>Ga0070698_100007437_pt1 | contig 11851 bp, 8 predicted proteins | sample KBSK1502metaG_FD_65477 | JGI IMG/M metagenome (GOLD analysis project Ga0070698, IMG submission 65477) | Corn, switchgrass and miscanthus rhizosphere microbial communities from Kellogg Biological Station, Michigan, USA - KBS K1-50-2 metaG | ecosystem: Host-associated > Plants > Roots >...
AACCCGATCGTCATCGTCCGCATCACCATCCTGATCCTCGTTGTGGTGTCCGACTGATTCAGCGGGCCATCATTCGGCGTGTCAGCCCGCGCCAGCCTGCGGTTTCCAAGTCAAGGTTACGTTGCAGGGCAGGCGCAAGATTAAGACCGACGGCCGATGCCGTCAAGGGATCGAACGAGGGGTGAACGAGGGGTGTCAAGGCGAAATAGAAATGTCCCCATCCTTAACGAAATAGAAATGTCCCCTCGTGACCAGTGAAACGAGTGCCTTGTGGGCGGACGGCCTTCCGGACGCTACTTCTCACAGCGCGGCGCGAGACTCTGCACCGCTGTCGCGTTGAGCCGGTCGCCGTTCGGGTCCCGAATCAAGAAGCCTTTCGCTTCGACTTTGTGGCCCGTGTACGCCTCGGGCCGCGGGTAGACGTTCATGAGCCGGAAAGTCCCGCTGCCGAGCGCGGTGCTTTCCGACCCCTTCAGCTCCTCACCTGACGATGCGCCGGGATTGCGCGTGCGGGCGGGTTCGCTGCCGTTCGTGACGATCCAATCGGTGCCGGGACCTGCACCCAGACACCCGACCACGCGCACCAGCGCGAAATTCGGCACCGGCTCGGGTCCGTTGCGCCCCTCGACGCGGACGGTTGCGACATTTGCGGACGTAAGCTCGTCGCGCCCGGCGGGGAAGTCGTTCATGCGCAGCACGTAGGCAACGATGTCGATGTAGTCGGCGTCGGGGAGGCTCCCCGGGGCGCCCGCCGGCATGGAGGTCTTCAGGCGGGCGAAGAGACCGGAGAGGTCGGTGCCGCTCCAGTCGCGCATGAATGCCTCGCCGCGTCGCGGTCCCTCGTTGTGGCAACGGCTGCAACTCGCGTGGTAGCGCACCTCGCCGCGGGCGGCCTGCGCGTCAGTGTAGACGCCGTCCCAGACGGCCCGCGCAGCGTTCTGCGCGGATGCTGCGATGCCGGTCATCAGCAGGGCGGCCACGAGGACGAGCACGCCGATCGTTCGCATCTCCGTCTGAACTATTCCGTCGTCTGGAACTCGACATTGCTGGCTTCCGTCACGCGCCGCGAGGCGTCGAGAATCTCGAGTGAGAGAAGGTTGCCCTGGGCGTCCGTATCGGCGAACACGCGAACGAGATGGATTCGTCCCTGGATCTCGACGCGCGACCGGAGGAGCACCCGCGCTGGCCGAACTGCGTCGCGCTGCTCCGGATTCCGCATCACGCGTTCGATCATACCTTCGTCGAGACCTCGTCGTGCCAATTCGAATCGAGCGTGCGCGCTCAGCGCGTCACGAGGATGGCAGCGGCCATTTCGAACGAGACGAGGGGAGAAGCGTGATTGCGGAGTCATCGCGCCCGAGCTGGCACGCAATCCATCGCGAGCGGAAGCGAATGACGGAGAGGTGGGAATCCGTTCGCTCTATTCAACACTCTCGTGTGGAATCAACAACTTCCAGCCGACTCCGACAGAACGAGACGACGTCGAGCCTGCCATTCGACGCGACTTCCACAACCGGCCTGTGCAGAGGAGGGTCGGGGGCGGATCGCGTAAGGGGCATTCGGTAAACTTCCAGGCTAATGCTTCCTATCGTCCACACGTCGTCAGCAGCGAGCGAGGAACAGTCTACGTAATGGACAGGAACTCGCGAGAGGGATGAAATTGCTGCGATCACAATGTCTCGCCCTTTTGCGCTTGCCGCCGGAGATCGTAGTTTTGGCCGGAACGCCTGCGACAAGAACGATCTCCTCGAGGAGCCCCTCAAATGCGTCGTAAACGATTCTTCGCCAGGATCGGCGTTGATTGTCCGCCCTCGCGATGTTTCGCCGTGCGCGGAAGAGGTCCATCGCGAAGAGACACTGACTAAGGGCACCAGGAATCGCATCGATGTCCGCGCCCCACTCTTCGGCGAAACGCTCACTAATGTGGGGCGGCAGCCTATTCGCTTGGTACCGCACGAGCCGCCGGGCCAATGCGGGCAGCCACGCGTAGAGCTCGGAGGACAATAGACTCAGAAAGGTGGCGCCAGCGACCGAAAGCACAACCGCTGTCATTGCTAGGAACGTCCGGCTACTGGAAGGAAGCCGTCAAGGGTAACGTCTTGCAGAGCGCGCCGAGCAAGCTTCTGGCCTTCTGCCGTCAATCGATAGAGTCGCCGACGCGGACGTCCAAGGCTCGAAGGATCCCTACGCCGATTGTCGTGGTACGAAGTGTTGAAGTGGCCTGGACGTTGACACTGCTGTCACGGATTCCTAATCGAGGACGGCTATGAAGCTGAAGCACGCGTTTGGCGCCGCGCTATGTTGCGCACTCGCGCTTGGTGTGTGGGCGCAAACGCCCGCGTCGTATGACGTGATCATCCGCGGCGGCCGCATCGTCGACGGCACCGGCAATCCGTGGACCACCGGCGACGTCGCGATCAACGGTGGACGCATCGCCGCGGTGGGCCGCCTCCGAAGCGCCACGGCAACGCGCGTCGTCGACGCGACCGGCCTCGTCGTCGCGCCCGGTTTCATCGATCTCCACACCCACTCGGACGTATCGCTGCTCGCGGATCCGTACGCGCAGAGCAAAGTGCGGCAGGGCGTCACCGTCGACGTGATCGGTGAAAGCACGTCGGTCGCGCCGCGCGATGGACTGCCGAACGAAGACGCGAACGACGCCGGCGTCGCCGTTGCCGGCGCCATCACACAGGACTGGACCACGTTCACCGATTACTTCAAGCGGCTCGAGCGCGAGCACGTGTCGATGAACGTCATCTCCCACGTATCGGCGACGCAGGTCCGCCGCGTCGTCATGGGATACGACTCGCGCGCCGCGACGCCCGCCGAAATCGATCGGATGAAGAAGCTCGTCGCCCGCTCGATGGAAGAGGGCGCATGGGGGCTCGTCACGCGCTACGAGAGCGGCGGACCCGAGCATCCGGACGAAATTCTGGCGATGGCGAAGATCGCCGCGGCGTACGGCGGCAACTACACGTCGCACATCGGCAGCGAAGGCTTCGAGCAGGAAAAGGAGATACGCTTTGCGATTCGCGTCGCCGAGGAAGCGAAGATGCCGGTTCACATCTTCCATCTCAAGATTCGCGGGAAGGACAACTGGGGGACCGTCGGCAGGTACCTGACGATGATCGAGGATGCACGCGCGCGCGGCCTCGACATCACGGCCAATCAATATCCCTACACGGCGATGAATCACGGGTGGAGCGCGTTCTTTCCCGTGTGGGCGCGTGAAGGCGGACCTTCGAAGTTCGCCGAGCGGCTCAAGGATCCGGCCGTGCGCGAGCGGATCAAGAAGGACAAGGACTTCATCACGTGGGCCAACGAGCACGGCTGGTGGGACGGCATCGTGATGGGGCGCGCCGGCAGCGACAGGAATCGCAAGTACGAGGGGATGCGGATCTCCGAGATCGCGAAGGCGCGCGGCGATGCCGATCCCGCCGACACGTGCCTCATGTTGATGGCCGAAGACGGCGGCCGCATCACCGGCATGTTCCACACGATGTCGGAACGCGACGTGCGGCTGGTGATGAGGCAGCCATGGGTGGCGATTGCCAGCGATGGGTCCGCCATCAACCTCGACGCGCCCGGCGTGCCGCATCCGCGGAACTACAGCACCAACGCCCGTGTGCTCGGACACTACGTTCGCGACGAGCACGTGCTCACGCTCGAGGACGCCATCCGCAAGATGTCGTCGCTGCCGGCGCAGATCCTCGGCTTGCGCGATCGCGGTCAGCTTCGCGAGGGCTTTGCCGCGGACGTCGTCGTTTTCGATCCCGCGAAGGTCGGCGAGACGAACTCGTTCGAGAAGCCGAAGTCGTACGCGACCGGCGTGCGCTTCGTGTTGGTCAACGGCGTGCTCGTTATCGACAACGGCGAGCACACCGGTGCGAAGCCCGGCCTCGCGCTCCTCGGGCCCGGCGCGAAATCGCGCGTGACGTCGTTTTCCTCCACGCCGGCAGTGGCAACGACGTGGATCAGTCTTCACAGTCAGGCTCCGCGGAGGCGACGATGACACCGAACAAGACCGTATCGGAGGCGATGACGGGTCATGTCGAGAAAGTGGGGATAGATCGTCGTCAGTTCGTCATCATGACGGCCGCGGTGGGGGGCGGCTTCATGGTCGGCGTCGGATGGCCGCGCCGGGCCGATGCGGCGGACGTGACGACGCCTGCTGCGCCCTGGTACAGAGAGCCGTCAGTTCCCGAAATCAACGCGTGGATCGTCGTGGCCCCAGACGATAGCGTGACCATTCGCATCGGCCAGACCGAGGTCGGTCAGGGCGTCTGGACCGCCTGCGCCATGATGATCGCCGAAGAGCTTCAATGCGACTGGAGCAAGGTGCGCGGCGAGTACGCGTCCGCGAATCGCGACGCGAGGGAAAAGGCTCCCGAATGGTCGCTCAAGAACCCGGCAGGCCCGAAGCCGGCTCCAACCGATCCGCGCGGTGGCGGCGGAAGCGGCGACCTGCCGGCCACCAACGAGAGGATCAGCTGGACCGGCGTCTATCGTCGTATGTCGACGCATAGAAGCGGGGCGGTCAAGATGAACCTGTACTACTACCAGCTCGCCGGCGCCGAGGCGCGCGAACGCCTGCTGTTGGCCGCCGCAGAGCGGTGGGGCGTCCCGGCTTCGGAGCTCCGCGCGAAGGACAGCATCATCACGCATGCGGCGACTGGAAGAACGGTGAGTTACGGTCAGGTCGCGGCCCGCGCGGCCGAGCTTCAGCATCCGCACCCCGAGACGATCAGGATCAAGAGCGCTCACGAGTTCGCGCTGATGGGAACGGAGCGCAAGAATCTCGACGTGCCATCGAAGGTCACGGGACAGGCCGTCTACGCCATCGACGTGAAGGTCCCGGGTACGCTGCACGCGTGCGCCCGGGCGTGTCCGGTCTGGGGCGGCGACGTCAAGCGCTACGACTTCGACGCAATCAAGGGCATGCCGGGCGTTCATTCCGTGGTGCAGTTTCCCAGACCGGACCGTGGATTGATTCGCGATCGTCAGTTCAGCGGCGGGGTCGCGGTGATTGCCGATTCATGGTGGCACGCCAAGAAGGCACTCGATGCCCTCCCGATCGAGTGGGCATATCCACCCTATACGCACCTCAACACCGAAAACATGCAGCGGGCCCTCATTGATGCCCTGAAAGAGCCAGGGCGCACGCTGTATCAACGTGGGGACGTCGAGCAGGCGATCGGCAGAGCCGCGAAGGTCGTCGATGCCACCTACACCGTGCCGTACCTGGCGCGCGCACGGATGGAACCGGGCAATGCGACTGCGCTCGTAACCGATGAACGCGTCGATATCTGGATCGGTGACCAGAGCCCGCAGGAGACGCGATTCAGCGCCTCACAGATCGCCGGGATTCCCCAGGAGAATGTCTACATCCACAGCACGCATCTCGGTGGGGGCTTCGGCCGGAACGGCAACGGGCCGCAGGCCGAGCATGCCGTCATGGTGGCGAAAGCGCTCAAGGGACGGCCGGTGAAGCTGCAGTGGACCCGCGAGGAGGACTGGTCGGTCGGAACGACCTACCGTGCGATGGGAGCCGCCCATCTCCGTGCCGGCCTCGACGCTGACGGATATCCGATCGCCATGGACGTGCGAGCCGCCGCCGATCGAAACGCCGCGGCGCCCGAACGCGGCCTCGTGCCGCCAGGCTACTTCGTCCCCAATGTCCGTGTGTCCAATCATTTCGCCGAGTTCCACGTTCCCTGCAGTACGCGACGCGGGACGGGCAGTCCGGCCAACGCGTTCTTCCTCGAGAGCTTCATCGAAGAGATGGCGCACGCCGCGGGCAAGGACTCGTACGAGTACCGCCGCGAGCTGATCTCGCGTCACCACTTCATCTTCAAGGACGACTGGCTGAAGGCGCTCGACATGGCTGCCGAGATGTCCGGATGGGGGAAGCCGCTGCCCGAAGGGTGGGCCCGCGGTATTGCGATCGGCGATCGGCGCGCCAACCGGGAGGAGGCCGATGTGTGCACGGTCTGCGCCGTGGTGTGCACCGTATCGGTCAGCAGGGCGGGTGCCGTGCGTCTGGAACGGATCGACGTGGCGTTCGACGAGGGCTTCGGCTTCGTCAATCCGTTGTCGGTGAGAAAGCAAATCGAAGGACAGGTGGCGTGGGGGTGGAACGACGCCATGCACCAGGAGTTCACGGTGAAGGATGGACGGATGCAGCAGAACAACTTCCATGACTTCCCGATCTCGCGCATGAACGAATATCCCCGCGAGGTGAATATCCGGTTCTTCAAGACCAATCACTGGCTGGAAGGAGTGGGTGAAGAAGCGATGTCGCAGATCCCGCCAGCGATCGTCAACGCGGTGTTCCGGGTCACCGGGAAGCGTGTCAGAAGCCTGCCACTGAGAAAGCATGACTTGAGCTGGGCGTGAGCTGCAGGGAACGCCGAAGTTCCCTCGCCTAGAGCAAGCGCCGTTCATCGTACTTGGGATGTGAAGGAGGAGGCTATGGCCCGGAGGACCTGTCTTGATCTGCCTGCGACAGCCGTCGCAATCGTGCTGTGCGCGTCAACCGTCTGGGCGCAGCAGGCGAGCGGGATTGCCGGTGAAGTCAAAGATCCGTCAGGAGCGGTGCTCCCTGGCGTGACGATCGAAGCGTCGAGTCCCGCGCTGATTGAAAGGGTCCGCAGCGTCATCAGCGACGGCGAGGGCCGGTACAGCATCGTCAACCTCGTGCCGGGCATCTATGTGGTGACGTTTACCCTCCCTGGCTTCAACACGTTTCGCCGGGAAGGCATCGCGTTGACCTCGGGGTTCACCGCGACGGTGAATGCGAATCTGGCGGTCGGCTCGTTGCAAGAGACGGTCACCGTGTCAGGTGGCAGTCCGCTGGTGGACACGCAGAACGTCCGCAAGCAGACGGTCATTACCAGCGAACTGCTGGACGCGTTGCCCAGCAGCACGAAGCATTGGGGCATGCTCGTCGAGGTGACGGCGGGCTTTACGGGCCAAGCCGACGTCTCGGGCACGCTGAATCAGAATCTGGGCGGCACCTTTCACGGCAAGTCGGGCAGCAAGCGGCAGTTCGAGGGGATGGGAATCGACTGGTCCGGCGGAAACATCGGCTACATCGCCAACTCCGCCATGGTGCAGGAAACGTCGATTCAGACCAGCGGCATCTCCGCCGAGACCAACGCCGACGGCGCGGTCGTCAACATGATCCCGAAGGACGGCAGCAACACGTTCAGGTTTGGTCTCAACGGGCTGTTCACCAACAACAAGCTCGAACAGAGCAACATGAACGACGATCTGCGTGCCCGCGGCCTGACGACGGTCAGTCTGATTTTGCAGATCTACGACGTCGGCGGCACCGCAGGCGGGCCGATCAAGAAGGACAAGCTGTGGTTTTTCAGCTCGCTGCGGCGCTGGGGGAATAAGCACCAGATGGCGGGTAACTACTTCAATAAGACGCAGGGCACGATGTTCTATACGCCCGATTACGATCGGCCCGCATTTCGATACCAGTGGTACCTGTCGAGGGCGGGCCGCGTGACGTGGCAGGCATCTGAAAAGAACAAGATTGGCCTCTTTGCGGACTGGGCGCATCAGTGCATCTGCCGAGCGCTTGGATCGCTCGGGTCGGCCCCTGAAGCCGGCAGCAATTTCATGTTCAGCCCGGTTGGGCTCTATCAGGGGACGTGGAGCTCGCCGCGGACGAATCGATTGCTGCTCGAAGGCGGGCTGAGCCTTGCCGTCTTCAATTTCCCCCGCTTCCGCCACCCAGGCGTAAGTCCGAACGATATCTCGATCCTGGAGCAGTCCACGAATTACCGTTACAACAATTTCGATACGTACACGAGCCCCACGAATTATGCGCCGCGCTTTGTTCAGCGGTTCTCCGTGTCGTACGTGACCGGGTCGCATGCCATGAAGTTCGGGTTCCAGAACGAGTCTGGCTCACAGAAGACGACGACCTCTGTCGATGGTAACAACCCGGGCAACGTCAACTACACGTTCAACAACGGCATACCGGTGAGCGTCACGCAGTATGCGACGCCCTACACGATCTTCAGCCGGTATCGGTGGGACATGGGCCTCTATGCGCAGGATCAGTGGGCGATCAAGCGCCTGACGCTCAACTACGGCTTGCGCTATGAGTATTTCAACGGATCGGTGCCCGCGCAGCACCTCGATGCCACGCCGAATGGCTGGGTTCCGGCGCGTGACTTCGGAGCCGTAAAGGACGTCCCGAATTGGAAGGATCTGTCGCCCCGACTAGGTGCCGCGTACGACTTGTTCGGCAATGGTAAAACCGCGCTCAAGGTCTCGCTGGGACGGTATGTGGCGAAGACGGGGATCGGGCTCGTCAACTCCAACAATCCCATTCAGACGTCGGTGAACTCGGTGAACCGGTCGTGGACCGATACCAACGGCAATTACTATCCCGATTGTGATCTGGGGAATCGCGCGGCTAACGGTGAGTGCGGAGCGATGTCGAATCAGAATTTCGGCGGCCGCGTGGTTACCACCGTTTATTCAGACGAGGTGATGCGCGGCTTTGGCGTCCGCCCCTACAACTGGGATCTGTCGACGGAGGTGCAACACGAGCTCACCTCGGGGATCTCGATGACGGCCGGCTACTACCACAGCTGGTACGGGAACCACACTGTGACGGACAACATCCTGGTGGCGTCCTCCGATTTCCAGCCCTACAGCATCACGGCGCCGGTCGATCCTCGCCTGCCCGGCGGCGGTGGCTATCGGGTCAACGGCCTTTACGACATTTCGCTGCCGAAATTCGGGCAGGTGAGCAACGTGGTCAAGCTGGCGTCGGACTTCGGGGAGCGGCAGCAAGTCAACGACTTCGTGAATTTCGGTATCAATACGCGGTTCGGCTCGGGCATCCGGTTCGGCGCCGGAGTCGACACAGGGCGTACCGTCAACGATACGTGCTTTGTCGTCGACTCGCCGCAGGAACTGCTCAACTGCCGTCTCGTCACCCCATTCAAGGGGGCCACGCAGCTGAAGATGTTCGGCAGCTATGAGTTGCCGGGCGACTTCTCCTTCAGCGGCATCTACCAGGACGTGTCGGGGATCAACTACACCGCGAGCTACGCGGCGCCCAACGATGTAATCGCCGCGTCGCTGGGGCGCAATCTGGCGGCGTGCGGGACGCGGCCGACGTGCACATCAACGGCGACCGTGCCGCTGGTTGCACCGAACCAGGAGTTCGAGAGACGGTGGCGTCGGCTCGATCTGCGGCTGAGCAAGTCGCTCATGAGAGGACCAAGAGTCCGTATGCAGGGCAATGTGGATGTGTACAACGTGATGGGCAGTGCCGGCCTTATTCAGGAGAATCAGACGTACGGGAGACAGTGGCGACTGCCTACGGAGCTCGAAGATCCCCGCATTGTCCAGTTCAGCGCACAGCTGGAATTCTAAGGGGGGTCGACGTGACCGTCTCCAAGTTCGCTTTGACACCACGCGACCGCGAGTTGACAGTGTATTTTCGCAATCGTATAGTCCGCAGCCAGTCAGCCGTCAGGCCCGTCGTTCGGCTGCAGGACGCCGGTTCGGCGAACACTCCTCGAGCAATTCGGCGCGGACCCCCGGTATCTCTTTCGACAACGGAGGTCGGAATGATCTCGACAAGACTTCGAAGGGTAACGGCAACCGCGGCAGCGGCCACCGGCGCGGTGTGCCTGTCGATCGTCGTCGCTCAGGCGCAGAGTGCGACGACGCCACCTCTGGCTGACGGCCATCCGGATCTGAATGGCATGTGGTATCACCGTATCGGTGCGCCAGCGCCGCAAATCAAACCTGGCGAGTCCTACGATGCGAAGAATGCGCCGCGCGGCCAGGTGACGCAGTACGCGGTCGGGCGGCCGAAGTACAAGCCCGAGTTCCTCGCGAAAGTCAAGGATCTCGACGAGCGCCAGGTGGACGTGGATCCGGCGTGGTACTGCCAGCCGCCGGGCGTGCCGCGCATCGGGCCGCCACAGAAGATCGTCCAGACCGCCAAAGAGATGGTCTTCCTCTACGACGATTTGTCCGGCAACTTCTTCCGTGTCGTCCGGATGAACGGCACGCACCGCACCGATATCGACCCGTCAGCCCACGGTGACTCGGTCGGTCATTGGGAAGGCGACACGCTCGTCGTCGATGTCACGAACCTGGACGATTCGACGTGGCTGACCGACAACGGCGCCTTCCACAGCGACAAGACGCACGTGGTGGAGCGCCTTCGCCGTGACGGCGACAGCCTGCACTACGAGGTGACCGTGGAGGACCCGGTCGTGCTCGCCGAACCATGGGTGCAGCGGCCGCGCGATTTGAAGCGGATGACGAACTACGACATCGAAGAGGCTCCGTTCTGCGCCGAGAAGGACCGAAGCCACATGCAGGATCTCTCGCACCACGGCAACATTCGCTGACGCTCGTCCCTAGCAGAAGAGGAAGGATAGAGATGAGAACCACATGTTTTCGGGTGCTCGTAGGTGTATTCCTGTTGCTGTTGGCGCCGCGCCTCGACGCGCACCATTCGTTGACCGCGGAATTCAAACCCCAGGAGACGGTCACCGTGAAAGGCGTCATGACGAGCATCGAGTGGATCAATCCGCACATCTACATCTACTTCGATGTCGTTGACCCGAAGGACGGGTCGAAGTCGCAGTACGCGGTCGAGACGTTCCCGCCCAATCACATGCGGTCGCGGTACGGCCTCACCAAGCAGTTGCTGAGCGCCACATTCGACAAGAAGGAGATGCTCACGATCGAGGTGAACCCCGCCAAGAACGGCAAGCCGCTCGGCTGGCTCACAAAGCTGACCTACCCCGACGGCCACTTCATCAAGCTGACCGCCGAACCAGGCAGCGCCGAAGCGAACTAGCGGCGCGCGTCGAAGAGCTCACGCCAGGCGAAGACACTGACGTCCGTTCGAAGTTCGTCGCGGCGCTTCGCTTTTAGAACCGCTCAATATCCCAGCTGCGCCCAAAAGCCGCAGTGGTGCTCCGCTACCATCTGCTCCCACGGCACGACCGCATCCTCAAGACCGCTGTAGAGGCGGGAGGAGTGCGTGTAGAGGTCGGCCGCGACCTTCATGCCGAGCGCCTGTGCGGCCGATCCGTGTTGTAGCGGGTGACGAAGTCGTCGAACCGGGCCCGTTGCTGCAGGACGTTCGCGGTACATGGGAACACTACTATCGCGAGCGGAACCACCAAGGGTTCGACACCGAACTGATCGCCGGTGCTGCCCTCGCTCGCGGCCAACGGGTGCGTGAGCTACGGTTGGCAAGCCGCCGAAGGTTGTCCGTAGCTTCGTACTCACGTCTTTTGGACAGGCGGCGCTAACATCTCCCTGTGCTGCGGTTCATCTTCGTCCTCGCATCAGTTGCCCTGCTGAGCGCCGCGCAGTCGGTCCGCCAAGTGCCGGCCTATCAGGTCGACCCAATGTGGCCGAAACCGCTCCCCAATAACTGGCTTGTCGGCGCCATCGCGGGCATCGCCGTCGACGCACGCAATCATGTCTGGATCGTCCATCGTCCAAGCACGCTGCAGCCGAACGAGACGCGCTCGTTCTGGCACGCGGCGCCGCCGGTCCTCGAATGGGACGAAGCCGGAAACCTCGTCTCCGCGTGGGGCGGCCCCGGCGACGGCTACGAGTGGCCGGACCTCGAGCACGGCATCTACATCGATCGCGAGGACAACGTGTGGCTCGGCGGCGGAGGCGAGAAAGACGCGCAGATCCTGAAGTTCACGCGCGAGGGCCGCTTCCTCATGCAGATCGGCCGCAAGGGTCAGAACACCGGCAGCAACGATACGCGCAACCTCGGCGCAGCCGCGAACATGACGTTGGATCGCGGCAGCGGTGAGCTCTACGTCGCCGACGG
>Ga0070698_100007439_pt1 | contig 11850 bp, 13 predicted proteins | sample KBSK1502metaG_FD_65477 | JGI IMG/M metagenome (GOLD analysis project Ga0070698, IMG submission 65477) | Corn, switchgrass and miscanthus rhizosphere microbial communities from Kellogg Biological Station, Michigan, USA - KBS K1-50-2 metaG | ecosystem: Host-associated > Plants > Roots >...
CCCCAGCCGCCTGGCCGCGGGCGGTCAGCGCCGCGACCGTCCCCCGGGACAGCGGCATGCCGAACAGTTCGGCCAGTGCCTGCGCGGTGGCTGTTCGGACAGGGACTACCCGATGGACAGGTAGGCGATGATCGCGGCGGGCCATGCCCTTGGTACGGTGCCCGCAGCCGCATTCCCGCTCGAATCAGCTGGGCACGAACACTGCAATGTCAAGCTCCTTGCCTAAGGGGTAGATCATTCCGGCACGTCAGACACGGCACCCGCCCGCCGTGTGACACCTCTTACAGGGAGCGGAGGTACTCGGCAACTGTTCGGGGCTCCGCCGGGTCGGCGACCAGCCCGATGTATCCGTCCGGGCGGACGAGGATCAGGGCGTCGGCGCCGTACGCGTGTGCCGCGTATCCGTCGTCGTCGAGGATGCCGCCTGGCCCGACAAGGTAGGGCTTAACGATGTCCGTTTCGACGTCGCCGAACACCGGGGCGGCGCGTTCGCCCAGGCCGAGCAGGGTGAAATGCGGCCCACGGAAGAGATCGAAGAGGCGAATCGGCGAGTCGGTGACGGCGTCGCGCAGCGGCGCGTCCGGAGCCCGGTCGCCCGGTCGAGGTCCGGTGGATCGGCTTGCGGTGTGGCGGGAGAGCCGACTCCACGGGTATCGGAGCATGAGTTGCGTGAGTTCGGGCGAGGCCGCGGCGTCCACGCCGCCGCCCGTGTCCTTGATCGCGTCGAGGACGGCGTTGAGCCGTTCCGACGTGATATCGAGTAGCCAGCTCGCAATCGGCAGTCGTTCCTCCTCGTACGTGGCGAGCAAGCCCGACGTGGCGTGGCCGGCTAGCACGAGGCCCAGCTTCCAGCCAAGGTTGTAGGCGTCTTGAATCCCGCTGTTCATGCCGAGACCACCCGCGATCGGGTGTACGTGCGCGGCGTCCCCGGCGAGGAACACCCGGCCCACCCGGAGTTGGTCGACCATGCGAACGTTGACCCGGTAGCTTGAGTGGCCACGCCAGACTGTGCAGTCGCACGCCCGGAATGCCGGCGATCCGGTCGAAGGTCTGCTGGAATCGTTCCAGCGTCGGTTCTAGCGGCGAACCGTCCTGGTCGAGCTCATGTGATGCCTGCACCTGGAAGGCGTTGGTGCCGGGGAGCGGACACAGCATGATCGCGCCGTCGCCGGTGAACCACTGGTGCCAGGCGTCACGGCCAAGCCCGTCGACCTCGACATCGCCGACGGCCATGAGCTGGACGTCCGGCGTCTGGCCGCGCATCGAGGCACGACTGCGGGCCGCCCAGGTGCTCGCGGTCCAACGGGTACTCGCCCGGACTAACTGGCAGAAATCGCCGACGGGCGAACGGCCCGCGATGTCCACCCCGAGGCCGTCGCCGACGCCGACCAGGCATTCGCTCAACTGCGGTCTGGAACCAGCGGCACTACCGATGATGGCTCATAGGCTCGACCAGAAGCCGCCACGCCCTGCCCTCATGCTGGCCTTGGTTCGCGGGTTGTGCGGTGTTCGCCCGGGCGCTGCGCCTGCGATTGCCCGCGGCCGAGGCGGTGTGCGGCTCGCCGGAGCGGGAAGCGGGGTTGCCTGTGTGACGATCGGCTGGCAGGGAGGCGCCCCCGGCGCCGACCGGTGCCCGCGGGAGCTGCCGCGCGTGACCACGACGAACGCGGAAAAGAAAATTCTTCTAGACAGCTATTGCTATCTTGACAATTAGAATTGTCGGTGACAGAGTTGCCAGCATGCAAGATGTCGCAGTGATCGAGGATGCCGCAGCCGCGGAGGTCTCGCTCGATCCGATGCGGGCTCGGATGCTCGCGGAGCTGGCCGAGCCGCACACCGCGACCACACTCGCGGCGCGGCTTGGGCTTGCTCGGCAGAAGGTCAACTACCACGTCAAGACCCTTGAGCAGCACGGTTTGGTGGAGTTGGTCGAGGAGCGTCGCAAGGGCAACATGACCGAGCGGGTCGTGCGGGCTTCCGCCGCGGCCTACGTGATCTCGCCGGCCGCGCTCGCCGCGGTCGCGCCCGATCCGGCCCGGTCGCCCGACCGGCTGTCCGCGCGCTGGTTGCTCGCGCTCGCCGCGCGGCTCGTTCGGGAGACGGGCGCGCTCATCAACGGGGCGGCGCGGGCCAACAAGCCGCTCGCCACGTTCGGGCTCGATGCCGAAGTGTGGTTCGCGAAGCCGGCTGATCGCGCCGCGTTCGTGGGTGAGCTCACGGACGCGCTCACCGGAATTATCAGTAAATATCACACCGAAACTGGTCGGCCGCACCGCCTTATCGTCGCGGTGCACCCGAGCATCACCGAAGACGCCGACCCGCCAGCAGAGGAGCAGCAGTCATGACGCATCCATTCGAGGTACGCGACGAGATCGCCGTCGACGCCACGCCGGACGAGGTGTGGGAGGCGATCGCGTCGGGGCCGGGAGTCGACTCCTGGCTCATGGGGCGCACCGAAATCGATAGCGCCAGCAAGACCAGCACGTTCAACATGTTCGGCGAGGTGTCCAGCTCCAGCATCACGGTCTGGGAACCCGGTCACCGCTACGCGACGCAGGAGGACAAGAACCCGGACGGCACGTTCATGGCCATCGAGTGGCTCATCGAGTCGCGCGACGGCGGCGGCGCGGTGGTGCGCTTTGTGCACAGTGGTCTCCTCGGCGAGAACTGGGAGGCCGAATACAACGGCCTGTCCGTCGGCGACCACGCCTACATGACGAAGCTCGCCGTCTACCTGAAGCACTTCGCACCGCGCACCGCGAAGGGCTCGCTGTTCATGCCGGGGCCGATCACCAAGGACTCGTGGGCGGCCATGACGGCGGCGGTCGGCGTCAGCGCGGACGCGGCGGACGGTCAGCCGGCGCGGCTCAGCGTGCCCGGGATCGAGCCGGTCGACGGCACCGTGGAGTTCGTGGGCTCGCCGAGCTTCGTGGGCATGCGTACCGACGACGCGATGTACATGCTGATCCATGGCTACAACGACATGGCCTTCGCGACCGCGCACTACTTCGACGACCGCGACCCGTCGACCGAGACCGAGGCGTGGCAGAACTGGCTCGGCGGCCTCGCGGCCTGACCCAGGCACTTATGAAACACGGGCTAGGCGTCGACCAGCGGCACGGCCTTGTGGTGATGGGCTTCGAGGTACCGGCGCGTCATGAGGAGGGCGGCGATCCCGTCCCCCACCGCGGAGCCGAGCTGCTTGGTCGATCCCGAGCGCACGTCGCCTGCGGCGAATACGCCGGCCAGCGACGTCTCCATCGTGGGGCTCGTGACGATAAACCCGCCCGCATCGCGATCCACGGTGTCACCCAGGAAGGCGTCGTTGGGCTTCAACCCGATGAACACGAAGGCCGCAGCGGCTGGGAACCGGAGGATTTCACCGCTGTCGCGGTCGCGGGCCACGACGGCGACGAAACGGCCCTTGCCGCCCTGGAGCTCGAGAATGTCTACCCCGGTGTGGATGGCGAACTGCGGGTCGGACCGCACCCGCTCCTGCAGGACCGGCGAGGCGGACAGGCCGGAGCGGTTTAGCACCCGTACCCGCTTGGCGAATTCGGACAGGTGCAGGCCCTCCTCCAGGGCCGAGTTGCCGCCGCCGATCACGACGACCTCCTCGGCCCCCTTGTAGAAGGGCGCGTCACAAGTCGCGCAGAAGTGCACGCCGGCGCCGATGAGGTCATCCTCGCCGGGCACGTCGAGCCGCCGGTACGTCGACCCGGTGGCCACGATCACGGCGTGGGAGGTGAGCTGCTGCCCAGACGACAGCGAGGTCACCAAGTCATCATGATCGCGCTCCACGGCGGTGACGGATACCGCCGAGACGAGTTCCACGCCGTAACGACGGACCTGGGCCACGAACCGGTCGGCCAGTTCGCCGCCGGAGATGCCATCGGGAAATCCCGGGTAGTTGTCGATCCGGTCGCTAATCCCGGCCTGGCCGCCGAGCGCGCTGGCCTCCACCACCACGGCGTCGATGCCTTCCCGGGCGGCGTAGATGGCGGCCGCCAGCCCGGTCGGCCCGCCCCCGACGATGACCAGGTCATAGGCGGACCGGTCGGCCGCCAGGGTGAGGCCGATGCGGTGGGCCAGCGCCTCGTCGCTCGGGTTCACCTCATGAGTCCCGTCCGGGTAGACGACCGTGGGAATGATCTGCCCGCCGTCCTGCAGTTCCTTGAGCCGCGCGATGGCCTGCGGGTCGGTGTCGATGTTGACGAAGGCGTAGCGGACCCGGTGCGCGGCGAGGAACTTCTTGACTCGCTTGCAATGCGGGCACCACGGGGCCCCGTACACGGTCATGACGGGCTCGTCCGCAGAGATCATCGCCCCAGGTTAACCCGCTACCCGTCAGACGAAGCCTCGGGCCAGACTGGGACCATGGATTACATGGCTCTCGGGCCATGACCGCGCGCTCAAACCCGGACCTCGATAGGTTCGGCGTGGCTGGTGATGTGGAGGAGACCCGATGGTGATGCCGTTGGCGGGGCGCGTAGTGGGGGCGGTGGTCGGCGGCCTGCTCGTGCTCGCGTCAGTGTCCAGCGTCACCGGGACGCTGATCGTATCCCGCTCGGTCAGCAGCCGGCTGACGCGGTGGGTGGACCGGATAGTCGATTGGGCCTACCAGCTGGCGGTGGCGCGCGCCGCCGATTACCGGCGGCGCGACCGGATGCTCGCCACCCAGGCGGCGGCGATCTTGCTGGCCCAGCTGGCGGCATGGCTGATCGTGGCGTACGTCGGGTTCGCCTTGCTGTTGTGGCCTTTCGCGGCTCGCGGCCTGGTGTCAGCCTTCACCGACGCCGGGTCCTCGCTGTTTACCCTGGGCTTCGCCGTGCCAGCCGGGGCGGTACCGGCGGTGATCGTGTTCCTGGCCGCGGCGGTCGGCCTGATAGTCGTCACGCTGCAGATCGCCTACCTGCCGACCCTGTACGCGGCGTTCAACCGCAGGGAGACCGATGTGGCGCTGCTGAACGCGCGGGGCGGCGTTCCGTCATGGGGCCCGGAACTGCTGGCGCGCACCCACTACGCGCTGGGATCGGGCATGTCGACCCTGAATACGATGCCGGAGCTGTACGGCCAGTGGGAACGCTGGGCCGCCGACGTCAGCGAGAGCCACACCACCTATATCCAGCTGGTCCGTTTCCGCTCACCGCAGGCGCTGTCGTCCTGGGTCACCTCGCTGCTGGCCGTGCTGGACTCGGCCGCGCTGTTCCTGGCCCTGTCCCCCAAGGCCGCGCCGGTGATACCGGCCCGGCTGTGCCTGCGCGCCGGGTTCCTGTGCTTCAACCGGATCGCCCAGGCGATTGGCATCGACGTCCCCAATGAGCCCGACCCGGAAGCCGGGATCACCCTGACCTATGACGAGTTCCTCCAAGCGGTTACCCGGATGCGCGAAGTCGACTTCCCGATCGAGCGCGAGCCCGCCGAAGCGTGGCCGGACTTCGTCGGATGGCGGGTCAACTACGAACGGTCCGCCTACGCGGTGGCCGCCGCCATCGACGCCGCGCCGGCCCTGTGGTCGGGCCCGCGCCGGCACCCGACACCGCATATCGCACCCATCCGCCCAGGACGCGGCCGACCGCCCAAGTAGGCCGCCGGTGCCAGGCCGTCGGCGGTACGCCATGCCCGCTTAGACCGGGTAGCGGGTGGGTTCCGTGGTGTAGGTGCGGCCGGATGGGGTGGTCCAGGTGAAGGTGCCGTCGGGGAGCTGGTCCACCGTCCACCTGGGGTGCTGTTTGAGGCGGTGGTCGTGGCGGCATTTGGGGCCGGTGTTGCACAGGCACGTCCGGCCGCCTGCCTCGTACGGGGTGTTGTGCTCCAGGTCGCACTGGGCGGCGGGCCGGCGGCAGACGGGGCTGGTGCAGGTGGCGTGCCGGATCTGGGACAGATGCCGCAGCGTGACCCCGGGGTCGTGGCGGCTGGTTTCGTGCCGGTGGTCGCAGGGGGTCGGTGGTGATCCGGTCCACGGTGATGATCAGGTCGGGTCCGGGTCCGGGGGCAGGGCGATCTCGCCCGACGTTCGCCGCATCGCGTGCGTGGCGGAGGCCCTTCGGGCTAGGTCAGTCCGAGAGACCTGGCATCATAAGAGGTGATGAACAAGTCAAGCTCCCGCCGCTTTCCCGTGACGATTTCGCAGCTTCCGGTCACGCGCTGCCAGATCTGTCACCGGACCGTCGCCCACCAGCCCGGCAAGGCCAGTGAGGTCCTGACCGAGCACTACCGCCGGGCACACCCCGAAGCACTCGGCCTTCCTTCGGCGTAGCCCTAAGCCATCTCTTAGCTCCCGCCGGCCGCGCGAACGGCTCCGAATACGGCTTTCGTCCGATGCGGCGGCGCGTGCCTTAGCCATAAGTTGCGGTTATAGGCACTCGCCAGTCAAGGAGCAAGCCCGATGACCGCTTACCTGGTCCACCAGACGCAGCAGATGGAGCGAGCCAAGACCTTCGCCGAGATCCGCCAGATTGAAGAGCGGATCAGCAGGATGGCCCACGCCGATCCTGAGGTGCGGCGCCGGGCTGTCTGGCCGTTCGGCGCCCTGGCCGCCCGTCGCCGGCGCGCTGTCGTGCCCTGTGACACCGCCGCGTAGACGTGAGGTCCCCGGGGTCACGGCACGTCGACGGCGACGTCGTGGTGAGAGACGCGCTCATCCCACCGGCTCAGCATGCGGCGGGCGGCTTCCTCGACGACGGCCTGCTCGTAGTCCGCGCCGGCAAAACCCTGGACAGCATCGATGCTCGTGAAGAACGTGACCGAGGTGAACATGACCTCCTGGCCGTCGTCGTGGCGCAGCAGGCGCGCGCCGCGGAAGCCGCCGATCTCGCGCAGGTGCCTGCTGACGTCGGTTTCGTAGTGATGCTGGTAGTCCCCGGCGGTGGCCTGCGGTGCCCATCCGCGCCAGATCCGCGCGATCATCTGCCCTCGTCTCGGTAGCCGGGTTGGAGCGGATGAAAACCATAACCTGTTCAGCTGGGCTTGAGCCAGCCGGCGTTGTTCAGACCGAGACCAGATCGCATACGAAGATGAGGGTCTCGCCCGGCGCAATCACGTGCCCGGCGCCCCGGTCACCGTAGGCCAGGCCCGGGGGGATGATCAACTGGCGGCGGCCGCCGACCTTCATGCCCTGCACGCCCTGGTCCCAGCCAGCGATGACTTGCCCGGCGCCGAGCCGGAACTGCAGAGGATCGCCTCGGTTCCAGCTCGCATCGAACTCCTCCCCGGTGGAATACGCGACCCCGACGTAGTGGACCTGGACCATGTCGCCAGGCTGCGCCTCGCCGCCATTACCTTCCCAGATGTCGGTGATCTGCAGTTCGGCAGGCGGTTCGTCGCCGGGAAAATCGATCTCAGGCCTCTGGATGCCCATAGCCGCCCCCTCCTGATAGCTCTTCTCGATGGCGGACAGGTCCGGCCAGGCGGCCGTGCGCCCCGGGGCCCCGGCGCCCTCCGCCAGAGCCTATGCGGCCAGCAGCATGCCAGCCAACGCAACAACAGAACAGCTAGCGCGGCGGGGCTGCCCAAGGCGAACCTGCGCGAGCTCAGCCCGCACGGCCACCATTTCGTTACGTTGTCTACGGGTCATGGCGAGCCTCTGCTTTCCTGCTGATCCGAATGCCATCAGCCCAGGTCGCGGCGCAGACGCCGGCTGGCACGGACGGTCAGTGACCGGCGGTCAGGCCGCCGTCGATGTGCAGGATCTCCCCGGTGATGTAGGGCGAGGACTCCAGGAACAAGATGGCCTCGACCACGTCGCTGACCTGGCCGACCCGGCCCAGCGGGGGAAGCTGGTCACCGAGCCCCTCGTAGCTGTCGGCCGGGTACACCGGCGTCTGGATGATCCCCGGCGAGACGGCGTTGACCCGGATGCCGCGCGAGGCGTACTCGACGGCCAGCGACCTGGTGACCGCGGCCACGCCGCCCTTGGTCAGCGCGGCCAGCGCCGAGGGTGCCTTGGAGTTCGCGACCTCGGCCAGGCTGGCCGAGATGTTGACCACCTGGCCGCCGTAGCGCCGTGCCATCTCGGCGATGACCCGCCGGGTCAGCCAGAAGAACCCGGCCAGGTTGACGCCGGTGACCAGTGCGTAGTCCGCGGCGGTGTACTCGGTGAACGGCTTGGAGACGAACACGCCGGCGTTGTTGACCAAGGTGTCGATGCGCCCGAACCGTCCGAGTGCGGTGTCGGCAATCAGGTCCGCGGTCGCGGGGTCGGTGATGTCGCCGGCCACGGTGAGCAGATCCGGGTCTTCCGATGGCTTGATGGTCCGTGCGCTGGCCACCACCGCCCAGCCTCGCCTCCGGTAGCCCTCGACCAGGTCGGCGCCGATGCCCTGCGAGCCGCCGGTGATGATGGCGACCCGCTGTCCGGCCTCGCTCATGACCGGCTCGCCGGGTCGCTCGGGTGCCGGGTCAGCGGCGTGGTCTGCACCGTCATCCACGGGTCCAGCGGCAGCGATCTCAGCATCGCCTGCATCTCGGCCGGGCCGCTGGCCTGCCACAGGCCCAGCGCGCGTCCATGGCCGGGCAGCATCCACAGCCGCAGCAGGTGTCCCTGCCCGGCCAGCTCATTCGCACGCTCCGCCTCACGCGCCTCGATATCGGCCACGGCCTGGCCGGGCGTGCCCTCCGGGATGGCGATGGCGAAGACGGTCAGGAACTCCGGCCCGGCCGGCCCGGCCGGCAGTGCCGGGTCGTTCGGGTGTAGCGATAGCGGAGTGACTTCATCGGTGCGCCACACCCGCAGCGGCATCGAGGCCAGCACCTCCTCAAGCTGGTCGTCGCCGGCGGCGGCGAACAGCCCGAGGCTGCGCCATTCACCCGGCCGTAGCGGCGGGCGCCACAGCCGGAGCAGGTGCCCCTGCGCCGCGAGTTCGAGTGACCGGGCGGCCTCGCGGGTGCGGACGGCCTCGACCGCCTCTTCCGAAGTCCCTGCCGGGACATGCGTGGTCATTATGACCAGGTATTCCATGGTCGGTACCTCCTGACGTGGAAGTGATACCGCATCTTGTCCGGTATGGATTTGACCGGCCCTGGTCTCCACCGTCGCACGCCTCGGCGTCCTGCCGCACCCGTGAACGACACTGGCCGGGTACCGTAGTCCGCCGGGTTACGGCCCCAGGTATGCGGGCGTAGCCGACGCCGGGAGTCGGGTCAGGCCGGCCCCGAGACTATGCCGGGGCAGCGGGGAGCAGGCGACTAGGGTGGTCGGTGTGGGAGAGGCGGAGTCCCCGGATCCCCGGGACGAGTCCGAGGCGGAGCGGCTGGACCGTAACCTGGGCGAGCTGCTGCAGGAGCTGCGGGTGGCCGGGCTCGGCGTCCAGGTCCTGTTCGGCTTCCTGCTCTCGCTCCCGTTCACCACCCGGTTCGACCAGCTCGGCCAGGGCCAGCGCGGGCTGTACCTGGGCACCCTGGTGCTGGCCGCGGTAGCCACGGCGCTGCTGCTCGGGCCGGTCGCCTACCACCGGCTGGTCTTCCGTCAGGGCCAGAAGGAGCGCCTGGTCAGGGCGGCCAGCGTGATGGCGATCGCCGGCCTGATCACCGTCGGCCTGGCCGTGTCGGCCGCGGTCCTGCTGGTGACCGGGTACGTCACCAGCACCCTGCCCGCGGTGCTGATCACCGCGTTCGTCACCGGCGTGTTCGGGCTGCTGTGGTTCGCGCTCCCGCTCACGCGGCGACGCTGACCCGCCCGCGGCGAGCCGCCCGGGCCGGTCAGACCGCTTCGGCGTCGGCGCCTGCCGCCTCCTGGGCCTCGGCCAGGCTCGCCGCCAGCGGCACGGCCTGGTCCAGCCTGGTCAGGCCGAACAGCCGCCGGACCTGGCGCCGGGCGCAGACCACACGCAGGCTGCCCCCATGCGCGACCGCCCGCCTGGCCGCGCCGGCCAGTACGCCGAGCCCGGCCGCGTCGATGAATCTCACCCGGTCCAGGTCGGCCACCAGCGGACGGCCGGTAGCCGCCAGCGTGAACAGCCGCTCGCGCAGCCCGGCCACGGAGGCGAAATCGACCTCCCCGGCCACGGTGACGAGCACGTATCCCGGTTCGTGCCGGACCCGGACGGTCAATGCGTCGTTCTCGTCCGGCCCGGCGTTCGCGGCCTGCATTAAAACGGCAGTGTCAGGCCGCGCTGCAGCCCAGTCGCCCTCGGTCACAACCCCTCCCCCACCTGTCGGATCCCGCGCCAGGCCCGCGACGGAGGCGAGGCGGGCTTCCGCGCGCATGAAGCTCCGTCAGAAGGCCACCCCTGGCAAAAGCCCACACCTCACCGAGGTTGAAGCTACCCCTCCGCCGCCCCAGCCGCATCATCCGATATATGTACGCCGTTATGTAACTTGGCCCGCATGGGTCTGGGTTAGGCGGCAGCCGCCGGGGCAGAGTCGGCGGGAGCGGGCAGGAGCAGGTCGCTGACCGGGCGCCTGGTCCGCGGGGCGGCCTCACGGGCGGCGAGGGCCTCGGGCAGCCAGGCGGTGTCACCGCGGCGCCCGACGGCCAGGACGACGACCGGCGTCAGATCGTCGCCAAGGCCGAACCCGGCGCGCACCGCGCCGGTGTCGAAGCCGCCCATCTGATGCACGGCGAGCCCGTCGGCCTGTGCCTGGGTGACGAGCGCGGCGACGGCCTGCCCGGTGTCGTACAGCGCCCACGGCTGCGGGCTGCCGTCGTCGTCCGCGGTGCGCGCCGCGACCATGACCAGCGCGCTGGCCGCCCCGGCCCAGGCCTGGTTGCCGGGAGCGAGGGCGGCGAAGAGCCGGTCGTGGGCCGGCTCGCCGCGGCGGGTGACCAGGAACCGCCAGGGCTGGCTGTTCTGCGCCGACGGCGCCCAGCGGGCCGCCTCGAGCAGCGCCGTCAGCGCCTCGTCGCCGATCTCGTGTGCCCGGTCGAAGCCGCGCGGGCTCCACCGCTCGGCGAGCAGCGGGTGAACAGGAACGGTGGTGCTGGCGGTCTTACGCATGTGGGAGACGTCCTCTGGCTAGATAGATGACGTGTCATTTAGCAGCAATGACACGTCATCTATTCCGGTTCGCCTACGCTGGGCAGATGGGGCAGATCCGGGTGGGTACGGCGTCGTGGACGGACCGGACGCTGATCGAGTCGGGCTGGTATCCGCCGGAGGCGAACAACCCGGAGAAGCGGCTGCGCTACTACGCCCGGCAGTTCCCGCTGGTGGAGGTGGACGCGACCTACTACGCGCTGCCCGCCGAGCAGACCGCGCGGGCCTGGGCCGAACGTACGCCGCCCGGGTTCACCTTCAACATCAAGGCGTTCAGCCTGTTCACCCAGCACCCGACGCCGGTCAGGGCCTTCCCGGCCGACCTGCGCGAGGCGGCGGGGCAGGCCGGGAAGGATCGGGTGTACCTCAAGGACGTCGACCCGGCGGTGGCCGAGGCGGCCTGGGACCGGTTCCTGGCCGCGCTCGGCCCGCTGCGCGACGCGGGCAAGCTGGGCGCGATCCTGCTGCAGTTCCCGCCCTGGTTCCCCATTGGCCGCGTGCGCAGGGAGTACATCCTGGCCTGCGCGCAGCGGGCCGCGCCGGACCGGGTGTGCGTGGAGTTCCGCAACCGCACCTGGATGACCGAGGACAACCAGCGGGAGACGCTGGACTTCCTGGCCTCGCACCGGCTCCCGTACGTGTGCGTGGACATGCCGCAGGGCTACCCGAGCTCCATCCCGCCGGTACTGGCCGCCACCAGCGACCTGGCCGTGCTCCGCATGCACGGGCACTCGGACAAGTGGACGAGCAAGGAGATCTCGGAGAAGTTCGGCTACCGGTACAGCGATCAGGAGCTGGACGACTGGGCGGGCCGGATCCGCGGCCTGGCCGCGGACGCCGACCTCACCCACGTGCTGTTCAACAACTGCTACCG
>Ga0070698_100007440_pt1 | contig 11850 bp, 5 predicted proteins | sample KBSK1502metaG_FD_65477 | JGI IMG/M metagenome (GOLD analysis project Ga0070698, IMG submission 65477) | Corn, switchgrass and miscanthus rhizosphere microbial communities from Kellogg Biological Station, Michigan, USA - KBS K1-50-2 metaG | ecosystem: Host-associated > Plants > Roots >...
TGATCGGCTCTTATTGCCCGTAATACTAGCGGGCGAGAACACCGTCGTAGTGGCCGTGCTGCTGTTGTTGCCTGGATTCCCGTCAGGCGTGGTCGAGGAAGCTGTGTTGCTGAGAGTCGTGCCGGCCGCAACTGTTGAAGCCACGGCTACAGTCAGTGTGAAAACGGAACTGCCCACGGCGAAAGAAGGGTTTGAACATGAAACCGTACCGCTATCACCGGCTTCGGGTGTAGTGCACGACCATCCGCCCACATCGGGCAAGGAGACGAAAGTTGTTCCTGTCGGCAGCGTGTCCGTCCACGAAGCATTAGTAGCAGTGTCCGGCCCGATGTTGTTCACGGTGACCGTATAGGTCAGGTTCGATCCCGTGTTGACCGGATCTGGACTGTCAACGTTGGTGACCGACAGGTCGGCGCTGGCTGGCGCGGCACCAATTCGTTTTGTTTCGGCGGGTGAAACGAACACCAAGACACTCAACAGGAGCAATAGACCCATTGCTGCAAATTTTTTCATCTGAGTTACTTTCGAGTGGGAAATGCCGTGGGGCGGACGGGAGACTTTGGATCTTCACCTATGCTTCCGATTGAATCAACTTCGGTTTGACCTTATATCATGTTATTTCACACGTTCCAACCACATTGATCCAATGGTGTTAAGGGCGCTTGCTTCAAACCAGGTAAAGATCGCGACCAGCATCCTCAACCACCAGAGTCTCAGAGTCAGCTCGATAATCTTCGAGTCTAAATTGCCGGTGATCGAGGAAGCCGAGATTGACCCGCAGGCAAGCCGCTTCGGTGACCCCGGAGGCAAGCGTGATTCGATAGCGAGGCGTGAGTTGTCCAGCTGCGTTGCTGGTACTGCCGTAACTGACATGCGCCAGATGTGCCGCCACGCATAGATTCGCTCGTAATTCATCTGAACCCGCAACCATCTCACGTACCTGTTCAAGGGGCGCGTAGCCATACTTTTCGATCAAGTGACCGTGGGTGGCGGACAGCTGCTTGAGATGGGGCGCATAAATGATTAGTTCGCCGCCCGCTTCGATGATGCTGCCAAGCTTGTAACTGGCCTTGCCGCCGACCCAAAGTTCATCGTAATGACGGTCAAGCAGTGCGACCACGCGTTTGTACTTTCTGCCAATACGCTTGATGTGGACCTGGCTGCTAACGGCGGCGGCCCGCCGAAAAGCTTCATAAAGGTCGCCGGCGAAAAGTGCATGCGTGCGCAAGCCTTCGCTGTTGCGTGTGGAAACCGACGTAAAAGAAATTATTCTCGGGGACACCAGTGCCGCCGCTGCTTCGATCACGCGTCGCGTCGGGGTTTCAATGCGCCCGATTACATTTTCAATTGTAGCCAGGGCCCCGAGCCAATGAGTCAGATGGGTCAACTCAGGACCAGCTACCCCGGGAAAGAAATATTTCGCGCCGCCGGCAAAGCCTGCCACCTCATGCGGCATTGTGGCACCAAAGACCAGGACGGTGTCATAAGTTCCCGGCGCGAGCAAAGCGTTAATACGTACCCGCACTGCTTCGTTCATCAGACCATCCGTTAAGTCGGATATCTGTGCGGCGCTCAACTCGCCGATTGTCACCAATTCGTCATCGCGATCCCATTGGTGATCGAAGATGTTGCCTAGGGCGCCTATTTTGTTCCAGCCGATTTTAAGACGCTTCTCGGCTTCACTCATCGGCGCATGGGTACCCTGCGCAATCAAAGCGTCGAAACGTCCAACCTTTTTCTGCTCGAGTATTTCGGCGGCAAACGGAACGAGCTGATCTGTGTTGTCATCGCGGGTCTTGTCGGGAACGATGGCCAGCACCCGTTCGTCCGGACCAATCTCGGCGAGCGCTTCTTTCACAATCGCGCGCAACTCCTCCGGCGACAGGGCCATCGCAGCCCCGCCCCGCCCCACCGTTGATTCCAAAGTCGCGTTGCTCATTTTCTTCCAATCTCCGGGTTCTGCCAGTGCATTCAGACTTGACCCTGAGACGCTTGATCGAATTAACTGCCAGACGTCAATTTGCTCTTACGCGGGAATCTAACTTATCCAATGAAAGTCGTACAAGCGGTAGCATCCGCTCGCTACCCCGACGAGTCAGGGTTCGGCAGGGTTAAAAAAAGGATAACCATGCGAATAATCTCGTGCTTACTCATTACCGTGCTGGTCTCCATCAACGCTCCATTTAGAGCGCAGGACCACAAATCAAATATCTACCACGATGGCTGGATTGATTTGAACAAGAACGGCCGGATGGATGTCTACGAAGACTCGGCTGCATCAATTGAGCGACGAGTCGCAGATTTGCTTTCCCAGATGAACCTCGCAGAGAAAACCTGCCAGACAGCTACCCTCTACGGGTATAAACGCGTGCTACAGGATGAACTGCCGACACCAAATTGGAAGAACGAGATCTGGAAAGACGGAATCGCAAACATCGATGAACATTTGAATGGCTGGGCTGCCGGTTCAAAGAGCGTGTATGCAACAGACATCAGGAAGCATGTCTGGGCGATGAATGAAACCCAACGTTTCTTTGTGGAGGACACACGCCTGGGAATTCCTGTCGATTTTACCAATGAAGGGTTGCGCGGCGTGGCGTTTCCAATTGCCACCAGCTTTCCCTCAGAGCTGGGAGTAGGGAACACCTGGGATCCGAATTTGGTCCGCGAGATAGGACGCATCACTGGACAGGAAGCTCGAGCTCTCGGTTACACCAACATCTATGCGCCAACGCTGGATGTGTCTCGCGATCAACGCTGGGGACGTGTCGAGGATACTTACGGTGAAGACCCTTTTCTGGCATCGCGCCTCGGCGTCCAAATGGTGAAGGGGTTGCAGGAAAACCACACCGTTGCGTCAACCGCCAAACACTTTGCTGTTTACAGCGTTGGTAAAGGAGCGCGCGAGGGCGAGGCGCGGACTGATCCACAGGTCTCTCCTCGCGAAGTCGAGAACATACTGCTGCCTCCGTTCAAGGCAGCAATCAGAGAAGCCGGGTTGCTGGGCGTGATGAGTTCCTACAACGACTACGACAGCATACCGGTTACGGGAAGCAAGTACTGGTTGACTGACAGGCTGAGAAACGATTTCGGCTTCAAGGGTTACGTCGTGTCGGATAGTGCGGCCGTGGAATATTTGTACAGGAAACACGGAGTGGCTGCCGACATGAAGGAAGCAGTGCGACAGTCGATCGAAGCCGGGTTGAACGTCAAGACCAACTTTACACCGCCCACCGATTTCATCCTGCCGCTGCGCGAGTTGGTCACAGAGGGAAAGATTTCAATGAAGACACTCGACGATCGCGTTCGCAATGTTTTGCGCGTCAAGTTTCTGCTTGGCATCTTCGATCATCCTTATGTTGCCGACAAGGATGCCACCGCCCTCATCGTAAACTCAGCCGAACATCAGGCGGTAGCGTTGAGGGCGGCGCGCGAAAGCATGGTGCTTCTGAAAAACGACCATAACGTGCTGCCTTTGAGCAAACAGATCACATCCATCGCAGTCATCGGTCCGAACGCCGACGACGACAGCACCGCGCAATATCGATATGGACCTTCGGGGTTGAAAGGCGTCACGGTGCTGGAAGGGATTAAGAAGAAGTTAGGAGATGTCGTCAAAGTTAACTACGCCAAAGGTTGCGAGGTAACGAACGCACACTGGCCGGAAACTGAAGTTCTTCCAGAACCGTTGACGAAGGAAGAACTAGCGGAAATAGACAAAGCAGTCACAGCCGCTAAAGAATCTGAGGTGGCCGTTGTGGTTTTAGGAGACTCGGGCAACACCGTCGGTGAAAGCGCCTCGCGCACCAGCCTCGATCTGCCGGGTCACCAGTTGGAACTGCTACAGGCGGTTTATGCAGTCGGTAAACCTGTCATCGTCGTGCTCATCAATGGCCGGCCGATGAGTATCAACTGGGTGAATAAGTATGTCCCGGGAATTCTCGAAGCCTGGTTTCCCGGCGTGCAGGGCGGCACGGCGATCGCCGATGTGTTGTTTGGCGATTACAACCCGGGCGGTAAGTTGTCGATGACCTTTCCCAAAACCGTTGGGCAAATCCCTTTCAATTTTCCAACAAAACCAAACGCGCAATGGGAAGGCGAGAAGACCCGCGTTAATGGAGCGCTCTACTATTTCGGTCACGGGCTGAGTTACACGACGTTTGCCTACAGCAATCTGCGGATTAGTAGTTCAGTGCGGATGGTCCTGGTGGATATCAAGAATACCGGGACGCGCGAAGGCGATGAGGTTGTCCAACTATATACTCGTCAACTTGTCAGCAGTGTTACTACTTATGAAAAGAACTTGCGTGGATTTAAGCGAGTCCACCTGAAACCCGGCGAGAGTACGACGGTTGATTTTTACTTGCCGGATGAACGCCTGGCTATCTGGGACAGTCAAATGCATTTTGTGGTTGAGCCCGGAACATTTCGCGTGATGATTGGATCTTCTTCCGAAGACATTCGACTAAATGGCGAACTTAGGGTTGGTCGTTAATCGATTTGATTTCAGCGCCAATGTGGTCGGGCGCGAAGTCTATGAAAATTTGGCTCCGCTGGACAGAACATTGTTTGGTTTCGTTTGGTACCGTTTCAAATGTCAATTTTTTGAGGAGGGTTCACTGATGCTGAGAATGTTAACTGGCTTTCTTCTCGTAATGATCACGGCCGTGTTTGTCGCGGCGCAATCGCCAGCGCCTGCGACAGCAGATCCCTGCGCAGAGACTAAAACTCAGCTGACTCAGCTGGAAAATCGTCTCAAGGATTGGCCGGCCCTCGGGCGTTACCGTGATGCGAACACCAGTGTCGCCGCTCCTGCAAAGGATGAGCAACGCGTTGTCTTCATGGGAGACTCGATTACCGATAGCTGGGATGATCCAAAGTACGGTGGCTTCTTTCCCGGCAAGCCCTACATCGACCGCGGCATCAGCGGACAAACAACGCCGCAGATGCTGCTTAGATTTCGAGCGGAAGTCATCGCCCTGAAACCTAAAGCGGTGGTGATACTTGCCGGCACCAACGACATCGCTGGCAACACCGGACCGATGTCGCTCGAGGCGATTGAGGACAATCTAATCTCAATGGCAGAATTGGCTCGCGCCAACAAGATTCGCGTCGTGCTGGCTTCGGTTCTGCCAATCAGCGACTATGAGGCAAGAGAAGGGAAGCCAATTGTTCAATCCGTGCGGAGGCCGCCAGAGAAGATCAAGGCGCTCAACGTCTGGATGCAAAAATATGCAGCCGATACTCACGCGATCTATTTGGACTACTACTCCGCGATGGCTGACGACAAGGGATTCCTCAAGGATGAATTGAGCGACGACGGCTTGCACCCAAACCGAAAAGGGTACGACGTCATGGCACCGCTCGCGCAGCACGCCATAGACTCAGCTCTGAAGTGAACAGGAGGGAGCGCATGCTTCTCGAGGCGTTCAAACTCGAAGGCAAGGTCGCGCTCGTGGCCGGTGCGTCCACCCCGACTTCTTGACTCAGGTTAAAAAGTGAACTTCATCGCGAACTGAATCAGTCGCGGATTGTTGCTGGTAGAAACTATCCGACCGAAGTCGCCTGGGTCACCCGTAATTTGACCTGTGCTCGAATTGATTGATGTTGCAGCTACAGCGCTAAGGTTGCTAATCGGGTTTGCAAAGTTAACGTGATTGAACAGGTTGAAAAACTCAGCCCGCAATTCAAGGTCCTTCGACTCGCCAAATGGGAAGCGCTTGATTACAGAGAAGTCCACATTAGACTGCCCCGGTCCGCGCAGAACGTTGCGACCGACGTTGCCGATATCAGTCCCAGTCGCACCTGCCGTCGCTGTTCCATTCGAACTTGGAATTACCTGACCGGTTAGTACGACTGGGCGGACAAACGCCAACGGATTGAAAAAAAATCCTGCTGGTATGTTACTGGTCGCGGTGCTGTTCGTTGCGCCCGGGGCCCAGCTTGGCCGTACCAGCGCATTATTCCCCCCACTCAATCCATAGAATGAGCCCGCGCCGCCGTCGATTATGTCAATCGGCAGCCCAGACATCGCCGTGATTATCCCGGCCACTTGCCAATTGGCGAAGAGCAACCGAGCAGCCGTCGAGTGTGCGGCAAAGTCTGGCCGCGGTAGATCCCAAAGGTAGCTCAACACCAGCCGATGCCTGCGGTCAAAGTCTGATACTCCTCGATTACTGTGGCTATCAAGCTGGTTACCAGCGATATTAATCGTGTCCCTAACCTCGCCCGCGCTGTCACTGCCGCCGGAAGCATTGTCGATCGACTTGGCAAAAGTATACGAAGCAAGAAACTGCAGACCTTTAGAAAGACGCCTGGTCAAACTCAGCTGCAGTGAGTTGTAGGTTGATTCGGCAGAGGACTGAATCTGAAGAAAGCTTCCAACTTCGACGCCTTGATATGGCGCCCGAAGTGCGACATTCGTAGCAGCGGGAGTGTTGGTCGTAATTGTCTGGCCGGTCACGGCGTTGATGATGGGGTGCTGGGGACTGGCAAGCCTTGCCTGGTTAATAGCAACGTCACGGATCAGATTGCGTCCGCGCGTGCCAACATAAGCTACCTCGAGCAATAGGTCTCTGTTCAGTGAGTACTGAAGGCTCGTGTTGTACTGATGAAAATATGCGGTGCGCAGGTTGCGGTCGAATATTTGCCCCGCCAGAGCGACACCCCTTACCAAGGTCGGAAACTGATCCTGAGATGGCAGAGGAAAGAAGGGATCCGCAAAAGGAACGGTAGTACCGGTTGGACTTCGACGAATGGCATAAGTCGGTGGGGAGTTAATCGAGATACCAACATAAGCATTGGAAGGGCGCGAATAGAAAATGCCATAGCCACCGCGCATCACTAGTCTTCCTGAATCAAGCGATGAATAGGCAATGCCGACGCGAGGAGCGAAGTTATTTTTGTCGACGCTGGTCAGGACACGCTTGCCGACATTTGGTATATCCGGCAAGTCGAATTCAGGGATTACATTTCCGGCCTGCACGAACCCGCCGATAGGAGGACCGATTGGGTTGCCGCCGGCGTCAACCTCCATTCTCGGTCTGTAAAGTGCTGGATCAAAAGTCGACAATGCTCCGCGCGCTTCTACTGGCGGAAGATCCAATTCGTAACGTAGGCCAAGATTAAGCGTCAGCTTCTGCGAAAACTTCCAATCATCCTGGAAAAAGAAGCTGTAATCAGCAGCTCGCAGGATGCGACTGCTGATGCCGTCTCCATACACCGAATTGTTAGCCAAACCGAGCAGGAAATTGTTGAAGCTCGGGAAAGTTATCATGCCGCGCCGGTTATTATTTGCCGCGAGATCATTCCGGTAATAGATGGCCTGGGCACCGGCGCGAATGCTGTGCTGGCCGCGGATGCTTGAGAGAACATCAACCAGCGTGGTCGAGGATTCAACGTTTCCGGTATCTACGTTTGTGCCGGCATTCCCAATAGCCAGTGCGTTTGTGCCGGTTGGTCCGATACGAATGAGGCCCAGCCCCGGATACGAGTTAGCGTTGGATCGCCTGATTCCGATATCAGAATCCCTCACCGGGTTTTGACCAGACATGTCACCGCGAATAAAGCTGTAGCCTGCGCGCACTTCGTTGATGGTTCTCGGGCTGAATATGTGAATGTCCTGAATCGCGATCAGCCGGTTGTTTTGAATTTGTTCGGCGCCAAACCCGGGAACGTTTGCAGCGCTACTGGGCAGCGCAAAAAAATGTGGTGCGTTTGAGAAGAAAAACCTCAGGGCCAGCCAATCTTTATCGTTGCCGCGGTAGTCAACGTTCGCATTGAATTGATTCTCGCGATAAGTTGAGATAGACGAGCCTGAGTAGTGACCGTCAGGCAGCGGTGTGGGGATCAGAAACTGACCATTGGACAGTCTCGTGTTTAGAAGTGCAAGCGCCACGGGGTTGATTGACGTCGCGGGCGGCGCGGTTGGCGAAGGACGCGGCCGGAAAGTTGTCAGCAGATTTTGTTGCGACCGATCATTAGTCAAGCCGGGTGCGATCAAGACGTTCGAGGTCAGACTATTAGGCGAGGCGCCGTTGCGCTCCCGCGTTCCCTGGTAAGAGATGAAAAAGAATAGTTTGTCAGGCTTGACCGGACCGCCCAGCAACCCGCCAAAAACATTTCGCTGCAAAATTGGGCGACTAACGCCTGCCGCTTTCAAAAACGGGTTGTTAGCGTTAAGTGCATCGTCGCGGAAATATTCATATGCGGCTCCGTGAAAATCATTACCTCCACTCTTCGTCACTGCCTGCACATTGCCACCGCCGCCGCGTCCAAAGGTTGCCGCATAGAGTGAAGTCTGAACCTTGAATTCCTGAATACTCTCTGGTGCCGGCACGGCCACAGCTGCCGCGGCATTTGTGGCTAGATTGTTGGCATCGATGCCATTGATCTCGAAATCATTCTGGGTTACGCGTGCGCCATTAACTGAGACGTTTTGCGAGTTGCGTCCCAGGGCGGTGTTGTCAGGGAGAGATACTGAGGTGCCGGGCGAAAGGGCCAGGATCTGTGTAAAGTTGCGCGTAGCCAGCGGCAGTTCTGAAACCGCGCGCGAGTCAACCACGCGGCCGAGTTGTGGCCCGTCTTTCTGGATCAAAGAATCAAGGCTTACCGCTATCGTGTCAGGCCCTGCCACAACCAGATTGGCATCGACCGTAGTGGTTTCCGTAATGACAACCTGGACTGGATCGAATACGGAGGTGGCAAATCCCCTGGCAGTGATCCTGACGTTATAAGCACCTGGTGGCAAGAGCGGCACGGTGTAGCTGGCTTCGTTGTCGGTGACAACTCTTCGCTCTCCGGCAGTTGTCTTGTTGTTGACGGTTACTTCCGCCCCAACAACGAGAGCGCCTCTTTCATCTTTGACTGTCCCCGCAATCCGGCCCGTGGTCTGACTTTGAGCGAAAGTTGAGCAAGTGCAGAGGGCCAGGAGCCAAATAACCGAAAGTAACGTAGGGCCGGTTTTCGGAATCATTCTTTCAGACCTCCGTGGTTTGACTCTCGTTCATGTTGTCTCAAGGCAGGAGCAGTTCAGGAACTTGTTGAGAGTGAAGCGTTGCGATAATTCAAGGATGCCTAACAACAAGCACGCCAAGCTCATTCGCGCGTCTGACGTCTGTCTTGGAAGGCAACCGATTTAATCTTGGAAATTTGTTATTGTCAAACCTCTTGCAAGGTTTCTGGTATGTGATAGAATCCCCTACCTCAACAGCACTTAGTTCGCTTTCCAACTGCTCACGATCACCTGCGTAAAGACAAGGAGGACAATTCAGTGTCCACTCAAATGATTGAGATCATAACTAATCCAGTACCTACGGCCGGACAACCGGGTGCGTTTACTCCAGGAGCCGCCGTGTGCTGCGCGTACGACACCATCACCTGGCACAACAGCGACTCACAAGCACACTGGCCGGCGCCGAACGCGGCAACCCCAACCGGGTGGTTTCAATATCAAATTCCACCTGGGGGCACTTCCGACACGCTCGCGCCAGGGCCGAACAACCCGCCCGCTGACCCATATACGCTGAACTACGTTTGCGTTAATCACCCGGAAGAAACTGGGACCATCACGGTAAACAAGCAGCCGTAGTTCCATCGAAGCTATTTGGGTACCACCCCCTACCTAAGAAGGAGTCACCATGCCGAAAAAAGAAATGGTCAAGGAGCAACCAGGCGTCGAGCAGAGGATTGATTCAGGCGACAACCATCATGAGCAGAAATCAGGAGTAAGTCGGCGAGAGTTTCTGCAGAAAAGCATGATGGTGACATCGGGCCTGGCGCTCGGCTCAATGCTGCCCGCTTTCAGCGCGGAAGAGTGGGTTGCAGCAGCCCAGGCGACGACTTGCCAGGCTGGCCAAACGCTTATGCCGATAATGGAAATCCCTGCGCATTACCCAATCGCGGGGTCTCCAGGAACCCTGCAGGCGGTCATTAAGGTTCTCAATGAAAAGAAGAGCTATTTGGCAGCCTCGTCCGTGAAAGGCACGACGACTTGCGCAAGCGGGCAGATGCGTTACTTCTCGGCCTACGATAAGACGGACCCCAAACAGGTTTGGCCAAATTCTTATCCTAATATGATGGGTGGCCCGACTCCCGGGCCAACGCTGCGGCTTCGAGTGGGAGACACGGCTCAGATCACGTTGCTGAACCAGGTAAAGGTCAGTGACTTCGCCAACTCCCTTGACGTTGCCGAGAAAGGCGGCGGCTGCGATGTTGCTACCTCCGTCGGTCCTAACGGGCAAGTTGCCAACACATATCCCGGCAACCCCTCGTTTGAAAATCCTCCGGATTGCTTCCATGGTTCGAGCTCGACCAACTTGCACTATCATGGTACTCACGTCAGTCCAAACTCCATCGCCGATTACGTCCTGGCAAATACGCGGCCCTCTCCGAGAGATGCTAGCGGCAAGCCGGTGGTGGATGAGAAGTATGTCGAGGATGCCTTTAACGAAATCTTCAAGCATTGCTCGATGGGCCACTCGCCGCAACGGTGGGAAGACTTACCTCAGCAGTGGCAGGACAAGCAAAAGGAATTGCTACAGAACTATGACCTGACGGCTCCCTGGAAGGGAGTTAATGGACCGGTAAACGGACAGCCCGCGCTGCCCCACTCAGAACAGTTGTGGCCCAAAAACCAGAACGCCATCGACAACTGCATGTGGCCGCAATATTACATCGGCGCGTACCCGACTTGCTTCACCCCTCCGATATGGACAAAAGGTGACCCAAAGAGCCCAGTGATGGGCCAGGCTCCCGGTACCCACTGGTATCACTCTCATAAGCATGGATCGACAGCGCTGAACCTGGCCAACGGCATGGCCGGCGCGCTGATTATTGAGGGTGATTACGACAAAGTGCTGGGCGATTTCTTTGCGAGACAGCAGGTGTTAGTGCTGCAGCAGTACGGTGCGCAGCTCAACCTGCTGAAAAGCGGAATCAATGATTCAGGCCAGGCGAACACCAACATAAAATCGGATCTTGTTTTCGTGAATGGGCAATACACTCCTGTCTTGCAGATGAACCCCAACGAAATGCAGCTCTGGCGGATTGTTAACGCTTGCCACCGGGCACAGATCGCCCTAAACCTCGCCACGCCTACCAACCTCAAGTGGGTTCAAACGGCGCAGGATGGTGTGCAATTCGACCAGAAAAACTACAACCCTGCGGTTACTAATGCTGTGATTAGCGTTCCGGCAGCCACGCCTTCAGGAGGAGGCCAGACAGGAGGAAGCCTCGCTGCCGGCAATCGAGTTGATTTTCTCGTGCAGGCGCCCAGCACGCCCGGAACCTATGCCGTTAATAACGGCGCCAATCTGCTTTTTACGGTTAAGGTGGAGCAGAATAGCAGCCCGCCCATTAAGAATCCTATGCCATTTCCCACGCCGGCACAGTTTCCGGTAATGCCTGAATTCCTGTGGGACATCGATCCAGCAAAGGTGACAGTTAGACGCACACTCCGTTTCGCGTCAGTCGCGGATCCGTCACTGGCGACGCCGGCTAAGCCTTTTCCAGCGGCAAATCGGGGCACGAAGGGACCATCATATCCCCCTCCGATGCACACCATCGACGGCAAGCAGTTCAATGGCGACATCGATCAATCGATGGTGCTCGGCGCGACTGAAGAGTGGACCATATATAATGACAGCCCGGGAGCGGCCCATCCCTTCCACATCCACATTAATCCATTTCAGGTCACCGAGATCTTTAACCCGGCAGGCGGTAATACTACGCCGGTCAAGCTCCCGCAGCCCTGGATCTGGTGGGATGATTTCGCTATTCCACCGGCCTATCAGCCGCCCATTCCACAAGGGGGTACAACCGCGCCCCCGCCAGTGCCAGGTTATTTCAAGA
>Ga0070698_100007442_pt1 | contig 11849 bp, 9 predicted proteins | sample KBSK1502metaG_FD_65477 | JGI IMG/M metagenome (GOLD analysis project Ga0070698, IMG submission 65477) | Corn, switchgrass and miscanthus rhizosphere microbial communities from Kellogg Biological Station, Michigan, USA - KBS K1-50-2 metaG | ecosystem: Host-associated > Plants > Roots >...
ACGGAGCGGTAGCGACCTGGTCAGTGATCAGCGTGCGATCTCCTAACGATTTTGACTCCATGCTTTGACCAGGTCGCTACCGCTCCCTGTACTGACCCGATCCAAGTGCGACTCCTATTTTGGGGGAAATGTCTATTGCCCATACTCAACACCTCTGAAATGCCGGCGACGCGAGCACGAGCGCTGCCAGCTCTGCGTGATTGTTGGCATCATTACTCGTCCGGTAATCCCGAATCGCGCGAAGCTCGGTTTCCGAGCCTTTACGACCAACGAAATACGACATCAATTGCTCGGGCTGAAACCCACTGCCAATCGCCTGGACCAGTTGTTCAAGCGGCACGGTGACAGTCGGCAGTTGATTTGCGGCCGCACTGAAGGCGAAGTTCCAGCGCCACAGTAAAGTGCCCAGCCACGGCGCGGCTCGATCGGGATAGCCATCGGGAGTCGGATATTGAAACGGTCCCTGGCCCATGCGGAGCAGATATTCAACCAAAGGCTGATGCGCATGCGTGTCTGCGGCCAGCGCGCGCAGGCAACTCACGATGAACTGAAACGGACGTTTGAACTTAACGCCGCTGTTCAACTTAAACTCGTCTGACGTAAAAACAACACGCAGCATCGCCTTGATATCGCCGCCGGTTGTAGCGAAAACACTCGCAACCCGCGCCACGAGCACAGGCGGAGGATCTTCCGAAACAAAGCGACGCACGAGTTTGGTCGCGATATGATTTGCAGTCGACGGATGGTTACAGGCGATTTCGATAACGCGATCTACGTCCGACGCGCCGCCGCCCGCAGGAATGGCCTGGCCCAGCACACGCTTCTCTCCGTCATCGTGCAGCGTGGGTTCAAAGTAGACAGTTCCCTTCTGCCAACGCGTGCGCAACCGCCAGCCGGTTAAACTGCGCGCTGCTTCGTAAACGTCCGTCTGCGTGTAGCCGCCATCGACTCCAAGCGTGTGCAACTCCAGCAACTCGCGCGCATAGTTCTCGTTCGGCACATCCGCGGGATCTTTCTTCTGATTCTCCTTCCCATCCAGGTAGACGAGCATTGCGGGCGAAGTGGCGGAAGCGCGAATCAAGTCTTTGAAGTTTCCGAGGGCGTGGGCGCGAATGACCAGACGGTCGTCTGCGGGTTTGAGATAAATGCAGTCGCCTTTCTCGAGGTTGATGTTCAGGTGATCGGTCCAGAAACCAACCATCACCTCGAACAACTGGCGTTTGCTGTAAACCGCGCGCAACAGAGTGTGGCGAGTTATCTCCTCGCGCAAGACGGGCTTTTTGTACTCGTAACAGGTTCCCGGATCATGCCAGATCGTTTCGAAACGGCGCGCGCGTAGATCGCAAGCAGTGTCGTCGATACTCTCCGGATTTAGTTGTTCCTCAATCCACCTTTCGGAACCCAGCTCGCGTACGCGGTCGAGATCACCGGGCCACGGACCATAAGCAGCACGCGATAGAAGGTGAAATGAAGGATCGATCTCGTACGAATTTGGAAGAGTCAGGTGCTCAGGAATCGATTGGCCCAACTGCTGCGTCAGACTGCTGATCAGACGCTCGCAGCCAGTGAACGGCAACGTGGCTCCCGTCAAACCAATTGCCTTCAACAATGCTCGTCGTGTTGAGTTCATGACACGAAATGAACATCAATCAGTGGACTGTTGAACGAGCGCAGGTTGAGTCTGAATCCTCAGTCTGGAAAGTAGCGCCACGTTGATTGCGCCGGTGCCGATGATGATCGACGCGGGAAGCACGACAAACCAGCCAAGGATCGGAAGCAGATAGGTCAACTCGAGAGCGATTCCGCCGCGGAGAGTGGCGCGCCAGGGACTGTGTTCGTCAAGTGGCGAAGGAAGTCGTCTGCCAATCGCGGTTGCAAGACCGGAGACCCCCGTGTGTGCCTGAAGCATGTAAAGACACACGACCGCAACGGCCGCGAACTTTCCGACTGGTCCAAGCACAAAGAGCGCGCGAGCCAGCACGATCATCACGAGTGTTAAAGGAATTCCGGCAAGAAAGTAGGGCCAGACGCGTTTTGCGCAACGCGCGGCCGCCGCTTCGACAGCTTGCGGCCAAAGACCACGACACAGCAGCCAGAGCCCTGAAAACGCGAGCAGCATTCCCAGGATCACAAAGAAGATCGACATGGTATCTGCCATTAGCATGTTGGTTAAAACGATGCGAATGGCAGATAGGTTTCAGGGCGCCACTTTGGAGTGCGGCGACCTGGCGCCGCTATGGTCTCGAACACGCAACACCGATAACAAAGCGGCCCCAGGTCGCCGCACTTCAAAGTGACGCCTGATTTGAATGTCGCTCAGTAATACGTGATAGTCCGGTATTCCGCGTACTTGGGCGCAAAATACGACTTGCCATCCTTCGTGACCCACGTCGAAACAACCCTCTTGATCCAGTTACCCTTCGCGTCAAACTCAAACGCGTATGAATACTTCTCCCTCACAGAACCATCGCGAATATTGAACTCCGTTTTTTCGACTTCGTTGCCTTTGTCATCAGACGAGAAAAGATAACGTCCACTCAGCGCTCCATCCCTGGAGTAAGACAACAACTCACGCTGATTCGCGGAATACTTGTAAACATCACGATAAGCAGTCTCGCCGTTATTAAAGAAGACGGTCTCTTCAACTAACCGCTTCTGCTCGTCATAACGAAAAGTGAACTTGTTGGAGTACCTGGCGTCATATTTCTTTTCAGCTTCACCCGGTGCTGAACGAACGGCGATTGGCGGCGGATTGTAATTGCGTTCAATACTTTTGCGGCTCGAAACTCGCGCACCGTCAAGGTAACCATAGACAGTGATGGTTGATAGATTTCCTTTGTAGTCGTATTGCTCTGTTCTGGTGAGATTTCCGCTTTTATCGTACGCCTCAATCGAGCTCGGGATTCGACCTTGCGTGGACCACGTGCCCGACAAATCTTCGTTGTATTTGGCCACAGTCTTGACCGCGCCGCGCAAACTATTATCTGCCGCGTCAGATCCGACGCGAGCGACTACCGGCGTTTGCGGCAATGGGGCTGGTTCAGCAGCGGCTAATTGTGCCTTGAGCGCCGACGACACTTCTTCGTCAGAGAGAATCTTGAAAGAGTCCAGCACCTTAACGGCCACGGCTTCATAAGGACGCTGCTCCGTTCTCATACTAAGTAAGACCTGAAAGAGTCTGTTTGAGACGACATAAAAACGCTGCCACAGAAGCCTATCCGGAAATTCGAGTTTCACTTCCAGCGCCGGATGCTTGTCGAACGTCATCGGTCTTTCGCCGATGAGCTTGCCGTTTTTAGTGCCGGCCCAGGCGACTAAGCCATCACGAATGCCGGCAAACAGTCTTCCGCTAGCCACCGCGTCTTCCATCGGTTGTGCGATATCAACGAAGCCCGCTGTATAGCTGCCTTCCTTCATGGTCCAGTTGTAGGCATCTCCCGTCATCTTTCCCACTTCGCTGTTGATAGTTAACGGTCTGAAACCATTTGTTTGTTGCGGGAGCGCAATCGAGAACCGCCCTTCGAGTGAGACGAAAGGACCGGCGCCAACAACTGATTGGTCTGACTTACCCTCGACACTAAAACCCTGTGCAAAAACAGGCGAGACAAGAACCGCCGTCGCAAACACAAGCAACACAATCCGTTGCATAGAAGACTTCCACAAGTAACCGTTGAACTTCAAAGTAAACTCCTCAGAACTAAACTAAAGAGCGCAAAACTAACATGTATTAATACTTCGCCTCAAAAGCCTTGAGCCTTTGCACTAAAAGTCAGGAACCGCTCTTGGACCGGGTCAGTACAGGGAGCGGTAGCGACCTGGTCAATGATCAGCTTCCGAGTTTTTCTAACGATTTTGACACTCCATGGTTTGACCAGGTCGCTACCGCTCCCTGTACTGACCCGGTCCAAGAATGGTTTTCGACTTTTGAGGCAAAGCTAAGCCCGGAAGGAGATCATTCGATACGGACGCGATCGCTCTTGCTTCGTCCAAAAGTTTCGGGGTGGTACATCTCTTCGGCTTTTGCAGCCGGAACAACAAACAGACCCGGTGTGGTCGCACGCGCCACATAACTGTAGTTGTAGACGCCACCCCACAACACCGTGGTGAAAGCCTCGGAGCGTTCGTTACGCAAGTTTTGATGGTCGAACCAGACTCGACGCCACAGCCACCAGCTCGCGCCCTGATCGACAGTGTCTTTCCTATCCTCCGGAACAGGCTCAGTTGTCGCTAGCTCCGGATTCAACGATTCAAAGCCAGCCGGAAGGTAATCGACGAGGGCCACGTGATAGCGCCGTGTTGGCGCCACCATCGTCATCCGCACTCGCACGAGCGCACCGGCCTTGATCCGCCACGTGCCATCCGCGTCACGTCTCACGTCTTCAGGATCGTCAATCGCCTCATAAATGATCGAGCGCGAGAAGAACAAAGACGTTTTCCTGCGTGCTCGACCAGCGTCCCTGAGTGCGATGGGCCAGCAACCCGCGCACAATCTTCGGAATGAGATCGTTTGTCGGCTGGTCGGCGATGAGCGCTTCGAGAACGACTGCATCGGCACGGCGATCTGAATTCAACAACAGATGATCGTTGTCGTGGTACGAAGAAACAAAGTGGGCCGTGGCTGCGGTTTCGGTGACTCGATTCCTGAGGTTGTTGCGAAGTGCTTCGACTTCGAGGCGCGAGTCTTCATCGCCCGTCAGAACGGCGAGCAACCAGCCAATCGTCTCCAAAGAAAGATTCTCCAGCCGCACGTTAGACATGAACTTGCGCGTCTCTTTGAGATCGCGCTCGCCCATCTGCGCCCGCACGTAGAGTGCATAAGCGATCAAACCTCGTTTGGCATCAACACCGTAATCAGACGGAATCCGGAATTCTATGTTTCGCAGGTAATCCCGTGAGCGTTCATACATCGTCTGCGGAACGAGAAAACCCTTCTGCTTTGCGCGCGCGAGCGCATGAGCGACGTGGATGCTCAAGAATGGCCACGCCTTATCGCCGCGTTCCCAGAAACCAAATCCGCCATCCTCGTTTTGTATTCCCTCAAGACGCTTGAGATCGCGAACGATCAGGAGCAACGAAGTCAGGCGTCTGAGAGGAATCATATGTTCTCCTTGAGCCGGAAAAACGGATGAAACAAACTTATCCGATTCCAAAGAAAAGAATGAGTTCTTTCCTTTTTGTGCTTTATGTGCTTTTTTGTGGCTAGTCACTGTGCTACTAACAACTCAATGAGGAGCAACTTATGTCCCTACGCCGTGTAGGTTTTTGTGTGCTCGTAGTCGCGTTGTGCCTGATCGTCAACGGTTCTCCCGCAACCACACAGGAACCAAAACCCGATCCCGGTGCGCCGTACTTCAATCCGAAGCTCCCCCTCGACCAGCGCGTCAACGATCTGATCTCGCGCATGACGCTCGAAGAGAAAGTCTCGCAGATGATGAACGCCGCGCCCGCAATTCCGCGGCTCGGCATTCCTCAGTACGACTGGTGGAACGAAGCTTTGCACGGCGTCGCGTTTTCAGGCGTCGCCACAGTCTTCCCGCAGGCGATCGGACTCGGCGCAACCTTCGATCCACCACTCGTCAATCGCATCGGCAATGTGATCTCCGACGAGGCGCGCGCCAAGTATCACGAAGCGCAACGACGCGGCAACTACAATCGTTTTTACGGTCTCACGTTTTGGTCGCCAAACATCAACATCTTTCGCGACCCGCGCTGGGGTCGTGGACAGGAAACTTACGGCGAAGATCCGTACCTCACCAGCCGTCTCGGCGTCGCCTTCGTTAAAGGACTCCAGGGCGACGATCCGAAGTATCTGAAAGTTGTTTCTACTCCAAAACACTACGCCGTTCATTCCGGTCCGGAACCCGAGCGTCATCGCTTCGATGCAGCCGCGACCGAACGCGATCTGCTCGAGACATATCTGCCGGCTTTTCGCGCGACGGTGATGGAGGCTCACGCAGCGTCCGTGATGTGCGCCTATAACCGCACCAACGGCGAGCCGTGTTGCGCAAACACACGGCTGCTCGGCGACCTGTTACGCAGTGAGTGGGGCTTCGATGGCTACGTCGTGTCTGATTGTGGCGCGATCGACGACATTTACAAACGTCACAATTTCTCGAAGACTGCTGAAGAAGCGTCGGCGATCGCTGTGAAAAGAGGAACCGATCTGGAGTGTGGCGACAGTTACAAAGCGCTCGTGAGCGCGGTGAAGCAGGGCTTGATTTCAGAAGCCGAGATCGATCGTGCTGTGAAAAGACTGTTTGAAGCGCGCTTCCGGCTTGGAATGTTCGATCCGCCCGAGCTAGTGCCTTACGCGAAGATTCCGTTTTCGACAAACGATTCCGCCGAACATCGTCAACTCGCGCTTCAGGCTGCGCGCGAATCGATCGTCTTGTTGAAGAACGACAACAACACGTTGCCACTTCGTAAAGAGCTGAAGTCGATCGCCGTCATTGGTCCAAATGCTGATGACGTTCCGGTGTTACTCGGTAACTACAACGGCCAGCCCTCCCGCGCCACCACGCCATTGGCAGGCATTCGCAACCTCGTCTCGTCGAAGACGAAAGTGTTGCATGCAGTTGGCGCCGCACTGACGGAAATTATGGCAGTGCCAGTGCCGGCTTCTGCTTTGAGTGGACCAAACGGCGAACGAGGTCTGAAAGCTGAGTACTTCTCAAACAAGTCGCTTGCGGGTGCGCCAGTTGTAACGCGCATCGAGCCGGAGGTGAACTACGACTGGGGCATGGAGAATCCCGCGCCGGGCATTCCAGCCGATGATTTTTCTGCGCGCTGGACCGGCAAACTCGTGCCGGCGATGAGCGGCAAGTATCGCTTCGGCGCAATCGCAGACGATGGCGTGCGCGTGTATCTCGATGGCAAGCTGATCTCTGAAGACTGGACCGATCACGCGCCCACAACGATTACAGGCGAAGTCACACTTGAAGCCGGCAAGAGCTACGACATCAAGATGGAATACTACGAGAGCAAGATCGGCGCAGTCGCGCGGCTCGTGTGGCAACCTCCTGTTGTCAATCCGAAATCGCCTTACGAAGAGGCAGTTGCGGTCGCGAAACAAGCGGATACGGTGGTGCTGGTTCTCGGACTCTCGTCACGTCTCGAGGGCGAAGAGATGAATGTACGTGAGCCCGGGTTTCTTGGCGGAGATCGAGTGGACATCAAACTGCCGGCGCGGCAGCAGGGCCTGCTTGAAGCAGTCGTCGCAACCGGAAAACCAACTGTCGTCGTTTTGCTGTCGGGAAGTGCGCTGGCCGTTAACTGGGCCAACGAACACGTGCCGGCCATCGTGCAGGCGTGGTATCCGGGCGAAGAAGGCGGCGGCGCCATTGCCGAAACGCTCTTCGGCGATTACAACCCGGCCGGACGGCTGCCGGTTACGTTCTACAAATCGGTGGACCAGTTGCCACCGTTTGAGAATTACTTCATGGACGGACGCACTTACCGTTTCTTCAAAGGCGAACCACTCTATCCGTTCGGCCACGGTTTGAGCTATACGAGATTTAAGTACTCGGCTCTCAACATCTCATCACCGCGTATTTCTGCGACGGAAAAAGTGTCAGTGAGCGCGACTGTTGAGAACGTTGGCACTCGCGAAGGTGACGAAGTGGTCCAACTCTATTTGACTGACGTTGAAGCCTCGGTGCGAGTGCCGATTCGATCTCTGGCCGGCGTGGAGCGAGTACATCTGAAGCCAGGCGAGCGCCGCGTTATCAAGTTCACGATTGACCCCCGCCAGCTTGCTGTTATCACCGATGAAGGCCGGGCAGTGGTCGAACCTGGCGATTTCAGAGTGACGATCGGCGGCAAACAGCCCGGCTTCACCGGCACCGCCGACGCCGTCACGACCAACTTTGTCGAAGGACGTTTCTCGGTTAGGTGATTGACCGGTTGAACTGCCAAACCTCACCGAGTGATGTGGAAGACCACGGCCGTGGCGTGTGGTAGCGACTGCTTACCGCACCGACTTCACGAGTTATTCATCATGGTGCCTGGAATTCCAGTGCATCGCGATGATTCAAGAACCAGACCACGTCAATCCTACGGCCCGCATTGTTGCCGCTCTCTTGTTTCGCAGTAAAGCCACGGTGCTGCAAATGAGAAGAGCTGCCCGCGAGTTCTCAATTAATGAAGCTAAACAAGCTCCGTGCGGAGACCGGTTGATTGGTCATCCCATTATCGCCGAGTCGCGAACGCCCTTACGAACGACTGACGACGACCAGGAAACTCTTTTCGTTTCGGGAAAAATCCAGAATCTTCGAGTAGCCATTCGGAAGCTGAACGGCGTAGAAGTGCGCGCCGGAGACGTATTCAGTTTTTGGAAACAACTCGGTCGCACCAGTCGTCGCAAAGGTTACGTGCCGGGCCGTGAACTTCGCGAAGGTTGCCTGATCCTGACTATCGGCGGCGGTCTGTGCCAACTGCCTAACGCCCTCTACGATGCGGCGCTGCAAGCCGATCTTCAAATAGTCGAACGACACGCACATAGCCGGGTCGTCCCGGGTTCGCTAGCTGAAATCGGACGCGACGCGACCGTGTTCTGGAACTATGTCGATTTACGATTCAAGTCGACTCACGCGTTTCGTATCGAAGCGGAATTGACCTCTGACGAGTTGATCGTAAGGTTCAGAGGCGAAGTCGGCGCTCGCTCGAGCTTGCGTAGATCGACCACGCCGGCAGTACGACACGACAACGTAAACAACTGTTTCACCTGCGAAGCGCAGGATTGTTTCCGTCACATCGGACCGACTCCGAGTCGCAGCTATGCGGGACGCACCGCATACCTCGTTGATGAATATTGGCCCGAGTTTGACCGCTACATCGCTGCGACGAAACTGGCAGTGGACCTCCTCTGCATTCCAGTGGACGGAAACCGATTTGGCAAAGTGAACTATCGCTGGACCACCGAGGGATTTGAAACTGTCAAACAGAACCGTCTGTTCGTATTCCAACGATCTATCAATAGCAGACGGCTCGCTTCACACGGAGCGACCAGACAGCGAGCCCTGTTGGCCGCTAACGAGAACCTCGCGCAACGATACGCTGCGCAGTTGGATTACGACGTCACTCACATCACCACGATGCAACAGTTTCTTCCGTACCTTTGGCGTGACGGACATCTCGGTGGCCGAACATTCGATGTCTTGATGACCTCACTTCCGCTCGCGATTCTTCAAAGTCGATTAGACAAAGCTGTCGCGATGCATCCCGAAAGCACAACGCTTAACGACTTCCGCGCCGACCGCAGAATAATCGAAATGGAAACCGAAGCACTGCGTCACGCGCGCACAATCATTACTCCACATTCCGAGATTGCGGCTCTCTATCCATACAAGTCTGTACTGCTCGATTGGTGCATACCGAACCAACACGTCAAGCGAGCGACATGTGCTGGTCCCACCACCAACCTCGTCTTCCCGGCCACAACTGTCGGAAGAAAAGGCGCCTATGAGTTGCGCGCTGCTCTTCGAAATTTGGACGTACAAATAACTGTCAATGGTCCAATTCTTGAAGATACTAATTTTTGGGACGGCTTTCGGATTGAGCGAACCGCTCCAGGAGTAGATTGGCTTAGCGATGCAACGGTGGTGGTACTTCCGGCAGTTGTGGAGCATCAACCGCGTAGACTTCTCGAAGCCGTTGCGCGTGGCGTACCCGTGATCGCTTCGAAAGCATGCGGCCTGGGACGGATGGAGGGCGTTGTCGAAATAGATTCCGGCGACATCGAATCGTTGCGTTATGAGATCGAAAACGTCCTGCTCAGGAGCGTTCAGGATGAGCGAGCAAGACTCGCAAGGTAATGTAGCCGAGCGTCAGAATCCCGCCAAAGATCAGCGTCACCGAGACTGCTTGCGTATGGGCCATCGGATGCGTGGCGGCGCCCACAATGCCAAACACACGCGCCGGATCGATCAGGACGTCCCAACTGTTCCAACGCAGGAACCGGCCGAGATAAATCGCAAATCCACTCAGCACCAGCGACACCATCGCGAAGATCCAACTCCACGCAGGACCAAAGCTGCGCGCCACTATAGTTTGCACATCGATGAGTGACAGGTATCCCAGGAGCAAACCTGTTCCGGAACATGAAAGCAACAAAGCGAGATCGTACCAGGCAGGAGCGTGAGACGCGCGAGTTAAATGCAGTATGTCCGTGAGAATGTAGGGCGCGTTCGGCAGAAAGAGTAACCACAAACTGAAGAATGCCAGCCGTATGATCCAATGCAGTCGCCGTTGAATTGCGATCCGTAGTGCGGTGCTGAAAAACAGTGGCACCCCGGCGAGTAAAAGATTGTCGAGCAGAAATATGTAGTAACTCGAGCCTGTTCGATCAATGCGCACGGCGACCATGCAGACGCACCAGAACAGCAGTAGCGATACCACGATCAATCTTTTAATGTCGGTAGAGTTCAAGAGTCTGCGCATATCCATCTCCTGAGTTGAGAAGAACCTTTTCATTTCGACAACAGAATTGCTGAAAGCACAGTTGGAACGATCTGCATGGGCACGTTGTCCCAACCACGCGGCGAAAACGCCTCGACCAGAGTGCACACAATTGCAATTACGGGAAGCAAGATGAGTGATTGGGAATTGAAGTGAAGCTGCGGTGTGATTGCTACTCCGATCGAAAGTGCAATCAGAGAAACCGCAAGTACCGCGAATGACCCTTCGAACGTTTTGGAGACGCCATTAGAAACAGAGTAACGATGCTTGCCCCAACGCACTCCGGCGGGTTCGCCGGCGGCATCGCCGAGGCCACCTACCAGATATCCCATCACCGCGAGTGGACCGAAGATCAGGTTGCTGGCCATGCCTCCGATCAGCGTGGCGAAGTAAGAGACGACGATGTAGTAGGTCCGATGCGGGCGATCCTGTTCGCGTGCGAGCGCCTCGAACAACCGATCGCCCGGACCGCGCAAGACGGCCATTCCGACTACGAGCGAGACCATTAAGCCGAACACGCATACAGCCCAGAACCCACCGAAAGCATGAACGAACACCGCTGAAGTGAAGATCATTACGTGGAACAGCTTGCGCGTGTAGCCGCTGCGTAGTCGGAGTCTCGTCTTCAAACGAGCCGCAAAGCTGAGACACGAATATGACCAAACGAGCGCTACTAACGCCCCCAGCACCACCGAACTCAACCCCGGCAACTTCATGCAAAGATAAATAGCACATCTACTTTGCGATGCCAAGTGCTTTTTATACCCAAGGATGCGCAGATTTTGTGTGAGTCTGAACGGTGGTCCACCCGCGACATCAAGACGTCAACCGAGCCAAAGATAAATCTGGGTGTGATGAAACCCGGATCGCAGCCACATGCATATGAAGGGAGACTTAAAATGAGACGAAAAAAGATCAAATCGATACTTCCAATGCTGGCTGTGACCGCTGCTCTCTCTTGGTTACCAGCCTTTGCCCAAAACCCACAGGCCGGCCAGAGCGCCGGCGGCGGGAAGACCGAAAGCAAGATTTTTTACCACGCTGGACCAATCATGACGGGAACCCCTGGCGTCTACTTAATCTGGTATGGATGCTGGGACGAAACTTGCGGCAACACCGGCAGTACTACGACACAAGCAATCTTAACTGACTTTCTTTCGAATGTGGGCGGATCGCCATACTTCCAGATCAATGCAATGTATCCGAACGGCAGTGGTCAAAGTCCCAGTGGCGCAATTCTCTATGGTGGCAGTGTCATCGATCGGTATTCACATGGTATTGAACTAACTGCATCGGACATGTCGGCAATCGTAGAAAATCAAATCACCAGCAATGGACTGCCACAGGATCCGGGTGGAATCTATGTTGTAGTGGCTTCGCAAGACGTGAGTTCT
>Ga0070698_100007443_pt1 | contig 11848 bp, 11 predicted proteins | sample KBSK1502metaG_FD_65477 | JGI IMG/M metagenome (GOLD analysis project Ga0070698, IMG submission 65477) | Corn, switchgrass and miscanthus rhizosphere microbial communities from Kellogg Biological Station, Michigan, USA - KBS K1-50-2 metaG | ecosystem: Host-associated > Plants > Roots >...
GGCGTGTATTCGAGCGAGTCGCCCGCCGCGGGCTACCGCTACGAGGACGTGACGGCGAGTGCTTCGTCCGAGACCGTGGTCTGGGACGAGGACTACACCGGCGACGTCACGGTCGAAGCGTTCACCCACCTGCCCGCGCGCGACGGCGGCGACGACGGCGAGGACGACTACCTGCTCGCGGCGTGCCGGATCGGCGCGGGCCGCCGCACCTGGGCCACTACCGACGACCCGGATCTCCTGCGTGTGATGCAGCACGAGGAGATCGCCGGCCGCCCCGGCCGCGTACGGCCCGGCGGCGTGCTCGAGCTGCGCTAGTCAGTCTCGCCGGAGAGCAGTGACGGCGCGTAGCCCTCGGGCGCTGCGAAGCCGAGCAGCTGGAGCACGGTCGCCGCGAGGTTGGCGAGCCCGGGCGACCCCACGCGCGGCGAGAGCGCGATCGGCGCGCCCGGCGCGAACACGTAGAACGGCACGCGGTTCAGCGTGTGGCTCGTCTTCGGCTTCGGCCTCCCCGCCTCGTCGAACGCGATCGCGCCGTCGCGCCCGCGCTCGAACATGTCGTCGCAGTTGCCGTGGTCGGCCGTGACGATCAGCGCGCCGCGGAGCTTTGCGATCACGGGCAACAGGCGCCCGATCTGGAGATCGATCGCCTCCACCGCAATCACCGAGGCGTCGAGGTCGCCGGTGTGGCCCACCATGTCGCCATTCGCGTAGTTGAGTCGCGCGTGGCGGAAGCGCCCGGTCTCGAGCTCCGCGATCAGCCGGTCGGTGATCTCGGCGGCCTTCATCCACGGCCGCTCCTGGAACGGAAGCGTGTCGCTCGGGATCTCGACGTAGAGCTCGCGCTTCGGATCGATCATGCCGCTGCGGTTGCCGTTCCAGAAGTACGTGACGTGGCCGAACTTCTGCGTCTCGCTGATCGCGAGCTGGTGCACGTCGTTGTGCACCAGGTATTCGCCGAGCGTGCGCTCGATCTCGGGCGGCGAGACGAGAAAGCGCTTGGGCAGCTGGAGGTCGCCGTCGTACTGCATCATGCCCGCGAACAGCACGTCGGGTCGCGGCTCGCGCGCGAACGCGTCGAACACCTCGTCCTCGAACGCGCGCGAGAGCTCGATCGCGCGGTCGCCGCGGAAGTTGAACAGGACCACCGCGGCACCGCCCTGGATCTTCCCGACCGGGCCGTTCGCGTCGGCGATCACGAATGCGGGCAGGTACTGGTCGTTCACCGCCGGGTTCTCGCGGTAGAACGTCTCGACCGCCTCGCGCGCGCTGCGGAACGCGCGCGCGTCGCCGCGCACATGGGCGTTCCAGCCGCGCTCGACGATCCGCCAGTCGGCCTGGTAGCGATCCATCGTCACGAGCATGCGCCCGCCGCCCGACGCGATCCGGTAGTCGCGGTTCGCCCGGCGGCGCAGCGTCTCGAGCAGCTCTTCGAGCGCGTCCAGGTAGCCGAGCGCGCTGCGTTCGGGAACGTCGCGGCCGTCGAGCAGCACGTGCACGCGCACCGCGCGCACCTCGTCCTCGTCGCAACGGCGCAATAGCGCGAACAGGTGGTCGATGTGACTGTGCACGTTGCCGTCGGAGAGCAGGCCGATGAAGTGCAGCGGCTGACCCGACTCGCGCACGCGCTCCACCACCTGCTGCCACGCCTCGCCGCGGAACAGGCTGCCGTCGGCGATCGCCGCGTTCACGAGTTTCGCGCCCTGGTCGAAGATCCGGCCCGCGCCGAGCGCGTTGTGGCCGACCTCGCTGTTGCCCATGTCGTCGTCGCTCGGCATTCCCACAGCGGTGCCGTGCGCGCACAGCGTGGTGGCGAGCGCGTGGCGCGCAAGCCAGTCGAGGTTCGGGGTGCGCGCGAGCCACACCGCGTCCGATTCGTCGTGCTTGCCGATCCCGACGCCGTCGAGCACGCACGCCACCACCGGCCCGGGTACGCCCGGGCCGAGCGGGTGCTTCGGGAGCTTCCAGTGCGCGCTCATCTGGCGGACATGGTTAGTACAGCCCGCCCTCGCTCGCCGGCACCTCTACGGGGAGCGATCCGCGCGCCCACAGCCACACCGCGATCCCGTAGCAGCCGCAAACCCCGGCCGCCGCGCCGAGCGTGGTGGTGACGCCGAACTCCGCGGCCGACTTGCCCATCGCGAGGCCACCCCACGGAATCAGCCCCGCCCAGCAGACCTGGAACAGGCTCATCACGCGGCCGCGCTTCGACTCGTCGACGATCGACTGGATCATGGTCTGGAGGCCGGTCATCAGCGCGAAATAGGTCCAGCCGATCACGAACTGCGCCACGAGCGCGTAGCTGAGCACGCGCGTGAACGCGAACGCTCCCATCGCCGCGCTGTAGCCGATCATCAACAGGGCCGCGCCCTGCATCGAGGTGCCCTGCGAGCGATAGCCGATCGCCAATGCGCCGAGCATCGCGCCCGCGCCGGTCGCGACGACGATCCAGGTGAAGTAGTGCGCGCCGCCGAGCATCTGCTCGGCGAACACCGGCAGGATCGCCGAGTGGGAGACACCGAACAGCGACAGCGTCCCGACCATCGCCAGGGCCGGCAGCGCTGGGCGCCGCTCGCGCGCGTGCGCGAAGCCCACCGCGAGCCGCGCGAAGATGCCGCCCTCCTCGGGCTCCGCCTCGTAGTGGGGAACCTGCATCATCGCGATCAGCACCGCCGCGACGAGCGCCGCGATCATGAAGCAGGCGAACGCCCACTCGAAGTGGTGGTTGGCGACGAACGGAGCCGCGGCGACCGGGCCGACCACGCGCGTCAGGTTGTTCGCCGCGGACTGGAGCGACACGGCGCTCGGCATATCGCCCGCGGGCACGGCGTTGGCCGCGAGCGCGAAGCTCGCCGGTCCGGCGAACGCGAAGCTCGTGCCGAGTCCGAGCCCGAGCGCGAGCACGATCGGCGGCGTGATCCAGCCGGACGCGGTGTACACGGCGAGCGTCGCGGTCAACACGGCGACCGCGCCGTAGCTGGTCAGCATGATCCGCTGGCGGTCGAAGCGGTCGGCGGCGATGCCCGCGAGCGGCGCGAGCGCGAACGCCGGGATGAACAGCGCGAAGAACAGGAGCCCGAGCCAGATCGGCTGGTTGTGCGAGAGCTCGACCATCAGCCCCTGGAGCCCCATGTGCGAGATCCAGAACCCGGTCTGGTTCACTACGAACGCCGCGAACAGGAGCCGGTACGGGCGGTGCGACAACGCGCGGAACGCGCGCCCGCGCGACGAGCCGAGGAAGCCCGGCGCAACGGGCGCCACGCCCATCGCCACCGGGTCGGCGGGATTGAGGGCGGCATCGCCCGGGTTCGCCCCGAGGCTCTCTTCGACGTGGGTTTTGACCATGGGTGGGCGGGTACCGGCGAGTGTCCGGCCCCGCAGTGGCGCGCGGAGCGACGGATTCTATCGTAGTTGCGATGATCGACCTCGAACGCCACGGCGACGTCTTCGTGCTGCGGATGGACGCCGGCGAGAACCGCTTCGTGCCCGGGACGATCGCGGCGTGGAACGCGGCGCTCGACGAGGTGGAGAAGGCGGCCGCGCCGAAGGCGCTCGTGACGATCGGCAACGGCAAGTTCTACTCGAACGGCCTCGATCTCGACCACATGGCGAAGTGCGGCGACGTCAACGGCTACGTGTCGAGCGTGCTCGCGATCATGAAGCGCGTGCTGACCTTCCCGGCCTACACGGTTGCCGCGGTGAACGGGCACGCGTTCGGTGCGGGCGCGCAGGTAGCACTCGCGCACGACGCGCGCGTGATGCGCAGCGAACGCGGATTCTTCTGCATGCCCGAGATCGACATGAAGGCGTACCTGCATCCGGGCATGACCGCGATCATCCAGGCGCGCCTGCCGCACCAGAGCGCGCACGAGCTGATCGTCACCGGCATGCGCTACCCCGCGGAGCGCGCGCTCGAGCGCAAGATCGTCGACCGGATCGTGTCCGAACAGGAGCTCTTGCCCGCGGCGATCGGGATGGCGTCGGAGTGGGCCGCGAAGGCCGACCCGGTGATGCACGTGCTCAAGCGAGACATGTACCCGCGCGTGCTCGCCGCGCTCGATCAGAAGCTCGCGTCTCCGGGTTAGGCGCAATCAGGATGGACGTACTCTTCGAGAGTCCGGCCTGCCGCCTCGAAGACGTTCCGGACGGCGGCGCAAAAGGCCTCGTCGTGCCGGATCCGGACGGCGGCGCACTGCGCGTGATCGTCCTGCGGCATGGCGACCAGGTGATCGCCTATCGCAACCGCTGCCCGCACCGCGGCACGCCGCTCGACCTGCGCCCCGACGACTTCCTCGACCGCGACGGCCGCCACATCGTCTGCGCCACGCACGGCGCGATCTTCCGCCCCGAGGACGGCTACTGCATCGCGGGTCCCTGCGCGGGCGATCGTCTCGAGCCGGTCGCGGTGCGAGTCGAGAACGGCATCGTGCTCGTGGACCCATTCGCGCCGGAGCTGTGACGCTCAGACAGCCGGTGTGAACCAGCCAGGAGCAGGACGCGTGCCATCAGAACGGCGCGAACCGGATCGGCAGCGCTGCAAACCCGCGGAAGAACTCGGAGCGCAGGCGCTGAATGCCGGCAGTGTCGATCTGGTAGTCGGGCATCGCGCGCAGCACTTCGTCGAGCAGGATCCGGCCCTCGAGCTTGGCTACGTGCTTGCCCAGGCACATGTGCTGGCCGTGACCGAACGAGAGGATGCGCGGCGCGCGGCGGCGCAGGTCGAACACGTCGGGGTCGCGAAATTCGCGTTCGTCGCGGTTCGCCGAGCCCCAGAGAAACAACAGGCCGCTGCCGGCGCGCAGCTTCTGGCCACGCATCTCGAAGTCGCGCGCGATCGTGCGGCCGAGCATCTGCGTAGGCATGTCGATGCGCAGCGTCTCGTGCAGCGCGTCGGGGATCAGCGCGGGGTCGGCGGCGCATGCGGCGCGCTGATCGGGATGCTGCGCGAGCCGCGCGAGCGCGGCGGAGAACACCTTCGGAAACGTCTCGGTGCCGCCGATCGCGAGCATGTTCAGGTGCACCGCGACGCGCATGTCGTCGGCGCGCTCGCCCGCGATCTCCAGGTGGTGCAGCTTGTGCATGACGCTGCCTTCGGGTGCGCCTCGCGCGCGCAGCTCCTTGGACAGCCGGAACAGGTACATCGCGAATTCTTTCGCAGCCTCGATCCCGCGAGCGGTGCTCCCGCGTTGGTCCGGCTCGCGCTCGAAGTAGGTGTTCACCCAGTTGAGGACCAGCCCCGCATCTTCGAGCGGCAGGCCCAGGATCGTGCACACCACGCGCGACGCGACGTAGCCACCCAGTTCGATCACTGCGTCGGCGCTGCCGCGCTCGCGCACCGCCGCGAGCGCCTCGCGCGCGAACGCGCGCACACGCGGCTCGAGCGATGCGACCGCGCCCGGCTTGAACGCGGGATTGAAGTAGGAGCGCACCGGGCCGTGGTGCGGCGGGTCGAGGCCCGAGAGATTGGGCGACGTGGGCGTCTGCCGGGTGACGAGATGGGTCGAGGTGGTGCCGAACTTCGAGGTCAGGTTGCTCTGGTCCTGCTCGAGGGCCCAGACGTCCTCGAATCGCGACGCGAACCAGCAGTCGAACTCCTCGAGGTAGTGGAGCGGCGATTCGTCGCGCAGCCGCTTGTAGATCGGGTACGGGTCGTCGAAGATCGCATCGCTGAACGGGTGGTAGTCGACCATCGCGGCGCGGAGGACGGTACCATCCCGCTCGCGCACAGAGCCACACGCGGCAAGTCGCGCGCAGCGAGCCGCAGGAGAGCGAAGGCGACAAGGGAGGACGAGAATGGGCCGCTTCGACGGTAAAGCTGCATTGATCACGGGAGCCGCGTCGGGAATCGGACGCGCGACGGCGCTGCGGCTCGCAAGCGAGGGCGCGCTGGTGTTCGGCGCCGATATCGACGAGGCGGGGCTCGCGCGCACGTGCGACGCGGCTGCCGCGGCGGGTGGCAAGATGGAGGGCGGCCGCTTCGATCTGACGCGCCGCGACGACTGCTTCGGCGCGGTCGCCGCGGCCACCGCCGCGTACGGCCGGCTCGACGTGCTCGCGAACGTCGCCGGCGCGAGCCAGTTCCATCTCTACGAGCAGATGCCCGAGACGGCCTGGAACTTCATGATCGCGCTGAACCTCTCCGCGGTCGCGTTCACCTGCCAGGCCGCGATCCCGCACCTGCTCGAGACGAAGGGCGCGATCGTGAACGTGGCCTCGGTGGCGGGGCTGATGGGACAGGCGTACACCGTCGCCTACTGCGCCGCGAAGGGGGGTGTCGTCCAGCTGACGAAGTCGCTCGCGGCGGAGTACGTGCTGACCGGGCTGCGTGTGAACGCAGTGGCGCCGGGCGCGGTCGACACGCCGCTGAACAAGAAGCTCGACTTCCCCAAGGAGATGAACTGGAAGCTCGTCAAGCCCTACATGGGCCACCGCGGGATGTGCCAGCCCGAAGAGATCGCGGGGGCGATCGCCTACCTCGCCTCCGACGAGGCGCGTTTCGTGCACGGCTCGATCCTGTCGATCGACGGCGGCGTGGCGTCGAGCTAGCGCGTGAAGAGCAAATTTCACGCAGGGGCTCTCTTCGCGGTGGCTGCCGCCGGGCTCGCGTGCGCGCACACGCCCGAGCTCGAGAGCCGCTGGAGCTCGGCGCCGATCGTCGTGGACGGCGCCTACACCGAGTGGTCCGGGCAGCTCGTGCGGATCGACGACAGCCGCAGCGTTGCGCTCGGCGTCGCGAACGACCGCGCGAACCTCTACCTGTGTCTGGTCACGCGCGACCTCGACGTGCAGACCCTGATCGAGCGGCTCGGCTTCACGCTCTGGGTGGATCCCGCCGGCGGCGAGGCGCAGCGGATCGGCTTCCGCGTAGCGCCGTTCACCGCCGGTGCGAAGGCCACGGCACCCGCGTACGTCGAGATCGTGCAGCACGGCGACGAGTACGGGGAGCAGCTGGTCGGCTCCGCCGAGGGCCCGATCGACGTCGAGGCGTCCGCGCGCGCCGACGTGGTCGCGTACGAGATCCGGATCGCGCTCGGCACACCGCTCTCGGGATCGAGCGCGCAGGCCGGCGTCGTGCTGTCGCCCGGCGCGCGGCTCGGCCTCGGCTTCGAGACCGAGGCGCTCACCTCGCGCCGGCGCACGCGCGTAGCGATGCCACAGCAGCAGGAGCCGCCGCCGGCACCCTCGCCCGGCGGGCGCCCCGGCGACCCGCGCTACGAGGAGGAGCAGCCGACTCCGCTCGAGCTGCCGCGCGCGCGCAAGATCCCGCCGCTGCGCGCGTGGGTGGTGGCGCGGCTCGCGAGACCGGCCGCGAACTGACGGATCAGTCGACGCACGCCTTGAACGCGAGCCCCTGGAGCCGGTAGCGCCACACCACGAAGTCGGGCGAGAGCTCGCCGTTGGTGAGGAACGCGAACGCGAGCTCGCGATCGGGATCGGCGAAGCCGATCTGACCGCCCGCGCCGCCGTGGCCGAACGAGCGCATCGTGCTGCCGCGCCCGTGCGTGCCCATGTGGAAGCCGAGCCCCCAGCGCATCGGGAAGCCGATCGTTCCGTCGAGGTCGCCGGGGCGGTTGGTCGGCGCGGTGACCTGGGCGAGTCCGTCGGCGGAGACGAGGGAAACGCCGCGCCCGCTGCCGCCCTGCGCCAGCACCGCGTACACCGCGGCGAGATCGCGCGCGGCGGCGATCCCGCCCGCGGCGGGCAGCACCGCGCGGTAGGTCTCGGGCCGGTTGAAGTCGTGCGCGAGCTCCGGCGTGTCGCGGAACTGCGGGGGAATCGGGCGCTTGTCGGTGAGTTCGGGCGCGTCGAGCGCCGCCGCCGATTCCGCCGGCGCGGGGCCCACGACGCCGGTGGCGCGCGCCGCGTTCAGCACGATCTCGTGATAGCACCACGCCACGCGCGCCTCGAGCGCGGCGTCGTCGGGCAGACCGACGTACAGGTCGCACAGGCCGAGCGGCGCGAATACTTCCTCGCGCAGGAACTGCCCGCAGTCGCGCCCGTCGATCCGCGAGATCAGCTCGTTCACCATGTGACCGTAGTTCATCGCGTGATAGGCGTTCTTCTCGCCGGGAATGAAGCGCAGCGGGATCTCGATCATCGCGCGGCGGATCGCCTCGCGATCGCCCCAGTGATCGACATCCAGCCACTTCGGGCCGAGCGGGAAGCCCGCGCGATGGCTCATCACGTGGCGGATCGTCACCTGCCGCTTCTCGGGCACCGCGCTCGCGAACTCGGGCCAGTACTTCACCACCGGCTCGTCGTAGTGGAACTTGCCGCGCTCGTAGAGCATCAGCATCGCGAGCCCGGCGAGGCCCTTCGTGGCGCTGAAGATCACGAACAGCGATTCGGGCGTGACGGGAACGCGCGTGCGCACGCGGGCGAGGCCGCCGCCGGCCTCGAGCACGCGCACGCCGCGCCGGTACACCGCGAGCTGCGCGCCGTGGAACAGCTCGCCCTTCTCGACCGTCTTGTCAAACTCCGCGAAGAGCGCGTCGAGCACCGTGGGATCCATGCCGACCGACTCGGGAGCCGCCTCGGGCTCGGTGCGCCAGTTGGCCACACTAGTACTCCGCTCGCGTACGCCGCGCGCCGAGTTGTTTGTTCGACGCGTACGCGCGCTCTTCGAGCCGCCCGTCGCCCAGGACCGCGGCGGGCGCCTGCCCGTCGATGTGGCCCATGATCCCCTTGTAGAGGCTGTAGCCGCACAGCTCGAGCAGGCGGTCGGAGAACGTTCGCGTGATCTCGGGCGGGATGCCGAGATAGTGGTTCTGCTGCGTTCGACAGAAGCCGGCGCAGTACTGCACGTTCACGCCGATCCGCCATTCGTCGGCCGTGGAGTTCGCGCCGCCGCCGTGCCAGAGGCCGCCGTCGATCACGAGCACGCTGCCCGCGCGCATCTCGGCGGGGATCGACTCGCGCCCGTCGGGCCGGCCCGACTCGAGGTGCGTCCCCGGGAAGATCCGCGTCGCGCCGTTCGCGTCGGTGAAATCGGTGAGCGCCCAGAGCGAGGTGCACATGAGCGGCGGGTGCGGACGCGGCACGGTCATCACGAGATCGTCGGGATGGACCGGCTGAGCGCGCTCGCCTGGGCCGATGTCGATCGCGGTCATCCCGGAGAGCAGGCAGCCCGCGTCGAGCACGCGCTCGACCAGCGGCAACACCGCGCGGTGTACTGGCATATGCTGGAACAACGGGTCCCTCGCGAGCAGGTTGTAGGTGCGCAGCGTCGCAAAGCCCTCGGCCGGGTTGCCGCGCGGCGCCGCGCCACTCTCGCGCTCGATGCGCCGGATTGCCGCGACCAGCGCGGCGACCAGCTCCGGCTCGATCGCGTTCGGGAGGATCGTGTAGCCCTGGCTGCGCATCTCGGCGAGCTGCCGATCGAGGGCGGTGTCGCTCACGTCGCTTCTCCTGCCTTGGGCGGCGGACCCGTGGCGCGATCTTACCCCGGCTGCGTGCCTCTGAGTCAACGTGCGGCTCAGCGCCCGGTGAACTTCGGCGGGCGCCGCTCGACGAACGACGCCACACCCTCGCGCGCGTCGTCGCTCTGGGCGAGCGCAGCCTGGTCGGTGGCGAACGCGGCGACCGTCGCGGCGAAGCCCTCGTCGAGATAGCGGCGCGACGACGCCTTGGTCATCTGCACGGCGCGCGGCGCCATCGCAGCGATCTGCTCGGCCAGCTCGAGCGCGCGCGCGAGCTCCGCGCCGCGCGGCACGATCTCCTGCACGAGCCCGATCCGGCGCGCCTCCTCGGCGCCGAACTCGTCGCAGGTGAGCAGGTGGTACATCGCGTTGCCCCACCCGCCGCGCTCGACGAAGCGGATCGTGGCGCCGCCGGTCGCGTGGATGCCGCGCTTCGGCTCGAGCTGCGAGAAGCGACAATCATCCGCGGCTACGACGATGTCGCCCGCCAGCATCATCTCGATCCCCGCGGTGTAGGTGATGCCGTGCACCGCGGTGATGATCGGCTTGCGGCACGCGCGCCCGAGCGCCATCGGGTCGACGCGGTCGGCACGGTCGCGGTCGCGCCGCGTGCCACCTTCCTTCATGCCGTCGGTCCACTTCGGAAGGTCGAGGCCCGCAGTGAAGTGCTTGCCGTGCCCGAACAGCACGCCCACCCAGAGATCGGGATCCTCGTCAACCCGCGTGTAGGCGGCGCCGAGTTCGCGCATCATCTTGGGCGTCAGACCGTTGTACTTCTCGCGCCGGTCGAGCCCGATCAAGAGAATCCGGTCGCGCTGCTCCACGCTGATCTGGCCGTCGGGGTGTCGCTCGCTCTCGCTCATCGCGTCCTCCCTCAAAGCTTTGCGATCACGTCGTCGGCGAATCGGCGCATGCCTTCCTTCTTCTCGCGCAGCACCTTCGTGTCGCCATGCGTGAAGATCCAGGGCAGCGTCAGCACGTGGGTCACGCCGATCTGCGCGAGTCGGCGGTAGCCGTCGAGCGTGAACGCGTCGCTCGCGCTCGCCATCACGTCGAACGGCTCGCCACCGCGACCGCGCTCGGCGCGGAAGCGGCGCACCTTGTCGATGCAGGCCTCGATCTCGGCGGTCGACTGGAGGTCGGAGAGCCAGCCGTCGTTGCGCGCTGCCCGCCGTAGCGCGGCGTCGGAGATGCCGCCGACCCAGATCGGAATTCGCGCGGGCGGCACCGGGTTCGACTCGAGCGCATCGAACCGGTAGAACGCGCCTTCGTGCGAGACCATCTTGCCGGTCCAGAGCTTGCGCAGCACTTCGATCATCTCGTCCGTGCGCTTGCCGCGCGAGGAGAACTCCTGGCCGAGCAGCGAGTACTCGACGTTCGACCAGCCGACGCCGAGCGTGAGCGTCACGCGCCCGCGCGAGAGCGCCGCCGCGGTGGCGATCGCCTTTGCGGCGAGGAACGGATTGCGCATCGCGAGCACGAACACGTTGTTGGTGAAGCGCAGGCGAGTCGTCACCGCGGCGCACGCGGCGATCGCCACCCACGGATCCACCCACGGCGTGAACGCCGGCCAGCGCCGCGATCCGTCCGCGGTGTACGGGTAGGGCGTGTCGAGCTTCTCCGGATGCACGACGTGATCGGGAAACGCCATCGCTTCGAACCCGCACTCCTCGGCGCAGCTGGCGAGCTCGAGCAGGTGATCGGGGTCGTTGAACGCGGCGGAGACGACGAACTTCACAGACTCTCCCGGGGTCGGCGAACGTACCACCCGCGGATTCTCCGGGCAGGGGTCGGTCCGGAAGCGGGCGAGCTAGGATCGCGCCGATGCGTCTCGCCCGAATCTCGCTCGCCGCAGCAGCAGCGCTCGCGCTGCTCGCGTGCAACCAGGTCGACCGCACGCGCTGGAGCGCGCGGCTCGGATCCTCGGAGGCGCAGCGCGCGCTCGGCGAGCGGTACGCGACTGGTGACGGCGTCGAACAGAACCTCGACGAGGGGTTCGTCTGGCTCGAGAAGGCGGCCGGGAACGGGTCGACCGCAGCGCAGATGCGCCTGGTGGAGCTCTACGGCGAGCGCGCGGCGAGCGGCGACGCGGAGCGCGCGCAGCGCTGGCTGCGCGCCGCGGCCGAAGGCGGCGACCCGCACGCCCAGGTGCTGATCGCGCGACAGCTCGCGGCTGCCGGCAACGAGGCGGAGGCGGCGCAGTGGATCGCGCGCGCTGCCGAAGCCGGCGATCCGCGGGGGCAGTTCGAGCAGGCCCGGCGCCTCGCGCGCGAGCCGGGCAAGGAAGCAGAGGGGCTCGCCCTGCTCACACGCGCCGCTGAACAGGGCGATCCCGACGCGGCCTGGGAGCTCGCGCAGCGCGGGAAGATCGGCGACGCCGCAGCGACGCAGCGCTGGATCCAGGTCGCGGCCGACGCGGGTCAACCCGCCGC
>Ga0070698_100007444_pt1 | contig 11846 bp, 7 predicted proteins | sample KBSK1502metaG_FD_65477 | JGI IMG/M metagenome (GOLD analysis project Ga0070698, IMG submission 65477) | Corn, switchgrass and miscanthus rhizosphere microbial communities from Kellogg Biological Station, Michigan, USA - KBS K1-50-2 metaG | ecosystem: Host-associated > Plants > Roots >...
CGCTTTCAATACGAGCATTCACGCAACGAGCAGAACGCCGACAACTCGATCCCTACGATTGACGTGCAGGATGCATTTACCGGCGGAGGTTCCCAGGTCGGGCAATCGCATAGCGTGGATAATGATTGGGAGTTGACGAACAACACGTCGTTCGCGATGGGCCGGCATTCGTTGAAAACGGGCGCGCGGCTTCGCTGGGGCAAGACTTCGCAGTTCTCACCGCAGAACTTTGGCGGCACGTTTACGTTTTTTGGCGGCGGTGTTGGCCCGGTCCTCGACGCTAACGACCAGCCGTTATCTGCTAACGAGGTAATCACGAGCATCGAGCGCTACCGGCGCACTCAGGTTTTTCTGGGCCAGGGAGTGAATCCGATTCAAATCCGATTGCTTGGCGGTGGCGCCAGTCAGTTTCGTCTGTCAACAGGCAATCCGGAAAGTAAAGTCACGCAGTGGGACGTCGGCGGTTTCTTCCAGGACGATTGGAAAGTGCGGCAGAACCTGACGCTGAGTCTTGGTCTCCGTTACGAGAACCAAAGCAATATCGATAGCAATTTCAATTTTGCGCCACGGCTTGGATTCGCGTGGTCGCCCGGTGGTCAGCAGGCTAAGACTGTCGTGCGCGGCGGTTACGGAGTTTTTTACGAGCGCGTCAACGAGAACCTGACGATGACGGCGGAGCGCCTGAACGGCGTGAACCAGCAACAGTTCACCGTGCAGAATCCTGATTTCTTCCCGATCATTCCGACGGTGGACCAATTGCTTGCGTTTTCAGTTCCGGGAACGGTTTACCGTCTCGAAAAAGGTCTTCAGGCGCCGTACACGTTGCAAGGAGTGTTTAGCGTTGAGCACCAATTGCCACACAATCTGACGATCGCAGCAAGCTACATCAATATTCGCACTCTGCATGTGCTGCGCACGCGGCCGCTCAATGCTCCATTGCCCGGCACGTTTATTCCGGGACTGCCGAACAGCGGCATTCGCCCGTTGAACTGCGCGGATTTCATTCCACCAGACATCAATCCCGCAACACGCTGCAATATCTTTGAGTACGAGTCGAGCGGGCGCTACAACCAGAACCAGTTCATCGTTAACTTCAACAGCCGTTTCCATCGCAACGCCTCGATGACTGCGTATTACGTTTTGGCAAAAGCAAACAGCGATACTGACGGTACTGGAAGTTTTCCCGCGAATCCTTACGACCTGAGCACCGAGTACGGGCGCGCCTCGGGTGACATTCGTCATCGCTTTGTGATGACTGGTAATTTCCGTGCGCCGTGGGGCATCAGCCTGAATCCGTTCGTGATCGTGCAGTCCGGACGTCCTTTCAACATCACGCTCGGTCGCGACATCAACGGCGACACGCTGAATACTGAACGTCCGTCGCTGGCGCCGGTGGGCGCCGACTGCTCCGACGTCAGTATCAGGTGTACTCCGTTCGGTAACTTCAAACTGACGTTTGCGCCCGGCGACGTGATGATTCCGCGGAACTTCGCCGAAGGACCAGGATCGACGACAGTGAACCTGCGCATCAGCAAGACGTGGAGTTTTGGTTCAGAAGGCGGTAGCGCAAACGCGAACCAACAGAATCGTCAGGACGGCCAGCGCAACGACGGCCAGCGCACAGTCATGGGTGGTGGCATGGCCGGCGGCCGAGGTCCCGGAGGACCGGGCGGTGGTGGTCCAGCCGGCGGTGGCGGTGGCGCGCGTGGTGGTGCTGGTGGCGGTGGCGGTTTTGGCGGACCAGGCGGTGGATTCGGTGGTGGCGGCGGTGCTAACGGTCGTTACAACCTGACGTTCTCACTGAACTTCAACAACCTGCTGAACCACGTGAACCTGAACAACCCGGTCGGCAACCTCGGTTCAGCGTTGTTTGGACAATCGACGGCGACGGCAGGCGGCTTTGGTGGTTTTGGTCAAGGTATCGCATCTTACAATCGCCGCATCGACGCGCAGATTCGTTTCAGCTTTTAATCGAGCAGTACCCACGGTAAAACGACGAGCGCAGCCGGCTGACAAACTGGTGTGAAGCCGTTGTATGCTTAGCACCGGTGTTCGTACAGCGCTGCATCAACCGAGACTGTGGTGGAGAGTTTGATCTCGACGAACGTCTTTACGTGTGTTCGCGCTGCGGCGACTTGCTCGAGATCGAAAGAACCGAACCGCTCGCGCAAGATGCGGAATCGCTGCGTGCGTTGTGGCTGGAGCGGTTAAGGTCTCGCGACGTTCTCGATCGCAGCGGCGTGTGGCGGTTTCGTGAGTTTCTTCCGTTCGACGACGACGTTGCCGTTGTTTCATTGGGTGAAGGCAACACGCCACTTTACGAGGCGCCTCGTTCGGCTGATTACGCCGGTCTTACCTCACTAAAACTCAAACATCAGGGCAATAATCCCACCGGTTCATTCAAAGACACGGGCATGACCGTGGCCGTAACTCAGGCGCTGAAACTCGGCACGCGTCTGGTTGCGTGCGCCAGCACTGGAAACACCGCGGCGAGTCTCGCCGCGTACGCTGCACGTGCGCGGATGCTTTGCGCGATTCTCGTGCCTGAGGGTCAGGTGAGTGATGCGAAGCTCGCCCAGGCACTCGACTACGGGGCGAAGGTGCTGGAGATCGAAGGCAACTTTGACGTTTGCATGCGCGTGATTAAAAACCTCGCTGAACAGAACTTGCTGTACCTGGTTAACTCGATCAATCCGTTTCGAATTGAAGGGCAGAAGACAGTCGCGTTTGAACTCGCCGAACAGCTCGAGTGGGAAGTTCCAGATCATCTTGTTGTGCCGGGTGGGAATTTGGGAAACAGTTCTGCGTTTGGGAAAGGATTTCGGGAGTTGTTTGGCCACAGATTCATTTCCAAACAACCACGCATAAGCGTGATCCAGGCCGAAGGCGCGGCGCCGTTTGCGCGGTTCTATGCTGGAGGTGGTGCAAGGTTTACAGCTGAAGAGAAACCACAGACTCTCGCTACAGCGATCAAGATTGGCGCGCCGGTTTCATGGAAGAAAGCGTGGCGAGCAGTTCACGAGACTGGCGGTGGCGTGATCACCGTGAGCGAACAGGAGATTGCGGACGCTAAAGCGACGATCGGGCGCGATGGTATCGGTTGCGAACCTGCATCTGCGACCACGGTTGCGGGAATTCGCAAACTAGTGGAAGACGGTTTCATTAAGAAGGATGAAAGTGTTGTGGCGGTGCTCACGGGTCACTTGCTGAAAGACACTGATTACGTGATCAAGTATCACAGTGAAATGCTAAGTAAACCTGAAAGTCACGAAAGAATTCGCAGCACGTTTGCGAATTCGATCATGAGAGTCGCCGACAGGCCCTGTGCAATCGAATCAGCGCTCCGAGACCTTCAATGACCAAATCCGCTTTGCCATCCGCGGAAATCCGTGTCCCAGGTTCGACGTCAAACCTTGGACCAGGCTTCGACTGCTTTGGCCTTGCACTGCAACTCTATCTCACAGTTAGAGTCAAGACGATCGCTGGACCCGAACGGTGCCGCGTCACAACTACCGGCGCAAAAGAGAATGAAGTTCTCCCCCGCAACGCGTCGAACCTGATCTATCGCGCGATGACATTCACCGCGCGCCGCGAAGGACTCTCGCTGCCGCCCGTCGAACTTGAAGCTCATAACGAAATCCCGCTCGCGAGCGGTCTCGGCAGCAGTGCCGCGGCGATCGTGGCGGGTATCAAACTGTGCGCGCTGATCACCGGTCATGAAATCGCCGAAAGCACCATTCAAAACTACGCAACCGAGTTCGAAGGGCATCCTGATAACGTTAACGCCTCGATCTTAGGTGGTTTTGTAATTAGTTGTGTGAAAAGCGACCGCACTGTGGTTTCTACAAAATTTAACTGGCCGTCGCACATCCGTGTCCTCGTTGTTTCGCCACACTCGCAGTTGCCCACGCACGTCGCTCGTGCAGCACTCGCGCGCACCGTCACGCGCGCAAACGCTGTTCATAATCTGCAAAGAACGGCGCTCTTCACGGCGGCCATTGCACACCAGCGTTACGATCTCCTGTGGGAGGCCATGCACGATCAACTACACCAACCGCAGCGAGAGTCTCTCGTGCCGGGGTTGGCAGAAGCGCTCGCGCTGCCGCGTATGCCTGGGCTGTTGGGTGTCGCACTAAGCGGGGCTGGTCCAAGTATTTTGGCTTTGGTTGAAGGAAATGAAGATGAGATTGGTGCGCGTATTGCGAGCTGCTTTAGATTTCACAAGATCGAGTCGACGACAAGAACGCTTGAAGTCGATAACCACGGTCCCAGCGAAAAGCACGACCTACTTCAGTAACTTCAGCACCCGAAACACGGGATAACTCGCGGCCAGCAGCAACAGCGCATACAGACTGTTCCTGCGATCGGCGTAGACCGCGCCGGCAAGGAACAACAACGATCCAATCAACGCCAGCGCCGGTGTAACCGGATAACCCCACGCGCGATACGGCCTCGGCTTGTCAGGCTCCCGCCGTCGAAGGACAAACAGGGAAACAAACGACAGGATGTAATTCGCGACGAAGAAAAACGCGAGTACTGTGATTACTTTGTCGAAAGTCTGTCCGAAAGCGATAAAGAGCACCGCAACGGTCGCGCTCAAGAAGAGCGACACCGTGGGCGTGCCGCCAACGTTCACCACCGCAGCTCTCTTAGTAACCAGACCGTCGCGACTCATCGCAAAGATCACGCGCGTCGCCATCAAATGTAGAGCATTGATGGCGCTGAGCATCGACACGATCGTCAGGCAACGAAAAACCGTATCGCCATGCCGGCCAAAGATCGCATTTGCTGCTTCGCCTGCCGCAAACTCCTTTCCTGAGATCCCTGAAATCGGCAAAACGTATAGCAACGCGACGTTCACGAGCAGATAGATGGCAGCGAGGGTCAAGACGCCGCCGAGTAATGCACGAGGAATGTCGCGTCCGGGATGTTCAACTTCCTCTGAAAAATAGATCACGCCGCTCCAGCCGTCGTAGGTGTAGATCGCCGCCTGGAGTGAGGTGACGATCGCGGCCATCGTCACGGCAGAGGTTGAGTAGGTTTGAGAACTTGTCAGTGCGCCGCCGCCACCGAGCGCGAAAGCTGCGGCGATCAAGACGAAGAACGCGAGCGCTTTGAGCAGACTGGTGACGTTTTGAATCGTGCTGCCCCACACAATTCCCCGCCATTGCAACACTGCAAAAACGATGGCAACTGTCGCCGCGACTGCTGGGCCTCTTCCATTCAGCGCCGGAAACAGTGCGCCGGAAAACGTGCCGACTACGAGTGCGACTGCGGCGGTTGAACCACAGGAAGAGATCCAGTCGCTCCAACCAACAATGAAACCGGCGTATTCGCCGAGTGCATAACGCGAGAACACATATTGACCGCCCGAACGCGGAATCATCGTGCCGAGTTCTGCGAGTGAGATCGCGCCGAGCAATGCGTAAAGTCCGCCGAGCACCCACACGCTGAGAAAGAGCCACGGATGTGGAAGCTGTTCGGCAATCTGTCCGGGCGCCCGAAAGATCCCTGCGCCGATCGTGTTGCCGATGATCACAGCGAGTCCAAATCCAACGCCGAGCACACGCAACAAGTGGCCTCGAGACTTGGTTGACGGTTCTGTTCTTGTCACTGGGATGTGCGACTCAGATCTGCATGGAGAAGGCGGTGGAAAAGATGTTCGCCGGCTTCACGGCGTACAGAAAGCCGGCCGGCGTTGTAAGCGCGCGAGTTCAAACCGCGCTGCACTGACTTACAGATCGCGACGTCTTCGTCTTGAATACGTTGGCCCACAGCGACGCTTGCAGCGTTGCGTTGGCGAGCTTCTGCACTCGTGACGTCGGGAAAATAGAAGTCGAAGATCACTTCCGTCTGGTCCACGCCGCGTGGCACGACGAGATTCGTATCCATCGCACCGTCGTACAAGTTGATCATGAAGTTTGGATAGATCCAGTAGTAAAGCGCACGGTCGCCTTTTCGAACGGCGCCCGTTTGTGTCTCGGCGCCTTCAGTCACCATCGGGCTCCACTGGAGGCAGTGGCGCTCGCCGTTTTCGATCATGTAGTTGCTGTAGTCAAGAACGCTGTCGAGTCCTTTGTGCAGGTACGGGACGTGATAACCGCCGTCGAGGTAGTTATCGACAAAAACTTTCCAGTTGCAGTCGAAGCTGTAGTGGCGACGTTCGAACCAGTGAAGATTTGTGAGTTTTATCTGCCTAATCTCCTCCACCAGTTGCTTCGTCAAAAAGCCTTCAAGCGACAAAGCGTCACTCTTATCAAACTTTACAAACACCCACTGTTCCCACTCAGCAAGCTTAACCGGCACGAGGCCATTCTGCGCCCGATCAAAACCGCAAACGCCTGTGAAGTCAGGCGTTCCTTTCAACTCGCCTTCGAGCGAATAGGTCCAGCCGTGATACGGACAGCGAAGGTGCGCCGCTTTTCCTTCAGGCTCGGTCATCACAGCGGCAGCGTGGTGCCGGCAGACGTTGAAAAACCCACGCAACACTCCGTCGCCGCCGCGAACCAGGACTATTGGCTCGCCTGCGATGTCAGTCGTGACATACTGTCCCGGTTGGCTCACCTGGTCCACGCGCGCCGCTACTTGCCACGTGCTTGAAAAGACGGTTTTTAGTTCCAGGTCATAGAGATCCTTGTTGACGTACCAGGACGCGGGGATCGTCGACGCACGATCGAGCGGAGCGCTCGCGTTGTACTGATCGATCAGTTGCTGTAGTCCCGAACTCACCTGCTAAGTGCCTTTGGTGCCTCTTTGTGGCTAAACGATCGGCGTTGCAGTCTTACGCTTAGGATTGAAAAACGGCGTCTTCACCACTGTAGCGCGCACGTGATGTCTGACAGCCTCGACAGTGATTTCGAATTGTAATCGCGTGCCCGGCCTCGTGTATTGGCGATTGATCGTGGCCAACGCGATCATCTTTTTCAACGTCGGCGACCAGGTCGTCGTCGTAGCTTTGCCAACCTGAATTCCTTCTTTAAACACGGGCACTGCGACTCGCGACGCCATTGGTGAAACAGCCGGCGGCAGTCCAACCGCTTCGTAGAGACTCTCCACCTGCGGCCAGTCGATCTCAAGCCCGACAATGTCGCGCCGAGACCCGTGCTTCTGTTCGGCAATCAACGCCGCCTGGCCTACGAAACGACTCTTGTCGAGATTAACCAATCGCCCGAGCCCCATTTCGTAAGGCGAGTATCTCTGCTCGTCAACCAGCGCCTTCTTGCTGCTGTTGAAGTCAACATCGATCAGCAGCAGGCCCGCTTCGACACGTGCGACATCGAGCGCCAGCATTCCCGCCGCATGAATATCAAACGCCTTGCCGTGGTCCATCAGAGCGTCCCAAACCTTGAGCGCCTGATCGGAAGCGATCCAGATTTCGTAACCCAGGTCGCCGGTGTATCCCGTGCGCGAAATCTCTACAGGCACACCCGCGATGCTGCCTTTCGTGACGCGGAAGTACTTCAAGTTCGCAATGTCGGCATCTTTGACGAGACTCAACAACAACCGTCCCGAGGTTGGACCCTGCAACGCAAGCGCGGAAACGCTTTCCGAAATATCTTCAATCTGAACGTCCATCCCCGCGGCGTTCTGAGTAAACCAGCGCAAACTCGGATCGGCGGCTGTCCAGCGATAAGTGTTTTCTTCGAGTCGCGAAACAGTGCCGTCGTCGATCACCTTGCCGCGTTCGTCGCACCATGGCGTATAGACCACTTGGCCCACTGATACTTTACGCATGTCGCGCGTGATGACGCGATCGACAAGACGTGTAGCGTCCTTTCCCGTAAGCCGGTACTTGTACAAAGGCGAAATATCAATCAGCGCCGCAGCGTTCCGAATCGCGTTGTATTCGTGTTCGTGATGCGGTTCGTAGGAGCTGACTGCGTAGTAGCCGGACCACTCGCGATAGCTAAGACTTTCGCAGAGTTGCAAGGTGCGTTCGTGAAAAGCGGTTCCGATAGGCATGTGTGTTGTTGTGTGTTCGTCCTGCGTTTGTCAGGGCGAGCGATTATAAGTATGCTAACGCGCTTGCAGCAAGGCACTCCTAATCGAAAAAGCGACGCAATGAATAATAGATACGACGTCGTCGTGATCGGCGGCGGACATAACGGTCTGGTCAATGCAGCGTATCTTGCGCGCGCGGGAAAGAAAGTTCTCGTGCTCGAACGACGGCATGTGCTGGGCGGCGCCGCCGTAACTGAAGAAGTTTTTCCGGGTTTTAAATTCTCCGTCTGTTCTTACGTCGTCTCACTACTCCGCCCGGAGATCATTCGCGAACTCGACCTGCCGCGCCACGGTCTCGAGATTCTTCCGCTTGACGGCACTTTCACGCCGCTGCCAAACGGCGACTATCTCTGGCGTGTTAACGATCACGGCCGCACACGTCGCGAAATCGCGCGTCACTCAAGAGTCGACGCGGAAGCTTACGATGAGTACGGCAAAGCCATGATCGAGATGGCCCACTTCGTCAAACCGATCATGAGCATGACGCCTCCCGACCCGACGACTCTCGATCCTAAGGGTTGGAAGAACCTTGCGTTCCTGGGCCGTCGTTTTCAAAAACTGCCTTACGAAGACAAGTACAACCAGGTGCAGTTGATGACCATGAGCGCCGTCGACTTTCTCGATCAATGGTTCGAGACGGACGTGCTCAAAGCGACGATGTCAGCGTCGGGCATCATCGGAACGTTTCTCGGTGTGCGTTCGCCGGGAACCGCTTACGTGCTGCTGCACCACTACATGGGTGAGATCGACGGCGCGTTTCGCTCGTGGGGATTTGCACGCGGCGGCACTGGCGCAATCTCGAATGCGATCGGCGATGCAGCGCGTGAAGCGGGTGTAGAGATACGCACCGAAGCGGCGATTGAGAAGATCCTGTTGAAAAATGGACGTGCCGTCGGCGTCGTGCTGCAAAACGGCGACGAGATTCAAGCCGAAGTTGTTTCTTCGAGCGTGGATCCGCGATTGACGTTTATGAAGATGGTCGGCGAAGAACACCTGCCTGGCGATTTTTGTACTGACCTCAAGCGTTACAAGTATCGAGGCTCGTCTGGAAAAGTAAATCTTGCGCTCGACGGTTTGCCGAATTTCAAGGCGATGCCTGGTCCAGGCGCGCACCTGCGCGGCGCGATTTCGATCTCGCCGAGTGTGGAGTACATGGAACGCGCGTACGACGAAGCGAAGTACGGACGTTTCTCGCGCCGGCCGTATATCGATATGGTGATTCCGAGTTTGACCGATCCGTCTGTCGCGCCGCCGGGTAAACATGTGATGTCGTGCTTTGTGCAGTATGCGCCTTACAACTTGAAAGAAGGCAACTGGGACGAGAAGCGCGATGAGTTTGCCGACACAGTGATCGATACGATCGCCGAGCACGCGCCAAACATCAGGGAACTGATTCGCGATCGGCAGGTGTTAACGCCGTTGGATCTCGAGCGTGAGTTTGGTTTGTCGGAAGGCAACATCTTTCAAGGCGAACTGACCCTTGAACAGCTCTTCTTTCTACGTCCCGCGCCGGGTTGGGCGCAGTATCGCACGCCAATCAAGAACCTCTACATGTGCGGATCGGCAACGCATCCCGGCGGCGGAATCATGGGTGCGCCCGGACGCAACGCCGCGCTACAACTGTTGAAGGACGGAGTATGAGATTGTCGATTTTCGATTGCCAATTGCCGAGTGAGTAGCCTTAGCTTGAGGCAAGCGGGAACAAGTGGACAATCGGAAATTGGCAATCGGCAATCGAAAAGATGACTAAGTACGACGTGACAATCATCGGCGGTGGTCACAACGGCCTCGTGACCGCTTGCTATCTTGCGAAGAGCGGTTTGAAAACGCTCGTGCTCGAACGCCGCGCCGTCGTTGGCGGCGGCGCTGTTACTGAAGAGATCCATCCGGGTTTTCGTGTTTCAGCATTGGACCATGCAGCCGGGCCGTTTTCGGCTGAGATCGCAACTGAGCTGAACCTCTCGCGTTTCGGGCTGGAAATGATTACTCCGGAAGCGCGTGTGCTCGCGTTGTCGCCGGACGGAAGATCGTTGTGTCTCTACAACGACGTCGCGCGTTCGGTGGCGGAGATCGAAAAGTTTTCCGGCAAGGACGCAAAAAGTTATCCGGATTTCGTTGACAGTTTCTCGCGCATCGGCCACGTGTTGGCGCCGCTGATTTCAATGACGCCGCCGTCGATTGAGCAACCGACGACCGCGGATTTGTGGCATCTCGGCAAAGTCGGACTTGCGTTTCGTGGACTCGGCAAGAAAGACGAGTATCGCTTGTTGCGTTGGGGACCGATGGCGGTCGCGGACCTCGTTGCTGAATGGTTTGAAACGGAGTTGTTACGCGCCACTGTGGCCGCGCGTGGCATCTACGGCGCGTTTGCTGGTCCATGGTCGGCTGGAACGAGTCTCGGATTGTTGTGGCAAGCCGCAATGGACGGCAGCGCGATCGGTTCGTCGTTGTATCCGAAAGGCGGCATGGGCGCGTTGTCACAAGCGTTGGCTGAGGCCGCGAAAGCGTCGGGCGCCGAGATACGCACTGGTGCGGATGTTTCGTCCGTGGCCGGAGCGGACGGTGACACGCCGAAAGTAGCGCTTCAGAACGGCGAAGAGATCGAATCGAGGGTGGTGGTTTCAAACGCGGATCCACGCTCGACGTTTCTCAACCTTGTGGATCCGATCGATCTCGATCCGAATTTCCTTTCGAAGATGCGTAACTACCGCGCACCGGGAACGGCCGCGAAGATTAACCTTGCGCTTTCAGGTTTGCCTGCGTTTCGCGGTATGAACGGCAACGATCCGAAGTCCAAACTCGGCGGGCGCATTCACGTGGGTCATGAAATCGATTACCTCGAACGCGCTTTCGACGCGTCGAAGTATGGAGAGTTTTCGGCTGAGCCGTATCTCGACATCACGATTCCGTCGCTCGGCGATCCGTCGCTTGCGCCTGAGGGCAAACACGTGATGTCAGTTCACGTGCAGTTTGCGCCGTACCAATTGAAAGAAGGCGATTGGGTAACGAGGCGCGACGAGTTCGCGAAAAATGTGATCGCTCAGCTCGAGAAGTATGTGCCCGGACTCAGCGATTTGATTGTTGCGCAGCAGGTCATCACGCCGCTCGATCTGGAACAGACATACGGCCTCAGCGGCGGACACATTCACCACGGCGAACAATCGCTGGATCAGTTCTTCACGTTTCGTCCGTTGATCGGATGGGCGCAATATCGAACACCTTTGAAGCGTCTTTATCTCTGCGGCGCCGGCACACATCCGGGGGGCGGCCTGACCGGCCTGCCCGGCGCGAACGCCGCGCGCGAAATCACCCGCGACTTCAAAGCGGGCAAAGTGAAGCCGTAAAGATGCCGAAACGAAGCTTCGCCAGCGACAACAATGCCGGGGTTCATCCCGAGATAATTGACGCGCTCAAGGCCGCGAACGAAGGGCATGTGGTCGCTTATGGCGACGATGCGTTTACGGCGCGGGCGGTGAAGACGTTTGAAAAGCATTTCGGTAAAGGCATCGCGGTCTTTTTTGTCTTCGGCGGCACCGGCGCAAACGTGCTCGGCCTGAAAGCAATCACGAACCCCTACAACGCCGTCATCTGCGCCGAGACCGCGCACATCAATGTTGACGAATGTGGCGCTCCCGAGAAATTCACCGGTTGCAAACTCCTCTCCGTGCGCACGCCCGACGGCAAACTGCGAATCGAAGACATCAAGCCATTCCTTCACGGCGTTGGTTTCGAACATCACGTACAGCCGCGAGTGATCTCTGTGTCACAAGCGACCGAGATGGGCACCGTCTACACAAAGAAGGAACTGAAAACACTCGCGCGTTTCGCTCACGATAACAACATGC
>Ga0070698_100007445_pt1 | contig 11845 bp, 12 predicted proteins | sample KBSK1502metaG_FD_65477 | JGI IMG/M metagenome (GOLD analysis project Ga0070698, IMG submission 65477) | Corn, switchgrass and miscanthus rhizosphere microbial communities from Kellogg Biological Station, Michigan, USA - KBS K1-50-2 metaG | ecosystem: Host-associated > Plants > Roots >...
ATCTCGCTCCGAGCCTCGTCCAGGCCGTAGTAGCGCGACGACCCCATGATGCGTCCCGTCTTCCGGTCGATGACGGCGAACGCGCCGCCGGACTCCATCGCGCCGCGGAAGAAGCTCTTGAAGACGTCCTCCTTGTGCCGATCCCGCTCGGGATGCTGCTCCCAGATGAGCGGATCCGACCCGACCGCGTAGAGATCGTCGAAATCCGCCGCTTGGAGCGGCCGGAGCTCCACGAATGTGCCGGTGAGCGTTGGCTGCAGCTCGAAATGCATCGGTACGCGCCTGCCGTTATAATCCAGCAGTTTCAGGGAGGCTTGTCCGTGAGACAACTTCTGATCGCTCTTGCATCCGTACTCGTCGTCACGTCGCCTCTGCACGCACAGGCTCGCGGCGGCGACGACACACGCGATGTCAGCACGGGAACGCCGGCCCCCAACGGTCTGGGGATCGAGGGCGGCGTGGTGTACATCAATCCCGGAACGCCGGTGGTGCGCGACTCGGAGGTGAACAGCCGGCCGATTCCGCGGCTGCCCGACGGGAAGATCGATCTCACCGGCCCGTGGGTTGGCGGCGGCACCGTCGCCGACATCGAGCGCGACGGCGGCCTCAAGCCCGGCGAGCTGCCGCTCCTGCCGTGGGCGAAGGAGCTGCGCGACAAGCGGAAGTCACAGGACGACCCGTACACCGCGTGCCTGCCGATGAGCGTGCTGCGGACCAATCCCTACCCGTGGAAGTTCGCGATGTCGTACACCGCGAAGGGCCTCAGCCACATCTACATCCTGCACGAGCTGATGGATGACGGCGCGCACCGCGTTGTCTACATGGACGGACGCAAGCACCCCGCGGGCTTCATCCCGTCGTGGCAGGGGCATTCGATCGGCCGCTGGGAGGGCGACGCGCTCGTCGTCGACACGGTGGGCTTCAACGACCGGTTCTGGTTCGATCGCCGCGGCACGCCCCACAGCGAGCAGCTGCACATCGTCGAGCGCTACACGCGGCCGAACTACGGGACGCTGATCAACGACGTCGTCCTCGAGGATCCGGGCGCGCTGGCGCATCCGGTCAAGCTGCGCTTCACGGCGAGACTGATGCGGCCCGACAAGGAGACCGGCACCGGCGACCTGATGGAATTCATCTGCAACGAGGACAACCAGTACGGATCGGCGGGCGGTTTCCGGCCGGGCACCGGGGCGGGAAACGGCACCAACATTAACAACAGATGACAGGACTCACCCCGCTGCTGCACGCAAAGTGACCGCCGCGGCGAGTCCTCGTGACTCCGCGGCCGGCTTCGCATAGACTCGCGCTCGCGTAAGTCATTCCCCGCAATTCGCGTAGACATCCTTACGCCTCACGTCATTCCTCTCCGTTTTTCCTGCCTGAGGAGGACACCATGAAGAAAGTCATGTTCCTGCTACTGGGTCTCGCTCTCATCCTGCCGTGGACTATCCGGGCACACGACGACGATCACGGCGATCGCGATCGCGACGAACACGGCCGTCGTGGCGAAGAACATCACGAGCACAATGTGCGGACTCCCGTTCATCTTGTTGGAGTCATTCCTGTCCCGGGAAATCCCGTAACGAGCGCCGACATCGCCTGGACCGACCCGGTGACCGAACGCTATTACTTCGCCGATCGGTCCAACTTCGGCGTGGACATCATCGACGCCGAAGACGACGTCTTCGTCGGCCGCGTCACCGGCATGGCCGGACCGCTGCCAAGCGGCGGTGGAACCGCGACGACCAATGGCCCGGGCCCAAACGGCGTGCTCGTGACGCCGAAGCGGGAGCTCTGGGCCGGTGACGGCAACAGCATGGTGCGGGTCGCCGACGTCGATCCGAACTCGCTGAACTATCTCAACCTGATTGGCGCGGCGAGCACTGCCATCCCGGACTGCGACAGCGCAACCGCCCACTACTGCGGGCGCGCCGACGAGCTCGGATTCGACGCGCGGCACCGCCTGATTCTCGTGGCCAACAACGCGCCGCTCAACGTCAACGCGCCGCACGCGCCCATCGCGCCGTACGCGACGTTCATCTCCGCGGTGCCGCCGTTCAGCGTGCTGGGCCACGTCTCCTTCCCGAACGCGGGCGGACTGGAGCAGCCGCTCTGGGACGCGGAGATTGGACGCTTCCTCCTCACCGTGCCCGGAAAGATCGTCAACGGCCTCATCACGGCGGATCCATCGGTCGCCGTCATCAACCCGACGACCGAGATGGTCGAGAAGACGTTCAACCTCAATTGCCCGACGCTCGCCGGCAACACCAGCGTCAGCGCCAACGGGATCGCGCTTGGACCGTTCCAGCATGCGCTCGTGTCGGCGTGCGGCTTCCCGATGATCCTGAGCGCGCTCACCGGCCACGTCTTCAATGTCATCAGGCAGGTGGGTGGCGGAGACGAGGTGTGGCACAACCCGGGCGATGGCCGGTTCTATGTGACGGGACTCGATATGCGGACGCCGCCAGTGCCGTCGCCCGCGGTGCAGTCACTCGGTGTGATCGACGCGGAAACCAGCACGTGGCTTCAGAACATACCCGACGTGCGGGGGAAGAACCCGGCGGCGTTTGCCGAGAACAACCACGTCTTCACGATTGTTCAGATCAACGCCGCGATTGTCGCCGCTCCGGCGACCGACAACAGCACGTGCGCGCAGTTTGGCTTCAAGGGAACAGGCTGCGTGGCCATCTTCGAGCACGACGAGAAGTAGCCGCTATCGGGTGAAACGCTCAAGAAATTTTCAAGTAGGGGCCGACCTTCAGGTCGGCCCCTAAAAGAATAGAATCACTCGCATCCCATCGGACGGTTCGGACCACCCGGAATCCTCGCGGGCGCCGGGTACGCGTTCGAATAGATCGCCGCGTACCGCACCCTGACACCATCCTTGTCCAGGAATCCCATCGACTGATTGAAGAGCGCGGGCGGCGGCGCGTTGCCAGGGACCGTCGCCTCGGTGATGTAAACACGATTCTCGTGCATGTAAACCGTGGCGAAGGTTTTTGACTTGTCCGGATTGGTGAGCTGCACGCGCCGGCCTTCGATGCGATCGGTGTTGGCGTAGCCGTAGTACGTAACCCTGGCGTCTCGCTTCAGGAAATTCCACACCGCGTACTCGAGCGCCCCGCGCAGCTCGTTGTTCCCCTGGTTCGTGCACTGATCGGGATACGCCGAGCATCCCTTCACCCGCTCGGCGTGAAGCTTGACGATGTCACGGTAATCGACCACGGTGACCGAGAAGCGGCTGGTCCCTTCCTCGTAGATGTGCAGATGGGCGGTGAGCGTCAGCCCGAATTCGGTGGGGTAGGCGACGTCTCTCACCTGCGGCTGCTTCGGGAAGTTCACGAGGAACGCATCAGGCCGGCTGTAGTACTCGATCCATTCCTGGGCAAAGCCCGGAGTGGCCACACACAGGATGAATGCCGCCAGGACCAGTCGAATTAGTCGCATAACGTCTCCTCTACAGGCACCCAGATATTACGCCAGAGGCGGGTCCGCGACGCGGTGGCACCGGCCGCGTCGCGGGACCCGCCCTAACTACGTTCCCCGTTGGCGGGTCCGCGTCGCGATGGCTTCAGGCCGCACCGCGGGACCCGCCCCACGTACGTAGCGCAGGCGGACCCGGCGCAGGAAAGAGTAGGATTCCCCGTGTGAACAGGCAGGTCAGGGCGGTGGTCCGCGTCTCCAGCGGCAATTTCCTGGAGATGTACGACTTCATGGTGTTCGGCTACTACGCCGCCGCGATCGGCCGGGCGTTTTTTCCGAGCGGCAACGAGTTCGCGTCGCTGATGCTGTCGCTGATGACGTTCGGCGCCGGCTTCCTGATGCGTCCGCTCGGCGCGCTGGTGCTCGGCGCCTACACCGACAAGCACGGCCGCCGCGCCGGGCTCGTGCTGACGCTCGGCTTGATGTCGATCGGCATCGTCACCATCGCGTGCACGCCCGGCTACGCGACAATCGGTCTGCTCGCGCCGGTGCTGGTGCTCGCCGGCCGCCTGCTCCAGGGATTTTCCGCAGGCATGGAGCTTGGCGGCGTCTCCGTGTACCTCTCCGAGATCGCCACGCCCGGCAACAAGGGCTTCTACGTCAGCTGGCAGTCGGCCAGCCAGCAGATGGCGGTGATGTTCGCCGCGCTGCTCGGCGTCATCCTCACCATGACGCTCACGCCACAATCGATGACGAGCTGGGGCTGGCGGGTGCCGCTGCTTGTCGGCTGCGCCATCATTCCCTTCCTCATCCGGCTGCGGCGCTCGCTCGAGGAGACGGACGAGTTCCTCGCGCGACCGCGCCGCCCTTCCGCATCGGAGGTGCTGCGCTCGCTCGCCTCGAACTGGGCGCTCGTCGTCATCGGCACGCTGATGGTGACAATGACGACCGTGTCCTTCTACATGATCACGGCATACACGCCGACGTTCGGCAGCGCGGTGCTCCGCCTGACGAGTGGCGACAGCCTGATCGTCACGCTCTGCGTCGGCGCATCCAACCTGTTCTGGCTGCCTGTGATGGGCGCGCTCTCGGATCGCATCGGCCGGCGGCCGCTGCTCGTCGGCTGCACGCTGCTGATGATCGCCACGGCGTATCCCGCCATGCTCTGGCTGGTGGACGGCCCGACGTTCTGGAAGCTGCTGGGGGTTGAGCTCTGGCTGTCGTTCCTCTACGGCAGCTACAACGGCGCGATGGTCGTCTTCCTGACGGAGATCATGCCGGTCGAGGTGCGCACGGCTGGCTTCTCGCTGGCCTACAGCCTGGCGACGGCGATCTTCGGCGGGTTCACGCCGGCCATCAGCACGTACCTGATTCAGCAGACCGGCAACCGCGCGGTGCCCGGCCTGTGGCTGTCGTTTGCGGCGGTCTGCGGGCTGGTCGCGGCGCTCGTGGCCCGCGCGCAACCCGTCGCCGCGGCGGCGCCCGTGCTGGAGGGCCGCGCCGTCGGCGTCACCGCCGAAGCCTGATGTAGACCGATCGGGTTTGCCGGGTCCGCGGCGCGATGGTTTGATTCGCGTCGCGGGACCCGGCCTACGTACGTAGGGCGGGTCCCGCCGAGCACCAACTGCCACGCGCAGGCGGACCCGCCGGGATCTGAAACCGACCGATACGTCGTCTCGTAAGGATTTCATGACGATGCCGTCTCTATTGTCCCTGCACGTTTTTGCGGGGTTGATGGCGTTGCTGTCGGGTACGGCGGCCATGTCCTTCCGCAAAGGCTCGCGGCGGCATCGCGAGACGGGGTACGTGTTTGTCGCCTCGATGCTCGCGCTGGGCGCCAGCGGGGCCTACATCGGATTCACGGCGCGCGAGATAGTGAACGGCGTGATGGGCGTGTTGACCTTTTACCTGGTGACCACGGCATGGTTGACCGCCAGGCGCGCAGACGCGCAAACGTACCCGTTCGATTACGCCGCCCTTCTGGTGCCGCTGCTGCTCGCTGCTGGCCTCGCGTTCTACGGCTTCGAAGCGGCCAACAGCCCGACCGGTTCGCTGCAGCGATATCCCTACTGGGCCTACTTCATCTTCGCCTCGCTGGCGCTCTTCTTTGCGGCAGGGGATGTTCGCATGCTGGTGCGCGGGGGTGTCTCGGGCAGGCGGCGAATGGCGCGGCACCTGGGACGCATGTGCTTCGGCCTGTTCATCGCGACGGGATCGTTTTTCACGCGGACATCGCTGTTCCCGGTGGTGTTCCGCACGACCCACCTGCTCGACTTCCTGACCGTCCTGCCACTGATGCTGATGATCTTCTGGCTGTTCCGCGTGCGCCGCTACTCGTGGTCTTTCCGCCGCGAGTCGTACCGCTCGGCGGCGGCATCGATGAGCCTGCCGAGCAGGTAGACGACGATGATGATCCCGAAGTTGACGAGGACGACGGTCCAGCCTAAAGACATGCGGCACCTGAAATCAGCTGGCGGCTGACAGCTGGCAGCTGGCAGCCTCTGAACGTTGCTGCCTGCCGCCGGCTGCCCGCTGCCCGCTGGCTAGAACGAATTCCCCAGGAACGGCAGCATGCGGCCGCAGTACATGACCGCGACGAAACTGCAGAGCGCCGCGCACCCGATGGCGCGCTCGCGAAAATGCGTCGGCGTGTCGGCTTCCGTCTTCCACGCCGCGGGCCACACCGTGAGGTACAGCAGGTCGGTGGCTGCGATCAGCAGGAAGATCAGCTTCCAGTAGAAGACGACGTTGGTCGTGTATCCCTTCGGCGTGGCGATGTAGAACATCATCCCGCTGACTTCGTTCACGCCGAACCCGAGCAGCGCCCACGGCAGCAGGCGGTGCAGCGACGGGTACGGGATGCGCGTGAACCATCCCATCAGGCGAAGGTTCGCGAGCAGCAGGACGCCGAACCAGAGCGTCATCCCGACGAAGTGCGCGCTCTCGAGCGTCGGCCACACCCACTGATGGCCCGGCCCGTTGACGAAGAACGCCACCGCGGCGGCCGACATCGAGAAGAGTGACTGCGCGCCCGCCGTGCTCGGATCGGCCAGGATCTCCGGATGGCGGATGCCGCCGCCGATGCTGGCTGCGACCGTCATCAGGCCCAGCGAGACGGCCGCCATGACGAACACGAGGATCGTGGCGCTCGGCGGCACGCGACGGGTCCGCCGCCACCTCCACAGCCCCCACCACGCGACCGCTCCGGTCAGCTCGAGCACGACGAAGGCGAGCAGCGCGGCGTTTTCGTGTGCGCTCATCGCGTCCTTGGAGATGCCCGGCAGCTTCTCGATCGCCCCTTGGGCCGCGAGCCCGGTCGTAAACACCGGCAGCGTCACCACGGCGATACCGAAGAGGACGCCGAGCGCCGTCGGCCTCATCGTGTCGCCCGTGACGGCCTCGCTGTCGCTGAGGATCGACACGACGAGCAACGCGAACGCGACGGTCAGGCCGACGGTCGGGAAATGGTTCAGCAGCAGGTGCAGGTGCGACAGGTTTCCCGGGGTGATGAGCGCGGACATAAACGGGCTACATGTATCCGAGGAGGCGTCCGGTGAAGATCGTCGCCGCCCATAAAGCAGCAGACGCAGCGGCGAGCTGCCGTGTTCCACGGGCGACACTGGTCGGCTCGGCGCCGCCGCCGTAGATGGTGCGCTCGAGCCGCCGCAGCAGCGGCAGGTTGACGACGATCAGGAGCATCTTGAAGCCGAACAGGAGCGAGGTGGCTTTCCGCTCGGGATCGGCGATGAACAGCAGGACGCCGGTGGCGAGGTTGATCCAGAACGCCGCCCACATGATGCGGAAGAGCGGACGCAGCGGTCCGATCGGAATGCTCCGGGCGACGCCGAGCAGCCGGAGGTCTACCACCCACGCGCAGCCGACGAGGAGCATCATGCCGAGGGTATGAACGGTGAGTACGGTTGGAAACGCCCAGACGCTTTCAGACTCGCGGATCCAGGTCGAGAAGGCGCTGTCGTGCAGCGCGGTGAGATATTCCATGGAATTTACGAATTTACGAATTTATGAATTTACGAATCTACGAATTGAATTTACGAATCGGCCGACTTCCAGCCTCAATTACCATTCGTCAATTCGTCAATTCGTCAATCGCCTGCAAGGCCGGAATATAGCATGCGCGGTCACGAGTGCTATCACTGCAAGCAGTGGGTCGAGGCCGGCGAACCGCACGACTGCTGGACGACGACCGAGGCCGCGCTCACGCGCGACCTCTCCGAGGATCTTCGCGATGCGTGGGAGCGGCTGCGCGAGACCGCCGTCTCCTTCGGCGATCAGCGGATCTACGCGTCGCACAGCTCGATCATGTTCTCGCGCAGGTCGTGCTACTTCTTCGTGCGGCCCAAGAAGAACTATCTCGAGGTGGTGATCTTCCTCGGGCGCGCCGTCAAGGCGCCGCAGGTCCGGCAGGTCGTCGAGTCGTCGAAGCGCAAGAAGGCGAACATCGTCCGCCTGACGCACCGCGACGAGGTCGAGGCGCCGGTGACCGACTGGTTGCGGGAAGCGTACGAGGTGTCGGAGACGCTCAGCGGGTCGCGGCCGTCTTCACGTTCGGCGGCACCGGGAAAACGAGGTAAGGGTCGTTCGTCTCCCAGGTCTTGACCTGGATGTCGAGGACCGTGCGGCCGCCCTGCTTCCGCACGATGTGGCCGGGCGTCTTGATGTCGGTCAGGACTTCGGCGCGGTCGGCGTAGTCGGAGTACTCCGTTTCGGTAGCCAGGCTGGCGCGCGCCGCGTTGTCGGGCCGCGTTTCGACCTTCGTCACCAGGTTCTTTCCGTCGAGCGTCGCCTTGATCGTGACGCCGGCGAGCGGCCCGCTCAGCGGGAAGGTGAGCACCGTGGCCCCGCCCTCCGTGGAGACGATCGTCTTGTCGCCGGCGAAGAGCGCGCCCTTGACGACCCCGAAGGGCAGCGTCCAGAGCTGGAGCAGCCGTTCCTGCGCGGCGGCGTTCATCGGCGTCGCGGTCCCCTTGCCCGGAACGAGGCCTGCGCCCATCTGCGATTCATCCCACGCGTAGGTTTCCCGCACCGTCTGGATCGTGTGCTGCGCGGCGCCGCCGTCGGGCGTCCGCGTCATCTCCACGCGCATCGCCGCCGGGTTGTAGCCGAGCGCCACGTGATAGTCGGTCTTCACGAGGCGGCCGCCCATGTCGCTCGTGCCGCTGCCGACGAGTTCCATCGTGTTGATGATGTCGATGCCCGGCAGGCGAGTGTTCGCGCCGCCGATGTCGGACCACCGCACCATGCCGAGCGCGTCGGCCGCGGCGCGGAGGACCCTCGCGCGGTCGGGCGCCTGCGCCCGGACGGACTGCACGGCAAGCCCGCCTGCGAGGGCGAGCACCAACGCGACGGCGATCCTGGCTCTCATACGCTCAGTGGTGTTCCTTGGTGACGATGTGCGCGAGGTCGCGCTCGCTGCACGGCTGCGATTCCGGGAGCATCGCGGCGGGGCGGAGCAGCGCGACGCGCGGCGTCGTGGTCCACGGCTCGAGCAAGTAGTCGGGGTCTTCGACGGTGGCGGTCCACGTCAGCGTGTTGCCGTTGCGCGTGAAGCGCTCGACCACGTGCATGTTCTCGCTGTGCATGTAGCCGCCGATCTGGTCGAACCACGTGTTGCTGTTGAAGCCATGCGAGTCGACAACGAGCGTGTCGCCGTCCCAGTGGGCGACGCTCTCACCCGTGTAGGTGCCGTCGAGCTCCTGCAGCGGCGTGTGCTTGCGGCCGTCGGTCGGAATCATGCGATACATCGTCTGGGTGGCAATCAACCCGCCCTGGCCCGGATACACGAAGAACACGTAGTTCGGGTACTGAGCGATGTACGACGGGATGGCGCCGCGAGGAATCCCCGCCGGCATGCAGTTGTTCGACGGGTCCTCTTCGTTGGCGTTGTGGTCGTTGTACTTGACCATGTCCCAGTATTCGGGCTTGTAGATGGGCCTGTTCGACCCGCTGCGGCGCAGCAGCGACGCCGCGCGTTCGGCCTGCTCGTTGTTCAGCGGGCGATTCGTGTTCCGCGGAAACACGGTGACGGCCTGGCCGCTGTGCAGGTCGCGCGCAGCCGTCGCGCTCTCGATGACGATGCCGTTGTTGGCGAGCTGATTCGGCACGCCGTTCAGGTTGTCGCCGAGCCCGTTCCAGACGCCGGTCAGGTCGGGATGGCCATCCGCCGTGCGCGGCGTCGTGCCCGTCGGCTTCGGCGGCGCGTTGACGGTGCGAGGGGCGCCGGCCTCCTGGGCCAGGACCGCGGCGCCGGCGACGCAGAGCGCCACCGCGGTTGCGATGAATCGGCTGTGCAGGGGCATACGGGCCTCTCGTCGCTTAACGGCTGTTGCTTGCCGGAGCGTCCGGCGCGTCGGCCAGGAGCTTGAAGTCGCGGCCGTCGGCCATTTTCAGTTCCTGCGCGAGCCCGCTGTTCGATCCGTCGCGCGCGGCGAGCGCGATCACGGTCAGCTCGTCGCCCGGCTTCAGCCCGCCGCGGTCGGCGCGGCTCAACCCGGCGCGGCGAAGGCCGGCCAGCCCGGTCATCTCGAAGGCCCACTTCGTCACCTTGCCGTCGGCGTCCTTCACGTTGACCGTCAGGTAGGAATGCGGATTGATGAACTCGATCCGCGCCACCGTGCCGCTGACGGTGATCGTCTTGTAGATGTCGAACTGCGCCTGGATGGAGTGGTGCGCCGATACGAGGCCCGGCGCCGCCACGGCCAGGGACACCGCCAACAGCGCACTGAATCGAACACGCGTCATATCGCCTCCGTGGGTGACCGCGCCCGAATCCTACACCTGAGCCTCCGTCGCTCGCAAACGTGGAGGCCCTTGTTGCGTCAACCATTTGCGACGATTTTTCACGGCGCAACCCCCTGATCCGGCTGACCTTAGACGCGCGTCCCCTTCTCAAAAGATCGCTGTTCTCCTGAGGGATTCTGCGGCAGAATGTCACCGCTCTTCAGTGACGCCGTCCGTCACACCAGGAGGTATTCGATGACTCCTCGACGTGTACCAGTCGCAGTGGTCACGGTGACCCTCGTCATCATCGCGTTCTGCGTGGCAACAGGTCTCGCGCAAACGCAATCCCGCGGCACGAAGCTCGCCCCAACCGTGGTCGACCCGCAGGCGGCCATCAAGGCTGCGGGGGCCGCGTTCAAGCAGGCGAAGCCGATTCCCAACTTCGCGCCGGCGAAGACGGCGTGGGGCGATCCTGATATCAGCGGGACGTACCTGACCGCGACCTACACGCCGCTGCAGCGTCCGGAGCGGCTGAAGGACAAGGCGTTGTTCACCGAAGACGAAGCGATCAACGAGCTTGCGCGGGTGATCGGACAGGACGCCGAAGTCGATCCCCGGAACGTTCATTACGACTGGAAAGAGTACGGGATGGACGGTTGGCAGAGCCCGATCCGGCCGAGCCTGCGCACGTCGCTCATCGTCGATCCGCCCGACGGACGCATTCCTCCGATCACGGCCGAGGCACAGAAGCGGCGCGCCGATCGCGCGGCGGCCGCGCGCCTGCGGGCGCCGGAGGTCAGCGTGCGGACACTGGCGAGCACCTACACGCGGTGCATCACGGGCAACGCCGCCGGTGGGCCGCTCGTGCGCGGCGGCAACCCCGACCCGGTGAACACGACCGGCAGCGAAGCCGGCGTGACTGCCGAGATCCAGATCCTGCAGTCGCCCGGATATGCGTCGATCATCACGCAGTCCGGCTCCGACGTGCGGATCATTCCATTGGATGGGCGTCCATTCCCGCCGGCGAACGTCCGCGCGTGGCTCGGCGTGTCGCGCGGCCATTGGCAGGGCAGTACGCTGGTCGTCGAGACGGCGAACTTCAACGACAAGACGCCGGCAACCAACTTCCAGGGATCGACCGAGAACCTGAAGATGACCGAGCGGTTCACGCTCGTCAACCCCACGACCATCAAGTACGAGTACACGCTCGAGGATCCGAAGACGTGGACGCGTCCATGGTCGGCGGAGGCATTCATGCCGAAGATCCCGCCGGGGCTGTTCGAATTCGCATGCCACGAGTCCAACTACGGCGTGTTCAACGTCGTCAAGGGCGCGCAGACCCGCGAGAAGGAATTGATCGACAAGGGGCTGCCGATCGGAGCCGCGGGCGGCGGCGGCGGGGCGCAGTAGCAGGATTTCGGCGGTTCGCTGGTGCGCGGGTTTCCTACCTGCGGCACCAGCGAACGCCGTCACATCAACGGTCTAATTCGGCTTCACGAACAACCCAACCAGACCGGCGCTGCCCTTGGCGTGTGACATCGCGGGGGCGGGCGGCACCAGCTTCGCCAGGAACTCCTCGCGCGTCAGCCCGGGCGACAGCTCCTTCGGATCCAGGTCCGTCGCGATGATCACGAACGTGTAGTGGTGCGGCGTGCCCGGCGGCGTGCACGGGCCGGAGTAGAAG
>Ga0070698_100007447_pt1 | contig 11844 bp, 23 predicted proteins | sample KBSK1502metaG_FD_65477 | JGI IMG/M metagenome (GOLD analysis project Ga0070698, IMG submission 65477) | Corn, switchgrass and miscanthus rhizosphere microbial communities from Kellogg Biological Station, Michigan, USA - KBS K1-50-2 metaG | ecosystem: Host-associated > Plants > Roots >...
GAGCCGGCCGCGTCCGCACCGGCGAACCCGGCGCCGGCGGCGCCCGCGGCGGCGAGCCCCGCGCCTTCGGGACAGACCGTAGCCCCTCCACCCGTCGAGGTGATCAGCGCGCCTCCCCCTGCGGCCCCGCCTGTCGAGGTCGAGTCGGGGGTGTCCGCCGTGCGCGACATCATGCTGGAGGCGGGGGTGCCCGACCTGGCGAAAGGTCGGCGGCCGGTGCCGCCGCCGTTCGCGCGCATGGCGGGCACGAGCGGGGTGGTGGAGGTGCAGTTCTCGGTCAGCGCCGCGGGGACCTGCCTGGTCCAGGGGGTGAGCGGTCCCGATCTGCTGAAGACGGCGGCCGAGCAGACCGTGACCTCCTGGCAGTTCCGCCGCACCCAGGTCCACCGGCTGTTCCTCGCCGCGGTTTTCACGTACGAGGGGGATCGGGTGTCGGCGGTCGTCCGTCCCCAGGCGCCTCCGGCGGCCCCCCAGGCCCTGGCCCAGCCGCAACCCTGAGGGTCGCTCGGGAGGCCCTTCGGGCCTCCCTCGCTCCTCTAGACGCCCGAGGGACTACTCGGCCGTGGCGGCCTTCTTGCGCCCCTTGGCCTTGGGTTCCTTCTTCTCGGGCTCTTTCTTCTCGGCCTTGGCCTTGGGGGCCTCGACGGCCTTTTCCTTCTTGCCCTTCTCGTCCTTGCTCTTGGGCTTGAACTCGGAGCCCAGGAGCTCGACGATCGCCATCTCCGCCCCGTCGCCCCGGCGGGGGCCCAGGCGGAGGATGCGCGTGTAGCCGCCCGGGCGCGTGGCGAAGCGCGCGCCCAGGCTGTCGAAGAGCTTCTTCACGATGGTGGTGTCCTGGATGTCGCGGAGCACGAGCCGGCGGGCGTGCAGCCGGTCGGCGTCGCGCTTGGCCAGGGTGATGAGCCGCTCCGCGAAGGGCCGGAGCTCCTTCGCCTTGGGCAGGGTGGTCCGGATCCGCTCCCGCTCGAACAGCGCGGTGGCCAGATTGCGCAGGAGCGCAATCCGGTGGGGCGTGATGCGCCCGAGCTTTCGGTGCGCGACGCGGTGTCTCATGCCCTAGCGGTCTCCCTGCGGCGCCGGCCAGTTGTCGAGCTTCATCCCGAGGGAGAGGCCCATCCCGGCCAGGATCTCCTTGATCTCGTTCAGCGACTTGCGGCCGAAGTTCTTGGTCTTGAGCATCTCGGCCTCGGTCTTCTGCACGAGCTCCCCGATGGTCCGGATGTTGGCGTTCTTGAGGCAGTTGTAGGAGCGCACGGAGAGCTCCATCTCGTCCACGCTCTTGGCCAGCTTCTCCGACCAGGCCTCGCGGTCCTGCTCGGAGATCTCCGCCACCGGGCCCTCCGTCTCGTCCTCGTCCTCCTCGAGGTTGATGAAGATCGTGAGGTGGTCCTTCATGAGCTTGGCCGCCAGGCCCACCGCGTCGCGGGGGGTCACCGCCCCGTTCGCCCACACCTCGAGGGTCAGCTTCTCGTAGTCGGTGGCCTGGCCGACCCGGGCCGCCTCCACGAAGTAGTTGACCTTCTTGATGGGGGAGTGCACCGAGTCCAGGGGGATCCAGCCGATCGACAGGTCGTCGTCGAAGTTCTTGTCGGCGGAGACGTACCCGCGCCCCTGCTTCACCCGCATCTCGACGGACAGGGTCGAGCCCTGGCCCAGGGTGGCGATGTAGGCCTCGGGATCGAGGATCTCGACGTCGGGGTCGGGGGTGATGTGCTTGGCCCGCACCTCTCCCGGCTCCGAGGTCTTCAGGATCAGGGTCTTGGGGTGCTCGACGTGCACCTTCAGGGGGATGCGCTTCAGGTTGAGGATGAGGTCGGTGGTGTCCTCCATGGCCCCCGGGATCGGGGAGAACTCATGCAGGACGCCCTCCACGCGCACCGCGGTGATGGCCGCCCCCTCGATGCTCGAGAGCAGGACCCGACGCAGGGCGTTCCCCACCGTGGTGGCGAAGCCCCTTTCGAACGGCTGGGCGAAGAAGCGGCCGTAGTTGTCGGTGCTGGTGTCGCGATCGACCTCGAGGCGCTTCGGCTTCTGGAACCCTTTCCACAGCATCTTGTGCAAGTCCTCCGGGACGCAGGCTAGAGCCGGTCCCTCTGATTACTTCGAGTACAGCTCGACGATCAACTGCTCCTGGATCGGGAAGTTCACGTCGTCCCGCGCGGGCAGCGAGAGTACCTTACCCTTCATGGCGGCGGAGTCCAGCTCCAGCCACTTCGGCACGCCGCGGCCCTTCACCGCCTCCACCGACGCCTGCACGAGCACGTTCTTGGAGGCGCGGGAGGCCAGGCTCACCACGTCCCCCACCCGCACCTGGAAGGAGGGGACGTTCAGCTTCTTCTCGTTGATGCGCACGTGGCCGTGCCGGACGAGCTGGCGGGCCTGGGCCCGCGAGCTGCCGAAGCCCAGGCGATAGACCACGTTGTCCAGGCGGCGCTCCAGCTTGCTGAGCAGGGTCTCCCCCACCACTCCCTTCTCCTGGGAGGCGCGGTCGAAGGTGAGGGCGAACTGGCCCTCCAGCATCCCGTAGAGGCGCTTGGTCTTCTGCTTCTCCCGGAGCTGGAGCCCGTAGCCCTGGAGCTTGCTCTTGACCCGACCGCCCTTGCCGTGCTGCCCGGGGGCGTAGTTCCGCTTCTCGATCGCGCACTTCTCGGTGAAGCAGCGGTCGCCCTTGAGGAAGAGCTTCATGCCCTCCCGGCGGCAGAGGCGGCAGACCGAACCGATGTATCTCGCCAAGGCAGTCTCCTTAGACCCGGCGCCGCTTGGGCGGGCGGCATCCGTTGTGGGGGATGGGGGTGACGTCCCGGATGGACTTGATCTCCACCCCCGCGGCCTGCAGGGCGCGGATGGCCGACTCCCGACCGCTCCCCGGCCCCTTGACGCGGATGTCCAGCGAGCGCAGGCCGCCCTCCTTGGCCGCGGTGGCGGCCGCGGTGGCCGCCTGCTGGGCGGCGAAGGGCGTCCCCTTGCGCGAGCCCTTGAAGCCCAGGGTTCCCGCGCTGGACCAGGTGACCACGTTTCCTTCGAGGTCCGTGATGGTCACGTGGGTGTTGTTGAAGGAGGCGTGCACGTGGGCGATCCCGTGCACGACGTGCTTCTTCTCCTTCTTCCCCTTCTTCGCGCCGACGACTTTGGTCATGCTCGACTCTCCACCCTCATCATCCCTAGACGGTCGGGCTCTTCTTCGCGCGGATCATGGCTCGCCGCGGCCCCTTGCGGGTGCGGGCGTTCGTGTGGGTGCGCTGCCCCCGCACCGGCAGGTTGCGCCGGTGGCGCATTCCCCGGTAGGAGCCGATCTCCATGAGGCGCTTGATGTTCATGGCGACGTCCTTGCGAAGGTCGCCCTCCACACCCCCCTCGCTGTCGATGATCTTGGCGATGCGGCTGGCCTCCTCTTCCGAGAGGTCCTTCACCCGCACGCTGCGGTCGATCCCGGCCTTGGCCAGGATCTTGTTGCTCCGGCTCACCCCGATCCCGTAGATGTAGGTGAGGGCGATCTCGACCCGCTTCTGGCGCGGGAGATCGATGCCTGCGATGCGTGCCATGCCTTACCCCTGCCTCTGTTTGTGCTTCTGGTTCGCGCAGATCACGTAGACGACGCCCCGGCGCCGCACCACCTTGCACTTCACGCAGATCTTCTTGACCGACGATCTCACCTTCATCCCCGTCGCCTCACGATTCGGCCCCGCCCCATGTCGTAGGGCATCAATTCCACCACCACCGGATCGCCGGGTCGCAGGCGCAGCAGGGAGGCGCTCCCCCCCACGTGCGCGACCACCTGCCCCCGGCCCTCGTTCTCCAGCTCGACCCGGTAGAGGGCGTTGGGCAGCTGCTCCCTCACCGTTCCCGGCGCCTCGATCACGTCCCGGGGGGCGGCCTCAGGCACGCCGGGCCTCCCCTTGCTGGTCCGCGTAGGGGTACTCTTCCGAGAGGATCCACGGCCCCAGGGCGGTCACCGCGACCGAGAGCTCGAAGTGGGCGGACAGGCTCTTGTCCCTGGTCACCGCCGTCCAGCCGTCCTTCAGGACCTCCACCTCGGCCCCCCCCACGTTCACCATGGGCTCGATGGCCAGGCACATCCCGGGCACCAGGCGCTCGCGCCGCCCGGGCGGACCGTAGTTCGGCACCTGCGGCTCCTCGTGCAGGTGGGTCCCGATCCCGTGGCCCACGAACTCCCGCACCACCGAGTAGCCGTGCTCCTCCGCGTGGCTCTGCACCGCGTGCCCCAGATCGCCCACCCGCTTGCCGGGCCGGCACAGGTCGATGGCGGCGAAGAGCGACTCCCGCGTCACCTGCATGAGCCGCCGGGCCTCGTCGCTGATCCGGCCCACCGCTACCGTCCGCGCGGCGTCGCCGAAGAAGCCGTCCACCACGCAGCCCAGGTCGAGGCCGACGATGTCGCCCTCCTTGAGCTTGCGGGGACCCGGGATCCCGTGCACGACCTCCTCGTTCACCGCCACGCAGAGGCTGGCCGGGTAGCCGCGGTAGCCCAGGAAGGCCGGCTTGGCCCCCGCCCGCACGATGTGATCGCGCGCGATCTTGTCCAGCTCCTTGGTGCTCACCCCGGGGACGGCCGCCTGTTCGAGGACGTCGAGGGTGTCCACCACGATCCGGCAGGCGCGCGCCATCTTCTGGAGCTCGTTCCAGGACTTCTGGACGCTCATTCCGGGGCCTCGATCACCGACGTGAGCTGGGCGAACACCGTCTCCTGGGGGCGGAAGCCGTCGATGCGGTGGAAGCGCGACCGCCCGCGGTAGTACTCCACCAGGGGGGTGGTCCGCTCCGCGTATTCCTGCAGGCGCTTCTTCACCGCGTCCGCCTTGTCGTCGTCCCGGCCCCGGCCGGACAGCCGGCGCATCAGCTCGTCGTGCGGCACCTCCATGTCGAACACGATGATGTGGCCCGTCCCTCCGATCATCTGCTCCAGGCCCTCCGCCTGGGGGAGGGTCCGCGGGAAGCCGTCGAGGATGTAGCCGTGCGCGCAGTCGGGCTCGGAGATGCGCTTCTTGATCATCTCGATCAGGAGGTGGTCGGGCACCAGCCCGCCCTTCTCCATGTAGGGGGACGCCGCTTTCCCCAGGGTGTCTCCCTGGGCGATGTGCTCCCGCAGCATGTCCCCGGTCGAGATGCGCGGGATGTGCAGGTGCTCGGCCAGACGGGCGGCCTGCGTCCCCTTCCCCGCCCCCGGAGGGCCGAGGAAGATGACGCGCGCCTTGGGCCGGTCGGCCTTCTGCAGGTTGTTAGCGGCGGCCACGGATCCTGCGCCCTCCCTTGCCGCTGAAGCCGTCGTAGTGACGCATGATGAGCTGGGCCTCCACCTGGGCCACGGTGTCCATGGCCACTCCCACCACGATCAGGAGCGAGGTCCCGCCGAAGTAGAAGCTCAGGTGCAGGCCTTCCGTGATCCAGCCCAGGCCGTTCTCGGTGAGAAAGACGTCCAGGGGGGGGCCGATGACCGGGATGGGCGCGACCTTGAAGCCGCTGATCAGGAACTCGGGCAGGATCGCGACCAGGGCCAGGTAGAGCGCCCCCCCGAAGGTGATGCGGCCCAGCACGTGGTCGAGGTACTCGGCGGTCCGCTTGCCGGGCCGGATGCCGGGAATGAAGCCCCCGTACTTCCGCATGTTCTCCGCCACGTCGTCGGGGTTGAAGACGATCGCGGTGTAGAAGTAGCAGAAGAAGATGATGAAGGAGATGTAGAGCAGGTTGTAGAGGGGCATCCCCCAGTGGAGCTGCTCGGAGACCGCCTGCATCCAGGGGTTGTTGGCCTGGAAGAAGGAGGCGATGGTCTGGGGGAAGGCGATGATCGAGGAGGCGAAGATCACCGGGATCACACCGCTGGTGTTCACCCGCAGGGGGAGGTGGGTGGTCTGGCCGCCGTACATGCGTCGGCCCACCACCCGCTTCGCGTACTGAACGGGGATGCGCCGCTGCCCGCGCTCCATGAACACGATGGCCGCCGTCACCAGGACCATGGCCGCGGTGAGAAGAAGGGCGGCGAACAGGCTCAGCTCGCCCCGCTGGATCATGGTGAAGGTGTCGATGAGGCCGCGGGGGAAGCCCACCACGATCCCCGCGAAGATGATGAGGCTCATCCCGTTGCCGATCCCGCGCTCCGTGATCTGCTCGCCCAGCCACATGATGAAGGCGGTGCCGGTGGTGAGGGTGAGCACGGTCATGAGGCGGAAGGACCAGCCCGGGTGCTCCACGATGTGGGCACTGCCGGCGACCGTCATCTTCTCCAGGTAGGCCGCGATCGCCATGGACTGGACGATGGACAGGAGCACCGTCCCGTATCGGGTGTACTGGGTGATCTTGCGCTTGCCGAGCTCGCCCTCCTTGGAGAGCTTCTCCAGGAAGGGCCAGACCACGGTCAGGAGCTGGAGGATGATGGAGGCCGAGATGTAGGGCATGATCCCCAGGGCGAAGATCGTGACCTTGGCCAGGTTGCCCCCCGAGAACATGTCCACCAGGCCGAACCAGTTGGCCCGGTTCTGCTCGAAGAAGTCCACCAGGGCCTGGGTGTTCATCCCCGGGGTGGGGATGTGGTTCCCCAGGCGATACACCGCGAGCAGGCCGAGGGTGAACAGGACCCTCTTCCGGAGGTCCGGGATGTCCCAAATGTTCCGGAGGCTCTGCAGCATGCTCTAGCCTTCCAGGACCTCGGCCTTGCCGCCGAGACCCGTGATCTTCTCCAGAGCCTTCGCGCTGAACTTGTGGGCGCGCACGGTGAGGCTCTTGGTGAACGCGCCGTCGGCCAGGATCTTGACCCCGTCCTTGACCCGCTTGATCAGCCGGTGCTTCCGCAGCACGTCGGGAGTGACGATGGACCCCGCCTCGAATACCTCGAGGCGGCCCAGGTTCACTTCCGCGAACTCCTTCTTGAAACGGGCGTTGGTGAAGCCGCGCTTGGGCACGCGCCGGTGGAGAGGCATCTGCCCGCCCTCGAAGCCCACCTTGCGGGCGAACCCGCTGCGGCTCTTCTGGCCCTTCTCCCCCCGCCCGGCGGTCTTGCCGAGCCCGCTTCCGGGGCCGCGGCCCACGCGCTTGCGGGACTGGGTGCTTCCCTTGGCCGGCTTGAGATTCTCGAGACCCACGGTCGCCCTTCCTTACTCGACCACGGCCACGAGGTGGGGAACCTTCTTGATCATTCCCCGCACCATGGGCGTGTCCTCGCGCTCGACCACCTGATGCATCCTGCGCAGGCCCAGCCCGCGCACGGTGGCCCGCTGCTCGTCCGGGCAGCCGATCACGCTGCCGATCATCCTCACCTTCACCGTCCCCCCGGTCTTCTTCGCCTTCGCCATGCCCGCTCTCCCTTACTCCTGGACGGGGGCCGCGGCAACCGGGACCGCTTCCGCCTTCTTTTCCTCGGTGCCGAGGATGTCGGCCACCGTCTTGCCGCGGAGGCGCGCCACCCGCTCGGGACGCTTGAGCCTCAGGAGCGCATCCACCGTGGCCTTGACCACGTTGTGGGCGGTGGTGGAGCCCAGGCTCTTGGTCAGGATGTTCTGGATCCCCGCGGAAGTGATGACCGCGCGCACGGGCCCCCCCGCGATCACGCCCGTTCCCTCGGAGGCGGGCTTCAAGAGCACGGTGCCCGAGCCGAAATGCCCGGTCACGGTGTGGGGGATGGTGGCGCCCTTGTCGGTGATGGGCACCTTGACCACGTTCTTCTTCGCGGCCTCGACGCCCTTCTTGATGGCCGAGCTCACCTCGCGAGCCTTGCCCATTCCGTAGCCCACGTGGCCGTTGCCGTCACCCACCACCACGAGAGCGCTGAAGGAGAGGTTCTTGCCCCCCTTCACGACCTTGGTGACGCGGTTGATGGACACCACCTGGTCCTTGAGCTCCAGGCTCCCGACGTCGATCTTCTCGACAAAAGTCTTCATCGACCCCCCACCGTCAAAACTTCAACCCGCCCTCGCGGGCGGCGTCGGCCAGGGCCTTGATCCGGCCGTGGTACTGGAAGCCGCCCCGGTCGAAGACCACCGCGGCCACCCCCTTCTCCTTCGCGCGGCTGGCGATGAGCTGCCCCACCTCCTTGGCCGCGCCCACGTTGCTCCCCCGCTTGACGGTTGCCTTCAGGTCCTTGTCGAGGGAGGAGGCGGCGCAGAGGGTCTTCCCCGCGTCGTCGTCGATGAGCTGGGCGTAGATGTGGGCCTGGCTGCGGAAGACCGCCAGGCGCGGCCGCGCCGGGGTCCCGTGGATCTTCTTCCGGATCCGGTCGTGGAGCCGTTTCCGGACGTCCTCCTTGGTCTTGATCTTCATTACTTCGCGCCCCCGCCGGCGCCCGCCGTCGCTCCGGCCTTGCCCGCCTTCTTCTTGAGGACCTCGCCCAGGTAGCGGATCCCCTTCTGCTTGTAGGGATCCGGCTTGCGCAGGCCGCGGATCTCCGCCGCCACCTGACCCACCTTCTGACGGTCGATCCCGGAGACGGTGACCCGGGTCTGCTTGTCCACCGCGATCTTGATCCCCTCCGGGATGGGGAACTCCACGGGGTGGGAGAAGCCCAGGGAGAACACGACCTTGTTCCCCTCCACCTGCGCCTTGTAGCCGACCCCCACGATGTCGAGCTCCTTGCTGAAGCCCTCGGTCACGCCCTTGATCGCGTTCTGGGCGAGGGCCCGGGCCATGCCGTGGAAGGCGCGCTGCTGGCGCTCGTCGTTCGCCCGCTGGCAGGAGAGCTGCGCTCCGTCGAGCACGAACTTGATGCCCGGGGGAACGGGGGTCTTGAGCTTGCCCTTCGGCCCCTGCACCTCGAGCGCGGTCTCCCCGATGGCGACCTTCACCCCCGAGGGGACCGGGATGACCTTGCGTCCGACGCGAGACATTGTCCCTAGCTCCTTACCAGACGTTGCAGAGGATCTCGCCCCCCACGCCCTCGCGTGCGGCCGCGCGGCCGGTCATGACCCCGCGAGAGGTGGAGAGGATGTTGATGCCGAGGCCGCCGTACACGCGGGGGATCTGGTCCTTGCTGCAGTAGATCCGGCAGCCGGGGCGGCTCACCCGCTGCAGGTCCGTGATCACCCGCTCCATCCCGGGCCCGTACTTGAGGAAGATGCGGATCACGCCCTGCTTCCCGTCGGCCTCGCCAACCGCCTTGAAGTTCGCGATGTAGCCCTCGTCCTTGAGAATGCGGGCGATCTCGACCTTCAGCTTGGAGGTGGGCACGTCGATCTTGGGCAGCCTCGCCCGGACCCCGTTCCGGATCCGGGTGGTCATGTCCGCGATGGGATCGGTCATGTTCATCGGGAATTACCTCTCGCCTCGGCCTACCAGCTCGCCTTGATGACGCCGGGGATGTCCCCCGAGAGCGCCAGCTTGCGGAAGCAGATGCGGCACATCTCGAACTTCCTCAGGTACGCCCGGGGGCGGCCGCAGGAGCGGCAGCGGTTGTACTTGCGCACCCCGAACTTCGGCTTGCGCTTGGCCTTGGCGATCAGAGACAGCTTGGCCACTACCCTTCCCTCCTACTGGTTCCGGAACGGCATCCCGAGGTACGAGAGAAGGAGCTTGGACTCCTCGTCCGTCCGGGCCGTGGTCACGAAGGTGACGTTCATGCCCCGGAGCTTGTCGACCTTCGCGTAGTCGATCTCCGGGAAGAGGATCTGGTCCTTGAGGCCCAGGGTGTAGTTCCCGCGGCCGTCGAACGCGCTCGCGGGCACTCCGCGGAAGTCGCGCACGCGGGGGAGGGCCACGTTGAAGAGCCGGTCGCAGAATTCGTACATCCGGTCCCCCCGCAGGGTGACGGTGGCGGCGATGGGCATCCCCTGGCGCAGGCGGAAGGCCGCGATGGACTTCCGCGACCGGCGCATGGCCGGCTTCTGCCCCGCGATCCGGCCGAGCTCGTCCATGGCCGCGTCGAGGAGCTTGATGTTCTGGGTGGCCTCTCCCACCCCCATGTTGATGACCACCTTGCGCAGGCGGGGCACCGCCATGACGTTCGGGTAGTTCCGCTCCTTCATCAGCCGGGGGACGATCTCCTTGACGTAGTTTTCCTTGATCCGTGCACTCATGGCTGCGCTCACTTGTCCAGGACCTCGCCGCTCCGCCGGCTCACCCGGACCTTGCGACCGTCGGCCAGGGTCTTGGCCCCGATCCGGGTCCGCTTGTCGTCATCGGAGGAGATGATCATCACGTTGGAGACGTGGATGGGGGCCTCCCGCTCGGCGATCCCCCCCTTGATGTTGCGCTGCGGGTTGGGCCGGGTATGGCGCTTGATGAAGCCCACCCCCTGGACGATGACCCGCCCCTTCTCCCGCAGGACCTTCAGGATGCGGCCGCGCTTGCCGGTGTCCTTGCCCGCGATGACCTCCACCAGGTCGTTCTTCTTGAGCCGGATTTTCATGGCCTAGAGGACCTCCGGGGCCAGGGAGACGATCTTCATGAACTTCTTGTCCCGCAGCTCGCGCGCCACCGGGCCGAACACGCGGGTCCCCACCGGCTCTCCGGCCTCGTTGATGAGCACGGCCGCGTTCTGGTCGAACCGGATGTAGGAGCCGTCCCGCCGCCGCTGCTCCTTGCGGCAGCGCACGATGACCGCCTTCACCACCTTGCCCTTGCGCACCGTCTCCGGGGCGTCGGGGGCCGATTCCTTTACGTTGGCGGTGATCACGTCCCCCAGCCCCGCGTAGCGCCCCGTGGACCCGCCCAGGGGCAGGATGCACGAGATCCGGCGGGCCCCCGAGTTGTCCGCCACTTCGAGAATGGTTCGCATCTGGATCATGGTGTCCCTCCCCGCCCCTAGAGCTGCGCGAGCTCGGCGGCCGTCTCCTCGGGCAGGGTCGCCTTGCCCAGGATCTCGGTCACCCGCCAGCGCTTGTTCTTCGACAGGGGTCGCGTCTCCACGATGCGCACCCGGTCGCCCCGCTCCGCCCCCATCTCGTCGTGGGCCATGAAGGTGGAGGTGCGCTTGATGGTCTTGCGGTAGACGTCGTGGCGGACCAGCCGCTCCACCGCCACCACCACCGTCTTCTTCATCTTCGCCTTCACTACCACGCCCACCCGCTCCTGGCGGCGGCCCGCCGTCGTCTTCTCCGTCATCGCGCCACCTGCTTCTCTTTCAGGACCGTCTTCACCCGCGCGATGTCCCGCCGGGTCTCCCGGAGCTTCAAGGCGTTGTCGAGCTGGCCGATGGACTTCTGGAAGCGGAGCTTGAAGAGCTGCTCCTGCAGCTCCTTCTCCTTCCCCCGGAGGTCGTCCACGCTCATCTCCCGGATCTGCTCGGCCTTCATGGCTGGACGGCCTCCCCCCGGGTCACGAACCTGGTCTTGATGGACAGCTTGTGGGAGGCCAGGCGCAGCGCCTCCCGGGCCTCCGCCTCGGGTATCCCCTCCATCTCGTAGAGGATGCGGCCCGGCTTCACCACCATGACCCAGGACTCGGGCGCGCCCTTGCCCTTGCCCATGCGGGTCTCCTGGGGCTTCTTGGTGATCGGCTTGTCGGGGAACATCCGGATCCAGATCCGGCCATTCCTCTTGATGAAGCGCGTGATGGCGATGCGGCCGGCCTCGATCTCGCGCTGGCTCACCCAGCCGCATTCCATGGCCTTGAGGCCGTAGTCGCCGAAGTTGACGGTGCTTCCCGTCCAGGCCTTGCCCGTCATGCGGCCCCGCTGCTGCTTTCGGAACTTGACCTTCTTGGGCATCAACATGATGAGTCCTCGCTACAGCGACCGGCCGGGCTTCAGCGCGTCCAGCTCGCCCTTGTAGATCCAGGTCTTCACCCCGATCTGGCCGAACGCGGTCTTGGCCTCGGAGAAGCCGTAGTCCACGTCGGCCCGCAGGGTGTGGAGGGGGAGCTGCCCGTGCAGGTACCACTCGGAGCGGGCGATCTCGGCGCCGT
>Ga0070698_100007448_pt1 | contig 11843 bp, 9 predicted proteins | sample KBSK1502metaG_FD_65477 | JGI IMG/M metagenome (GOLD analysis project Ga0070698, IMG submission 65477) | Corn, switchgrass and miscanthus rhizosphere microbial communities from Kellogg Biological Station, Michigan, USA - KBS K1-50-2 metaG | ecosystem: Host-associated > Plants > Roots >...
AGGGTTGAAGCAACCCTGGGCTTTGAGACGTAACCGCTTCGCGGTAGAAGCATTGCTTGCCTGCTAAATCAAAGTTGCACTTCGAACTTGAATCCACCTATGACCAATGATTGTTTTTTGCTTATGAGGATTTCGTACCACTAAACGGCATCGACGCATCCTGCATGATGATCGTGCCTTCTGTCTGTTGGCCTTCGAATCGCGCCGAGACTTCGATCGGCACCGAGTGACCATCCATATCGATTGAAGTAACTTTCTGGAAGCCGTTATGGTGAAATTCGATCGACCCCAGGTCGGCGTTGCCCATTTCTGAGGCTATAGTTGCGGTTAGCCCACCGCCATCGCCGGCAATCGACAACGTTGCAGGAATGCTTTGACCGAAGGGGCTTTCCACCTCGATTGTCCAAGCTCCAATGATATCCACCGCGTTTACACTTTTAGTTGACTCACCCTTGCGCTTGCCGGACGTGTTGTAGGTTTCAATGTCTTCGCAATAGGGTCTAATTTGATCGAGCACTGCAGTACCATCGCCCACCACAATCAGAGCAGCTTCATCAGGTCGTACGTACGCTTGAGCAACTCGCTGGATGTCGTTAACCGTCACTGCTTGTACGTTTTCGCGATAAGTTTCGAGATAGTCGGCCGGCAGATTCAGCATCTTGATTTGAACTAGTTGATCGATTAGTCCTTCCTGCGTCTCCAAACGAATCGGAAACACACCAGTCAGATATGACTTCGCATCGTTGATTTCCTTCGCTGAGACAGGTTCATTTCGAATGCGATCCAGCTCGAAAAAGAATTCTTTAAGCGAGTCGCCGGTGACTGGGGTTCGTACTTCGGCAGTTGATCTAAAGGTGCCTGCCGTCCTACGGGCATCAAGATTTGAGTAGGCACCATAGGTGTAGCCCTTCTCTTCGCGCAAATTCATAAACAAGCGAGACGAAGCAGTGGCGCCGAACACTGTGTGCATGAGCAACATTGGAAAGTAGTCATTACTTGTTCGGGTGATCGCGCCATTTGCAATCACGATGTTTGACTGAGCCGAACCTGGACGATCAACTAAGTAAGCCGTGCGCTTTGTTCTTACTGGGGGAGCCGGGAATTGTGTTGCTAATTCCTCTCCTCGGTTCCAGGTCGAGAACAAGGAAGAGAGCCGATTAACCACATCGTCGTAGCGAACGTCGCCCACAACAATAAAAACGGCATTGTTAGGCACGAAACTCTTGCGGTGGAAACTGACAAAATCGTTACGCGTCGAGAGATCGATCGATTCTGGTGTGGGTGCGACGACCGAATAAGGATGATCACCGAACACAACTCGACACACCATCTCAGTAGCCAGAAAAGAAGGTTGAGCTCGTTGTTGCCGGAGACTTTCTTTGGTGTTTTGTTTGGCCAGCTCGACTTCGCTCTCCGGAAAAGACGGTTGCAGGATTACTTCTGCCATCAACTCAAGAATTTGATCGCTGAACTGCTTCAAAGCGGATGCGGCTACGATCGTGTAGTCGGAATTGGCCCCGGCAGAGAGACTGGCACCTACTCGAGCCACTTCATCAGCGAGCTCGCGACTAGTTCTTGAATCAGTTCCTTCTGGTAACAATCCAGCAAGTAAATCAGTCAGGCCCGGAAGTTTTGGTGGATCGTAGGCAGTGCCAACTCGTAAGGCTAAGCGATAGCTCACCAGCGGCAGCCTCGAGTCTTCCACTACAACAACGCTCAAGCCATTCGACAACACTGTCTCACGCGCGGTGGGTATGATGATGGGTTGTGGCGGCAGAGGTGCTGGCGCCTGACTACGAAAGGTTTCGGATTGACTCATGTTTATAAATGCAAAGGTTCGGAACCAGATTCTGATTTGGGGCTACCATCCGCCGGATCCCCTTGTGCTGCAGGTGCTGCCGTCGGTTTTATCTGTGGCATTTCCGCTTGGACAGCTGGCGGTTCCGCAGACGGTCTCTCTGGAATCTGGGGGGCTGGAGCTGCCGGTTGATGAGTATCGCCCGGGGGTTGTGGTGATGCTGTGATGGTTGGTTCAGTTTCATCTGGTGCAACTGCCGCAGGGGTGATGTCCAGTACTACTCGATTGTCGACATCAATGAAACGGGCTACTGCGTTTTTGATATCGAACGCGGTAACGTTGAGATAGTGATCGAGTTCCGCGTCGAACAGTCCGGGGTCAGAGTCATACAAAGCAAACTCTGCGAGCCTTTGCGCTCGATACATAGTTGACTGGCGCCCACGAACGGCATCATTGCAAAGTGAGTTCTGCAACTTTTCCATTTCCTCATCAGAGGGTCCATTGCTGGCAATTGAACGGATCTCCGCAAAGATCTTCTCGCGAATGTCAGCAACCTCTTGTCCCGGTTTCGGCAACGCGAAAATGTAGAAGGCGGAGGGGCCGCGGCGCTCGTCTATTCCGCCCTCGATTGAAACTACCGATTCATCTCCCTTGACGAGCTTTTGATAAAGACGAGAGCTGTCGCCATCGAACAACAGGTTTCCAGCCAAGGATAGGGCGTAAAACTCCGCCGTTCGACGAGCGGGGATCTTCCAGCCGACAACGAACGCTGGTGCAGGCGCCAAAGGATCCGGATACGTTTGTTCCTTAAGTGCCACTTCTTCAGGCTCGGCAACGTCGACCGATGGTGGAATCGTTTGAGCAGGAATACTGCCAAAGTACCGTTCAATCAGCTCTCGAGCTTGGGCATTGTCGAAGTCACCAACAACCGATAACACCGCGTTATTCGGTGCGTAATAGATCCGGAAGAACTCACGCACGTCATCGATGGTGGCTGCATCAAGATCTTCCATAGAGCCTATCGTTGAGTGGGCGTTTGCAGCATTCTTAAAGATTAACTCGTTCATCAAAAGAAAGGCGTTTACGTATGGCTGATTGTCGTAACGTAGTCTCTTCTCTTCCTGGACGGCGTTCCGTTGATTGTCCAGGTTCTCCTGCGTCACTTTAAGTGAGCGCATACGATCGCTTTCCAGCCAGAAAGCGAGTGGCAAGTAATTGGAGGGTAAGGTCTCGAAGTAATTAGTTCGCTCGGTTGACGTCGTGCCGTTCATTGTTCCGCCGGCGTTGAAGATGTATTGGAAGTGAGCTGCCTTAGGTACGTTCTCAGAACCCTGAAACATCATGTGTTCGAACAGATGAGCAAAACCGGTACGACCTTCCTTTTCGTTTCTAGATCCAACGTCGTAATACACCGCAACCGAGACTACAGGAACGGCATTATCCTGACTTAGAACAACACGTAATCCGTTTGCGAGGGTGAATTGCTCAATGGGAGTTGGTGGTATTTGAAATCTGTCAGTCACTTGATGGTCTCTTGATCAAATAAAGGCGTGCCTTACCTCCCGAGAGGAACATTGGAAGGTAAAGCACACTTAAGATAAGGGGAAATGATTCGTACTTTGTCCTTGGTACTTTGTCCTTAGTGGGGCTTAGGGCAGCAAAGTAGAAAGACAAGCACAAAACTCAAAGTACTAAGCTCACGGCTGTGCCGGTTTACTGGTAATCAGGCCGCGCAGTTCTGCGCGAAGTCGTTCTATTTCAGCAAGCTTCTGCCTGACCCGATCAAACAATGCAGATTGAGTCTTGATGCCTTCGTCAATCAGGAAACCAGCAGCTTCTGCTCTGTTTCGAAATACTCCCGCCTGGACCAGCTGTTCCAACTTGTCTTGCGCTTCGGGCGAAATCTTTACCGCGACCACATAATCATCTTTGGCCGATATCGCTTTCTCGATGGTCCGGCTAATGTCACGTCCAATTGCGCTCAATGACTCGGGAATCCGCGAGGCAATGTCGCGAACCGATGATGCGGTACGACTGTGTTCTTCACTGGACCCTGGATCGTCATCTCGCAACATCAAATCATCTACAGGTTCCGGAGAAGAATGTTCTTCCTTGTGATAAGGACTACTCATTTCGTAACGACTCCTTTTCGTAACAACGAAAACACTATCAGTTAGTCTTACGATTATTAACGGGGGTAAGTTCATTCTACGGAGCCGCAGAAAGAAAGGTCAAGCAGGTGGCCAGCCGCAGTAATCATTATGCCCCGATTGGCGATTGCCCTTGCAGCGTGGTTCTCTGCCCCAGCGAGCTAGAGGACTTCAAATCGGCAATCGGCAATTGGCAATCGGCAATACAAGTCTCAACAGGCAGTCTCTCTAAGAACACAACCTTGCCCGCCCCTTTCGCATCCGTTATATTGCATTTGAGGCGCAACACATGGTTGAAAGTGTGCCTCTAATGAAATCTAGTTGAGTCTCGAGGTTAGCGTTGAGAAGAATTCCGGCCTACATAAATCTGTTTTTGCTAATCGCTCTCGTATTTCCGAATACTGGCTTTGCCCAACAACGAGCACAAAATCCCCCGGGGTCAACGTCAAATCCTGGAAGCGCGTATCGCCGAAACAAAGCGGCTACTGCCGAGGCACTTGCTCTCGAGCGAGACTTTGAGGAGGCGCTAAAAGTTATTCAGGAACAATACGTCGATGGTCGTAACCTCGACTACAACAACGTGTTCAAGTCGTCGATCATTGGCATGTTGCGCTCGCTAGATCCACATTCCAACTACTACGATCGCGAGGAGTTTGACGAACTAAAGACGGATCAGCGCTCAGAGTACTTCGGCATTGGCGCGTCGATTCAAACTTACTTTTACGGGGACGACGCAGACACCTATATCACCGCCACCTTCGACAATTCTCCCGCAGGACGCGCAGGGCTGCGATTTGGCGATCGAGTAGTTGAAGTTGACGGTGTGTCGATGAGAGGAAAGCCTTCGATCGAAGTTCGCGACAAGATACGCGGACCGCGAGGTTCGACCGTCAAACTCACCCTGGAACGTGCAGCGGATAAACGCATCGAGAAAATCGATATTGTGCGCGACGCTGTCCCGCAGCCTTCGATCCCGGATGCCTACATGTTGAAACCAGGAGTTGGTTATATCGATATGACCCGCGGTTTCAATTACACAACTACCGACGAACTGATCGATTCGCTGGAACGTCTCCATAAGAAAGGTATGAATTCCCTGGTTCTTGATCTACGGAATAATCCTGGCGGATTTCTCGATCAGGCAATTCACGTTGCCGAGGTGTTCCTCCGCGATGGCCAGAGGATTCTTACTCAGAAAGGTCGCAACGGCTTTCGCGATAACACGTACGAATCGAGAAACAGTTCGCCAGATTTGACCCCGCTAGTGATTCTGGTCAATGAAAACACAGCCTCTGCTTCCGAGATTGTCGCTGGTGCAATGCAAGATCACGATCGTGCACTGATTGTGGGTGAAACCAGTTTTGGCAAGGGTCTCGTGCAAAGCATTATTCCGCTTGAGTACGGCGCTGGTCTGACGCTGACTTCGGCGAAGTACTACACACCGTCGGGTCGTCTGATTCAACGTGATTACTCGAACGGAGGATTTTACGATTACTACAGACATAGTGGCGTAACTGGACGCGATCAGAAAGATGCAACAAAGCCGATCGGTCAGGAAAAGAAGACGGATACAGGGCGAGCTGTTTATGGTGGTGGTGGTATCGCACCTGATGAGAGCGTCGAGGCAAGGGCTATCACGTTGACGCAGCGTCGAATTCTGAGTCCGGGTTTTGTTTTCGTTCGCGAATTAGTGAACGGACGAGTTCGTGGCTTCGAATCGAGTCGAATACCTGGAATCGATTATCGTCATGAATTGCAGGACGAGGAGTTCAAAGTTTCAGACGCGCTGTACAAGGCATTCAGAGACTTTGTTACCAACGACCCGTCCCTCAAGCTCTCGGCTGCGACCTTGGATAAGAATCGGAGTTTCATCGAAGTCCAATTGCGATTCAACATCGTAACGGCTGCGTTCGGTCGAGTGATCGCCGATCGAGTTTTCATTGTTCAGGATGATCCGCAGGTTGCGAAAGCGGTGGATGTTCTGCCAAAGGCGCGAGACTTGGCGATGGGAAGCAAGCAGTCGAAAGTACAACCATAGACTTGTTTCAGCGATTTCAACCAAGGCCGCGTTCATCGCGGCCTTTTTTGCGCCATCGAAATTCTTGTTCTCCGTCTCACCAGGGCTTCAGCCCAGTAAGGCAACTGTTTCAAGCATAAGACAGAGTCTTGCGTCTAAAACCCTCGTGTGTTAAGTTCCAAACACAGGGAGGTGGCGCTATGAGCAGACCAGCAAAGGCTATGGTGAATACGGAAGAGTTAGGTCGGGCGATTCGTCGACGACGAGAAGAACTTGGGCTCAGTCTACGCGACGTGGCAACTGAGACTGCAGTTTCGGCGTCAACCCTCTCGCGAATCGAAAATGGAACTGGAAAGCCAGATGCTGACAACATCGCCCGTTTGACCACCTGGCTTGACGTGCCGATGGAACGGATCCTGAGTGGTCGTCAGCCGCAATCAGAGTCAACCAAAGCCGTGGTCTATTACCCGCAAGAACCCACGCCCGAGATCGTCGAGGCCCACCTTCGAGCCGACCGGAATCTGACGCCTCAGACCGCCGCTGCCCTATCAGAACTGTTTCGCGTTGCCTACAATCAGTTCAGCCGAAACGACACAGAAAAAACTGCTAAGAAACGACGTTAGCAGCGTCGCAGCTTTCAGCTAATTCGTTATACTCAAACAGTGCTGACCAGCGATTTACCCTCAGGAGACAAGTGGAAAAGTTTTGAGCTCAAGGCCCTGGGGTTGCGAGATTTTGCCCGCGTTCGTGGTGATCAGCCGCTCAATCCATTTGACCTTGCGCGCTTCGCAAATCTTGTCGTTCTCAGATTTGATCAGATCAAGGGTCTCAGCGAAAGCGCGCGTGAGCACCTTTTGGGACCAGCGGTCGAAAAATGGTCGGGAGGTGCGTGTTCGCTTCCAAACGGAATGAAACTAGTCATTCTGAATCCCACCCACGGTCGGGCGCGGACGAACGCGACGCTAATGGAAGAGATTTGCCACGTCTTTCTCGGCCACCAGCCAAATCGATTATCTGTTGTTACGAAAGACGAACGCGGCAAGGTGATGTCGAGGGATTATCGAAAAGCGGATGAGGAGGAGGCCTACGGAGTTGGCGCTGCTGCGCTAGTACCGTATCGATCGTTGAAAAGATTCCTGTTGAAGGGAAAAATATCGGGAGACATCGCCGTTCACTTTCGTGTGAGTCGCGAACTGGTCGAGTATCGGATGAAGGTTACGAAGCTGTGGAGCGAATACAAAGCCAATGCCCGATAAACTTCAACTTGTCGCTGTGTAGGCGAACACGCAGCCGGGGCTCAAATTAAACATTTCGTTGTTGGCTGTAGAGCCTAAGACAAACTGAAGTTTATCGGACATAATGTGCTGGTTGATTACTAAAGGACATGACTGAACAGCTGAAAGATGCACCTGCGCGTGGTCTAACCACGGTCGACAAGCTGCGCATGTTGCTGGATATCACCAGCAAGATCAGCCGGTCGTTGGATCTGCAGGAAGTGCTGAATCTGGTAATGGACACGCTCGACTCGCTCATCCCTTATGATGCGGCCGGGATTTTTGTGCTGCAGTGTGTTGACAAGGAATTGGTTCCCGAAGGAGAGGAGCCGTGTACCTTCAAATCGGAAGCGGTGCGCGGCTATGACATTGATGAATTGTCAGAGTTGCACCTCAAGTTAGGCGAAGGATTCATTGGCAGTGTCGCGGTGAGCGGTCAGTCCATCATTTCGCCTGATGTACGACTGGATCCCGTGTACGTCAATGCTCGCGAGCGGACGCGGTCCGAGATGGTCGCTCCCATTATTTCAAATGACGAGGTAATTGGCGTTTTCGATCTGGAGAGCGATGATCTCAACGCGTATTCCGATGACGATCTTCAGGTCCTGGGGTTACTTGCCTCGCAGGTTGCCATCATCATCGAGAAGGTGATGTTGCACGAACAGTTGATTGAAAAGAAACGTCTCGAAGGACAATTAGAAGTAGCCCGGCAGGTTCAATTGGAGTTACTTCCGCCAAATGATCCGGAGCTGGAAGGTTTTGATATCAGCGCGTACAACTTTCCTACTGAAGAGGTTTCTGGCGACTACTATGATTGGGTTCGTATCTACGACGATCAGATTGGACTCGTAATCGCGGATGTGGCAGGTAAGGGAGTGCCAGCCGCGCTCTTAATGGTTTTCCTGCGCGCCAGCTTGCGTGCCGCCACGCACATCGGTTACGCGACCCATATCTCGATGGCGAAGGTGAATTACCTGCTTTGGGAGTCGATTGAGCGAAATCAGTTTATTACCGCCTTCTACGGAATTCTGGATGCTTCGAATCGAACTTTGCATTATTCGAACGCTGGTCACAATCCACCTCTTCTGATCGATGCGCAGGGTGCAACTCGTTTTATTGAATGGGGAGAACAGCCACTCGGAATGTTTCGTGAGACCCGTTATCACGAGCATTATCACACTTTCAGACCAGGCGAGATTTTGGTGCTTTATACTGACGGCGTAACAGAGGCTCTAAATTCGAAAGGCGAGGAGTTTGGCAAAGATCGAATGGCTGAAGCAGTCAAAAAGGCTTCGAGCCTAAGCGCCCGAGAACTCGTAGCCCACATGCATCGCGCAATATTGACGTGGACTGATGGTGTTGGTTCGAGCGATGATGCCACGTTCTTTGTCATTAAGGCCGTAAAATAACAACGCGGGAGACTCTAAAGTCTCCCGCGTTGCCAATACTCGGACTATTTGTGATTCTTAATGCGCGGTTAGTGAGCAATGAGCGTGATCGCCGCCTGGGGCAAGCGCAGCACGATAGTCCCCAAAGTGAAACTCAGCTTCGGCCTCCGAGAGAGCATACACATCGAAGCCATATGCATCGAGATAGTCTGCCAAATCATCGGGGGAAAGAAGATAAACGGCAGGCGTGTAACCCGCTTCAACACGAATTTCCAGCAGGCGCTCGATTACTTCAAGTGGTGCAAAGCAGCTAACAGGATCTCTGTATGTTGCCATGTTTCCTAGCGCCTTTCTTTAGAGTCAGGACTCGGTTCTAATTCGTCGGCCGCGTCCTTGCCAAACATTCACTTTGATGTACGCATCAGCCGATCAGTTTGTTCTAACGAAGGATTCTTTTGCTTGTTAATGTTCACCCGAGATTTTGACGCGCGAAACCTAGAAAAAGTTCCAGGCAAAAATGAGCAGCGAACCATCAATTACGACCAACACCGCAACCCAAGGACCACCGCCACCAAACTTCATCACCGTCCTGCGGGAGATGTTGAGGGCATCGGACAAAGTCAGCGATCTGATTTTTAGTCCGGGCAGACCACCGCAAATAGAGTTATCAGGAAGATTGGTACCAGTGCCAATTAGTGGTCTGGAAAAGCTGACACCCGCACACACGGCCGGCATCGCCAAACTGATTATTGGCAACAACCAATCAGCGGCCGACAGTCTGGAAAAGACGGGTTCAGCTGACTTGTCCTTCAGTGCTCCGGGTGACGCCCGCTTTCGAGTAAATATCTTCAAGCAACGGGGCTCGCATGCGATTGTCATGCGCGTGATTCCCGTGAAGTGCCCGCAATTCAAAGATTTCAATCTTCCCGAACAATTAATGGAGGTTGCCGATCTAAAAAATGGGATTGTTCTGGTAACGGGACCGACCGGAAGCGGAAAGAGTTCTACGCTGGCCGCCATAATCGATTTGATCAACGAAATCCACTACTACCATATCGTAACGATTGAGGATCCGATCGAGTTTTTACACAACCACAAGAATTCAACTATTCATCAACGAGAACTCCACTCGGATACTCCCAGTTTTTCGATTGCCCTGCGCGCGGCATTGAGACAAGCGCCGAAAGTAATTCTGGTTGGCGAGATGCGCGACAAAGAGACGATTGAGGTAGCTCTGGAAGCTGCAGAAACAGGTCACCTCGTACTATCAACGCTTCACACTATTGACGCCGCCAAAACTGTGGATCGAATCATCGGTGTGTTTCCTAAAAATGAAGAGCGAGTGATCCGAACCAGGATTGCGCAATCATTTCGCTTCATCGTTTCTCAACGCCTGATTCCACGAGCCGACGGCAATGGACGAATCGCAGCAATTGAGATTCTGAAGTCCACCATGCGGACTCGAGACTACATAGAAAAGGGCGAAACAGAAGGCAAGTCGCTCATAGACGCGATGGAACAGGGCGATCAGGACGGTATGCAAACGTTTGATGGAGTGATCGAGAAACTGATTCGCGATGGCATATTAACGGCGGAGGGCGCACTGCCTTACGCGAGTAATGCGAATAACCTGTTACTGAGAATCAACGACCTGGCAGGAGCCCCACCCCCGGAAGCACCTGAACCTGCCGGGGATGAGGGCTCAATGCTTGATATGATCGAAAGGTAACACTGAGATCAGCTCTTCCCCGTTTGCTATCGGTTTCACACTCAAGTAGATTTTTTGTATGTTCTCGAAAGTATGCAGGCTTTGTCTTAGCCTGATAATCCTGGCAGGGCTTTTTCTCTCCTCAAACTTCAGCCTCGGCTACGATCGCGACGACGACATTCGCATTGATGTGCCCGCAGACGCGCGGGTGCGGGTTGAGAATCGTTTCGGAAATGTTGCGGCTGAAGTTTGGGAAAAGCCATATGTTTCCGTAGCGGCAGTCGTCACTAGCCCGAGTCCGTCTAGTTTGACGCGTTCACCGATTGTTATCGACAACCGCGGAAGTTACCTGGCAATCTCCGCACTGCGCGTTCCTGTTAATTCATTGGCCGCAATCGATCTGACAATTAAGATCCCTCAGAGTGCAAGTCTCGAAGTCAACACTACCAAAGGAAAGATAGTACTTCGTGGATTGTCAGCCAGTGCGCTCGTGAAATCCGTTTCCGGAGATATTGAGACTGCATTGAATGAGCCATTAGACCTTAATCTGACAGCTCGCGCCCCTCGAGGTCTGATTACATCAAACCTCTCGTCAAAGCCTGCTGCCGATGAGCGACTTTGGCAGGTCCGCTTAGGCACTGGAGCAGAGCGTCGCACGCTGGATGCGCAGACCGAAACTGGTCACATAACGTTTACCTCTGTACCGCTTCCCACTCGGCGGACTGCACAAGAAGCACCGCAGCGAGATCCTCAACTTGTGGGTGCAAACAACTCGGGTCGTCCCGCAGGCGTTCCAGCGGATCCGAATCAACCTTCAGAACTCGAAGAAGGGGACGTTATCCGGGTTGACTCGCAGCTCGTGACCCTAAACATGAGTGTTGTGGATCGGAGCACCAGTCGTGGTTTGAAAGGGCTTCAACAGACCGACTTTCGGTTGTTCGAAGATGGTGAAGAGCAAAACATTCTGCAATTTGAATCGTCATCTGCCCCTTTTGATCTCATCTTGTTGATTGATCTCTCTGGTTCGACAAAAAGTGTCGTTTCACTTATCCGATCAGCGGCACTCCACTTTGTTGAGGCAGCTCGACCAGCAGATCGGGTTGCCGTCATTACTTTTGCAGCCGATGCAAAGATCGTTTCTCCATTAACCGCCGATCGGGAGCTGCTGCGTCAGCGGATCAGTACGATCGATACAGAACGTGGTGATACGAGGCTGTACGATGCGACTGCGTTTGCAATCAATCAGGTTACGAAAGAACCGAAAAAGTCGAGACGTACTGCAATCATTCTAATGAGCGATGGTCTGGATGGAACGATCCCAGGAGTTAGCGGACAGTACGGTTCACAGATGTCATATCAGGAAGCGCTTCGCACCATTCAGGAATTCGACGGCGTCTTGTACACACTTTGTCTTAACACGTTCTATGTCGCGATGAACCCCCGTGATACGCAGCCGGAAGCGTTCGATACTGGCTACGACCGAATGAAAGAAATGGCTGAAATCGGAG
>Ga0070698_100007449_pt1 | contig 11841 bp, 13 predicted proteins | sample KBSK1502metaG_FD_65477 | JGI IMG/M metagenome (GOLD analysis project Ga0070698, IMG submission 65477) | Corn, switchgrass and miscanthus rhizosphere microbial communities from Kellogg Biological Station, Michigan, USA - KBS K1-50-2 metaG | ecosystem: Host-associated > Plants > Roots >...
AACGAAAGGAGGTAGCGAGCATCTTCGAGACAAGCCTTCTCGTCGGGAGCGATGAAGTGAGCGACACCCGACTTCGATGCATGCGTCGATGCCCCGCCGAGCTCCTCGAAGGTCACCTCCTCGCCGGTGACCGTCTTGACCACGTCAGGGCCGGTGATGAACATGTACGAGCTCCCCTCGACCATGAAGACGAAGTCCGTGATCGCGGGCGAGTACACGGCTCCGCCCGCGCACGGCCCCATCACGAGCGAGAGCTGGGGAATCACGCCGGAACATTGAACGTTGCGCCAGAAGATCTCCGCGTAACCGGCGAGAGACACGACGCCTTCCTGGATCCGCGCTCCGCCCGAGTCGTTGATCCCGATCACAGGACAGCCGAACTTCAGCGCGAGGTCCATGACCTTGCAGATCTTCTCGGCGAAGACCTCACTCAAGGAGCCGCCGAAGACCGTGAAGTCCTGTGAGAAGACGAAGACCTTACGGCCGAAGATCGTTCCGTACCCGGTGACGACCGCGTCGCCGTACGGACGGCGCTCGAGCATTCCGAAATTGGACTCGCGATGGCGGACGTAACGATCGAGCTCGACGAATGAGCCGGGATCGAGCAACTCGACAAGGCGCTCGCGCGCAAGCAATTTCCCCTGCTGTCGCTGTCGCTCGACCGCCCGCTCGGTTCCTGCGTGCTCGGCTTGATCCCGCAGTTGCTGGAGCTGGTCGAGCTTCGACTCGGTGGAATCTCGGTCGCTGATTGCCATCCTGTGGAGCCTAGTATGGCCTCGTGTCGGTCGACCGCTCGACGATCTGGCCTTACGAAGACGGGGAGCCGGGTGAGTTCGTCTACCAGCGTTACGGCCATCCCACCGGAGCCGCGGCAGAGCAGGCACTCGGTGCGCTCGACGGCGGCCATGCGCTCCTGTTCTCCTCGGGCTCCGGGGCGACCACCGCGCTCGTCCTGGCGCTCCTGTCCCCCGGTGACACGATCGCTCTTGCAGAAGGCGGCTACTTCGGCACGGGAGTCATCTTCCGCGAGCTCGGCCGCTGGGGGCTTCGCTTCGTCGAGTTCGACCAGACGGGAGCGCCGCCGGAGAACGTGGATCTGATCTGGCTCGAGGCGCCGTCGAACCCGTTCCTGACGATGCCGGATCTCGAGGCCGCGGTCGCGCATCCGGCACGTGTAGTCGTCGACGCAACCGCAGCGACGCCGATTCACCTGCGACCGCTCGAGCGCGGCGCCGACTTCGTGCTGCACAGCGGCACGAAGTACCTGGCCGGGCACGATGATGCGCTGCTCGGTGCGGTCGTCTGCAAGGACGCGGACGACGCTGCGCGGCTGAAGGAGTTCCGAACGCGCTCGGGAATCGTCGCCGCACCTGACCCCTGCTTCCTCCTCCTGCGCGGGCTCCGGACACTCGAGCTCCGCATCCGGCGGCAGACGGAGTCGGCGACGGAGCTGGCGGAGCGGCTTGCGGATCACCCGAACGTCCTCATCGTCCGCTACGCGGGCATCGGTGGCCTACTTTCCTTCGACGTGGTCGACGGAAAAACCGCACGGCGGGTCGAGACCTCCTTGGAGCTGATCATGAACGCCACGAGCCTCGGCGGCGTCACCTCGGTGCTCGAAGCCCGCGCTCGCTGGGAAGGCGACCGCGTACCGCCCGGTCTGCTGAGGCTCAGCGTCGGGCTCGAGCCGGTGGAAGAGCTCTGGGCCGACCTCGCCCAGGCGCTGGGCCCCTGAAAGAGTGTGGAAAACCGTATTCGAGGTTCCGGCTCCGTGGCCGAGACTATGGATATGACAGTTCTCATCGTCGACGACCATCCGAGTTTCCGGGCGAGTGCCAGAACGCTGCTCGAGGCGGAAGGGTACGAGGTCGTTGGCGAGGCCGAGAACGGGATCGCGGCGCTGGCAGCCGTTCGACGGCTACACCCCGACCTCGTTTTGCTCGACGTCCAGCTCCCTGACCTCGACGGCTTCCAGGTCGCCGCCAGGCTTGGGAAGCTCGCCGACCCACCGGCGATCGTGCTGACCTCGAGCCGCGATGGAGCCGATTACGGACGCTGCATCAAGGAGAGCGGCGCCCGCGGGTTCGTCCCGAAGGCAGATCTGTCCGGAGCCGCAATCGCGGCTCTTCTTGTCGCGTGACCTCACTCCGCCGCCCCTGGCTCTTTTTCGGGCCGGCCGCTCTCATCGCCGGAGGCCTCGACGTGGCGCTCACGCTCACGAGCAACCACGAGGAGAATCCCGCGCTCGCGACCTCGCTCGGCCTCTTCGTCAGCTGGTCTTTCGTCGTCGCCGGCCTGATCGGCTGGTCGCGCCGGCCCGGAAACCACACCGGGATGCTGATGGTCGCCGTTGGCTTTGGCGTCCTCGTGGGCGGGCTCACCGAGGCGAACTACTCACTGCCTTACACGCTCGGCGGGCTGTTCGGAAGCCTCTTCATCGCCGCGTTCGTCCACCTCCTGCTCGTCTACCCCGGCGGGTCGCTCATCAGCCGCTACGCGTTCTGGCTCGTGGGCGCCGCGTACGCGACCGCCTTCTTTGCGCCTCTGTTCGACCTCATGTTCGCGTCGCGCCACACCTGCAAACCGCACGACTGCCCGGACAACCTGCTGCTCGTTTCCCGCGACCACGGCGCGAACGTCGCGCAGACGGCGTTCTGGACGGCGGTCGCCGTTCTGGTGCTGGCGGCCGCCTTCAAGCTCCTGGTCGGCCGCTGGCACAGGGCCACCCCTGCCCTGAGGCGAATCCTCAGACCGGTCTACCTCGCGGGCGCGCTGAGCCTGTTGCTGCTCTCGGTGGGATTCATCGTCACACCGTTCTCGGGAGTCGGCAACGTCGTCGTCGAGATCGCGTTGATCGCGACCTTCACCGCGGTGCCGTTCCTCTTCCTGACCGGGCTGCTCGGGACGACACTCGCGCGAACCGCCGGCATGCGAGCGATTTTCCGTGAGATTCCGGAGCGCGCCACGGCAGGGGAGGTCGAGGAGGGTCTGAGGGAGGCGCTCCGCGACCCGACCGCGAAGGTGGCGTACTGGTACGACGAGGGTGGTCACTACGTCGACGTCGAAGGCAACCGGTTCGAACTGCCTCCGGACACCCGCAGACGCGTGGTGACGCGCCTCGAGTACGCCGATGCCCCCGTTGCGGCGATCGTGCACGACGCGGCTCTCCGGGAAGAGCCCGAGCTGCTCGAGACGATCACTGGCGCGGCGAGGATCGCGCTGGAGAGAGACAAGCTGCTCGTGGAGGTGCGGGCGCGCGCAGAGCGTTACCGCGCACTCCTCCAGGCGATGCCGGACCTGATGTTCCGCATCACTCGCAACGGTGCCTACCTCTCTTACAACGCGCCCAACCCGCAGGACCTTTATTGGCACGACGTCGTGGGCCTAACCGTCTGGGATCGGCTGCCGCCCGAGCTGGCCGACCGCATCATCGAAGCGGGACGGGCGGCGATCGACCGGGGGACACCCGAGGTGATCGAGTACACGCTCAGCTTCGACGGGGAAACACGCCACTATGAGGGCCGCTTCGCACCGAGCGGCGACCATGAGTTCCTGATGATCGTCCGCGAGATCACCGAGCGAAAGCGCCAGCAGGAGGAGGTCGAAGCCTCTCGGGCCCGGATCCTCGCCGCGGGCGACGAAGCCCGGCGCAAGCTGGAGCGAAACCTCCACGACGGCGCCCAACAGCGGCTCGTGTCGGTCTCACTCTCGCTCCGCCTGGCGCAGAATCACCTCCGAGACGACCCCGGGGAGGCGGAGAAACTGCTGGAGGGCTCACGCCACGAGCTGGCGCAAGCCCTCGAAGAGCTACGCGAGCTCGCACGCGGAATCCACCCAGCCGTCCTCACCGATCGTGGCCTCGAGGCTGCACTGGACGCGCTCGCCGCCCGTGCGCCGCTCCCGGTCGAGATCGTCGGCCCCGACTGCCAGCTACCGCCGGCGATCGAGGCGGCCGCGTACTACGTCGTGTCGGAGTCACTTGCAAACGTGACCAAGTACGCCCACGCTTCCTCGGTCAAGGTGAGAGTTGCCTGCAGCAACGGCAATGCTCTCGTCGAGGTCGCTGACGATGGGATCGGGGGCGCCGATCCTCTCCGCGGCTCCGGGCTGCGAGGGCTCGCCGACCGAGTTGCCTCTCTAAGTGGCAAGCTTGCCGTGGAGAGCCCGCGCGGTGCCGGAACGCGAGTCCGTGCCCAGATTCCACTGAAGTAGTCTGAGATGCCCGCACTTCCACATGGAACGGTCACACTCTTCTTCACCGACGTCGAAGGGTCGACCCAGCTGCTCCAACAGCTCGGCGACGGCTACGCCCAGGTGCTCGCCGATCATCGCCGGCTCCTCCGTGAAGCCGTCGAGACCAGAGGCGGACGCGTCATCGATCACCGCGGTGACGAGTTCTTCATCGTCTTCGAGGACGCCCCCGGGGCTGCCGAGGCCGCCATCGCCGCGCAGCGCGCCTTCGCGGAGAACGACTGGCCCCAGGGAATCGAGCTGCGCGTCCGCATGGGTATGCACACGGGCGAGCCGAACATCAGGGAAGAGGCCTATTTCGGTCTGGACGTACACCGCGCCGCTCGGATCGCGCAAGCTGGCAGCGGCGGACAGATCCTCGTCTCGGAACGGACCCGCGACGTCCTCGACTCCTCACACGACCTCGAAGATCTGGGGGAGCACGAGCTGCCCGGTCTGGATCAACCCGAGCGGCTCTTCCAACTCACCGTCTCCGGGGTACCAACAAGCTTCCCGCCTCTCAGCACGGTGCGCAGAGGCTTCAGAGGCATGCGCGTAGTCCTCGCCGAGGACTCGATTCTCCTGCGCGAAGGCATCGCACGACTCCTCGAGGACGCCGGCTTCGAGGTGGTGGCGCAGAGTGGCACAGCGGACGATCTCCTGCGTCACGTCGGCATGCACAAGCCCGATGTCGCTCTGGTCGACATCCGTATGCCACCGACGCAGACCGACGAGGGCCTGCGCGCCGCTAAGCAGATCAGGGAGCGCTGGCCGGACACCGGCGTGCTCGTCCTGTCCCAGTACGTGGAGCCCGCGTATGCAATGGAGCTCCTGGGCGAGAACGCCGAGGGGGTCGGCTATCTCCTCAAGGACCGGGTCTCGGACGTCGACGAGTTCGCCGCGGCCGTGCGGCGCGTCGGTGACGGCGGGTCGGCGCTCGACCCCGCGGTCGTGTCACAGCTGGTGGGGCGGCGGCGCCGCGACGATCCTGTCGACGAGCTGACCCCGCGCGAGCGTCAGGTTCTCGAGCTGATGGCGGAAGGCCGCTCGAATCAAGCGATCGCTGAGAGCCTCGTGATCACCTTACGGGCAGTCGAGAAGCACGTGACGAGCATCTTCGGGAAGCTCCGCCTGCCGGCGACGGCCGAAGACCACCGGCGCGTCCTCGCAGTTCTGACGTATCTGCGCTCTGACTAGCAGCGCCCGGGTGTAGGGAAAACCGCACCCCGCAGACGCCGGTCAACCCCCTGGTGCAGGGCTTCGCCGGAGGGCAATCTCTAGACATGAGCGTGAACCAGTTGCATCAGAGGCTTCGTTGGCTCCTCTTGGGGCGCGAATCGCTCCTCGAGCGCGGAGCGGCCACGGACGATCTCGAGCGTAACCGGCAAGAGCTCGTTCGCGCGCAGAGGCGACTGTCGTTCGCGTCTGTACACCTCCACCAGCTCGACGGCCCAGGCGAAGCCGCCTAGGCCGAACGCAGCACTCCTCCCTCCGTGAAGGCCGCCACCACCGGCGGCCTTCGCCCTTTAGAGAGCCGGAGGCGGGACTCGAACCCACGGCCTGCTCATTACAAGTGAGCTGCTCTACCAGCTGAGCTACTCCGGCCTTTCTCCATCGTAGGCGATCAAGCTGTTGTCTGTTTTGGCCACGGCCCAGCCGAGGCCGAGGGCAATCTGAGTGAGTGGATCACCCCAAGGACATCGGCGACCGAACAACGCTCGCGGTCATTCTCGCTCTGCGTGAGGCGGGCCTCGGGATACTCGTCCCATTCGGCGAGAACGTGCGCTACGACCTCGTCATCGACGATGGCAATCGACTCGCACGTGTGCAATGCAAGACTGGGCGACTTCGAGAGGGCGCGGTCCGGTTTGCAGTCTGTAGTTGCTACGGACACCATCTTCGACCGGGAGAGTCACGCCGCGACTACCAAGGGCAAGTCGACTTCTTCGGTGTGCATTGTCCCGATACGGCGGCCGTCTACCTCGTGCCGATCGGGGACGTGCAAGTTCGTGTTCAGGCGGCGCTGCGAGTAGACCCTCCCCGCAATGGCCAGAGAAGCAAGATCCGGAACGCGGTCGATTATGAGATCGGGCGCGTGGCGATCCACGCGCCCGATTCTCATTCCCTGCTACGCGGCGTGAACGAGGTCGTCCCCTGAGATGGAGACGACCCCGGCCAGCTCGACCTCGAGCCGCGCGAGCGCGTCGCGCTCAACCTGGCGGACACGTTCCCGGCTCAACCCGAGCTCGCGGCCGATCTGCTCCAGAGACGTGGACTCGCCGTCGAAGCCGAAGCGCAGCTCCAGAACGCGGCGGTCACGCTCCGGGAGACGCTGGAGAGCGTCCCGAACGGACTGGCGGCGGAGCGCGTCCGCGGCCTCGTCGACCGGATCGGCCGCATGCTCGTCGGCGAACAGATCGCCGAACTCGCCGTCGGCATCAGATCCGATCGCCTGATTCAGCGAAACCGACGCCTCGACAGCGCCGAGGGCTTCCTCGACATAGCGGAGCTCCAAACCGGTCGCCTTCGCGAGCTCCTCCATCGTCGGCTCGGTCGCACTCGCGGCCTGCAGCCGCTGCCGCGCACGGGCGAGCTTGACGCGCCGCTCGTGCACGTGGGTCGGAACCCGAATCGTCGCCGACTGATTGGAAATTGCCCGCTGGCAGGCCTGCCGGATCCACCAGGTTGCGTAGGTCGAGAACTTGTAACCGCGACGCCAGTCGAACTTCTCGACGGCCCGGTTCAAGCCGATCACGCCCTCCTGGATGAGATCCCCCAGGTGCATGCCGCTGCCTTGGTAGCGCTTGGCGATCGAGACCACGAGGCGCAAGTTGGAATTGATCATGCGCTCCTTCGCAGCCGCGTCACCGCGCTCGATGCGCTTGGCGAGCGCGACCTCCTCCGCAGCGGTAAGCAGCGGATAACGGCCCGCATCGTTCATGAACAGCGTCAGGCTGTCAGTAGTTCCGGAGATCTCCGCAGTGGCACGAACGCGACGCGCGGGCGTTCCGTCCTCGTGGTCGGCCTCGACCGAGACGATCTCGACTCCGTTCTCCTCGAGCTCGGCCCGGAGAGCTGCAAGCTCCTCGTCCTCGAGCTCGTTCGCAAGGGCGAACGCCTCGAGCGTCGCCTCGTCGACGGCGCCCAGTTCCTCCGCCTCCTCGACGAACGCGCGGGGATCAAGTTCAGTAAGTGTGCTCAGTGCAAGCGTGCTCAGTTTCAGTACTCCTCTCGATTCAACGTGGTTTCTTGGGGGCGCCTCGGCGCGAACCTCAGCGGACCAAGCCTGGCTGCCCCACGTATGTTTCAACGCGCTGGCCGAGGTTCCTATTCCAGCTACAGCAGAACCTGGCGAGACTTCTGGTGCATGAGGATCTTACGCTTTACCCGCTGAAGCGCATTGTCGATCGTCTTGGTGCCCCGGCCCAGCTCCTCCGCCATGTCCTCGTAGGAAGACCCCTCGAGGTACAGCCGGAGAGCGTCGGCCTCGAGCGGGGAAAGGCCCGTGCCTAGCGTGAAGACGAGACTCTGGAGCTCCTCGGTCGAAATGACGCAGACCGAGGGGTCGTTCACGCCGGGGCCGGGAAGTGCGTCGCCGAGGGTGCACTCGCCGTCGGACTCCTGCCCGGCCGGCGTGTGGCTGAACGAGACGTAGGTATTCAGCGGGGTGTGCTTGAAGCGGGTGGCCGTCTTGATCGCAGTGATGATCTGGCGCGTGACGCAAAGCTCGGCGAAGCTCCGGAACGAGGTCTCCTTGTCCGGGCGAAAGTCCCGCACCGCCTTGTACAGGCCGATCAGGCCCTCCTGAATCAGATCCTCTGAGTCGCCGCCTGCGAGGAAGTACGAGCTCGCCTTGAGGCGAACGAAACCGGTGTAGCGCCGAATGAGCATGTCCATCGCGGCGCCGTCGCCGTTGCGAGCGCGCAGAACGAGCTGTAGATCCTCGAGCTCCCGCTGGACTTTCTGCGCTGCGGTTGCGGGTCTGGCGGCCATCCTCGTCTCCCCGGGGGTCGCAGGCGAAACGAAAAGTCTCACCCTGAAGTTGAGGCAGAACATAGCAAGGTCCGCCGATCTTTACAAGCGGCTTGCAATGGACCCAGGATGTTACGAACACACGTTCGGTCAGACTGCTAGCAGCTGCACAGAGGGTCGCGCCGCAGTCTCATCCACCAGGGCCTCGAGCGTCTCGGCGAGCTGCTCCACCAGGCTTTCGTCGGTCAGCTTGCCGGCCTCGTCGAAGCGGGTGTGCGCGTGGCCGACCGCCACCTCCGCATCGACGATGCGTGCCCCGGTGGCAGCGAGTACTTTCCGCAGCTCGCCCTGGGCCCAGACGGCCCCGAAGGCACCTGTGCTGGCGCCGACCACCGCGACCGGCTTGTTGCGCAGCGAATTGGTCGCCAGGGGCCGCGAGACCCAATCGATCGCGTTCTTGAGCTGACCTGGGATCGACGAGTTGTATTCGGGAGTCGCGAAGAGCACTGCGTCTGCCTCAGCGATTGCCTCCCGCAAGGCGGTCACCGGAGCCGGGGCCGGATGGACGTCGTCCTCCTCGTCATAGGCCGGGATGCTCTTCAAGCCGTCCCAAAGCTCCAGCTCGACTCCGGGAGGGAGAAGCTCCTCCGCGGCGCGGAGGAGCTTCGTGTTATACGAGTCTCGACGCAGGCTGCCCGAGATCGCCAACAGCTTCATCGCCGCTTACGCCTCCCTCACGAAGTAGAGCTCGGCCTCGAGCTTGACCTCGTCGGCGAGTGCCGGCTCCCCGCTGGGAAGGGGCAGGTTCCAGTTGACGCCGAACGTCGTGCGGTCGATGACCGTTTCGAGCCGGAGGCCAATCCGCTCGCGCCCGTAGGCGTCCGTGATCGGCTGGGTGAGCGAGCCCTTGAGCTCGACCGGCTGCGTCACTCCCTTGATGGTCAGATCGCCGCGGACGGTCACCTGCTCCCCCGAGACGTCGATTTCGGCCGACTCGAACCGAAGTTCGGGATAACGCTCCGCGTCGAAGAAATCGGGTGTCTGCAGGTGTGCCGCGAGGTTCTCGTCCTTCACGTCGACGCTCCCGACCTTCGCCAGGCCGGCAAGGCGCGGGCTATCGGCACCGGCCTGGAGGGTGGCCTCCACCTCGCGGAACTGGCCGCGGAAGGCGCCGACCGTATAGTTGACCTCGAAGCCGATCGTCGAATGGACGGGGTCGAGTGTCCAATTTCCGAGGGGCAGCGCCTGCCGGGTCTCTGTCTGAATCATTGTCACTCCTCCCTTGAGTGCGCTATAATTGACTACGCAAGCAATAGTAGCGGAGGAAGATTGTCTCGTCAAGTATCGACAACGCAAGCTTCTGCCCTCGACGCGTGGATCCGGCTTTTGCGAGGCCACGCCTCGGTGACGAGGGCTATGAGCACGCAGCTCGAGGCCGAGCACGGCCTCACGATCAACGGCTATGAGGCGCTGCTCCACCTTTCCCGTGCCGAAGAGGGCAGAATGCGCCGGATCGACCTCGCAGGGGAGCTGGTTCTGACGGCCTCGGGCGTGACGCGACTTCTCGACGGCCTGGAGGGGGTCGGTCTCGTCGAACGCGGCTCCTGCGAGACCGACCGCCGAGTGACTTACGCGATCCTGACCGAGGCCGGAGCGGCGAGGCTCAGAGAGGCTTCCGAGTCACACATCGCGGCCGTGAAGGGCTTCTTCGAGGAGCGGTACAACGAGGACGAGCTCGATCAGCTGAGCACTCTGCTCGGGCGCCTGCCCGGGGCCAGCGCGGGTAGCGTCGAGGAGTGCCGGCCGTAGGCCGTTTCCTGACAGTAGGCACACCACACCGTCCCTCACGCGGCTGGAATGAGCTCGAGCGCATCGGCCGGTCAATTCGGACGGACGCCGGGCGCCGCACGGCGTCCTGAATCTAGGCGCCGCTAGCGGCGCCTAGGACTCTCCGCGACGCATTCGCTCGAGTTTCGCGCGCGTCTCCGGATCGAGCGCGTCGCGGAGATGATGCGGCCTTTCTTCGCGGTGGGCGGCGGCCTCGAGATCGCCGAGGAACGTCGCCGACGAGCGTTTCTGGACCTCGTGCCCCGAGGCGCCGCGGACAGCGAAGTCGGAAGAGACGAGACAGACGACCTCGGAGTCCCGGTTCTCGGCTGCCAGCCGTTCGAGCAGCGTGTCCGCGTGCTGGACGTAGCGCACTTCGAGGGGCCCATATGACGCGTCCACACCCGAGCCGTCGAAGACCAGCACGCCGCGTACCCCCTTGAGGGCGACGAAGCTCGCAAGCTCGTCCCTCAGCTGGCGCAGATCCTCGTAGTTTCCGGCGTGGAAGAGGTTGTGGCCGTCGAATAGGTACAGGGTCGGTTCCGCCATAGGGGTCTGACCCCTTAAGTGTGCAAAGACTGTGTCGAGTCGGAGGTGGAACGCTGGCGCCTGGCCTCGAACAAGAGAACGGCCGCCGCGACGCTCACGTTCAACGATTCCACCTTCCCTGCGAGCGGGATCGAGATCTCGGCATCACACGTGCGGCGGACGAGCGGACGAATCCCTTTCCCCTCGGCGCCGAAGACCAATGCGATTCCCCCGCTCAGATCCATCTCCCACATTGTCTGCTCCGCTTCGCCGGCCGCCGCGTAGACCCAGAGGTCTCCACTCTTCACCTCACCCAGGTACCGCGCAAGATTCGGGACCACGGCAACCGGAAGATGCTCGACCGCCCCCGCTGATGAGCGCGCGACTGCCGGGGTGACTGTCGCGGAGCCGTGCGCCGGCAGGACGACTCCAGTCGCGCCAACTCCCTCTGCGCTACGGATCACCGCGCCGAGATTTCGCGGGTCTGTCACCTGGTCGAGGCAGGCAAGCAGCGGACGCTCTTCGGCGGCGAGCTCCCATGCGTCTGCGTACCTGTACGGCTCACACCAGGCGACTACACCCTGATGGTCGCGCGTTCCCGCTGCCTCACTGAGCTCCCGCTCCGGCTTGGCCTGGAGCCGAGGTCGTTCGAGCTCTCGCAACCATGGCTCGGCATTGAGGGCCCGCTCCGTTGCCCACAGCTCGATGACCTCCCGGCGGCCCCGCAGCACCTCCCGCACCGCGCGGCGACCGTACACCTGCTCGCGCGTCACCTCGGCACGAGCCTGAACCCGTCGGAGACGTCGCGTGCCTCCCAGCCAGCGGCCTCGATCTCCGCACGTAGGCGATCCGCCTCGTCGAAATCGCGCACTGCGCGAGCGCGCTGCCGGCGCTCGGCGAGGTCGACGACCTCGGGCGGCGCGGCGGCCTGTTCTTCGGCCAGCGAGCCTAGCCCGAAGAGGTCGAGCGCCCGGCGCAGCAGGTCGTGATCCCTCCAACTGTGTATGACCGCCAGCGCATCCGGCGTGTTGAAGTCGTCCTCGAGAGCAGCTTCGAACTCGGTCCACTCCCCGGCGCCCTCCACGGAGGGGTTACGGAAGACCTCCCGGAACCGCTCCGCACGCGCGGCGGCCGCGGCCACGGTTTCGTCCGAGAAATCAATCGGCTTCGACCAGTGGCCCGTCATGAAGAAAAGCAGGATCGGCTCGCGACCCCACTGTTCGAGAGCATCGCGGATCGTGATCACGTTCCCCTCGGATTTCGACATCTTCGAGCCGGTGAACT
>Ga0070698_100007450_pt1 | contig 11841 bp, 13 predicted proteins | sample KBSK1502metaG_FD_65477 | JGI IMG/M metagenome (GOLD analysis project Ga0070698, IMG submission 65477) | Corn, switchgrass and miscanthus rhizosphere microbial communities from Kellogg Biological Station, Michigan, USA - KBS K1-50-2 metaG | ecosystem: Host-associated > Plants > Roots >...
GTATTTAAAATTGATACTACCAATATTAAAAATAACAGGATCGCTATAACACATGCTAAAAAAGGAGATGAAGAAAAACTGGTTACCGTTGAAGAATTTTTTGCAATGTTTGATTCTTATTTTAAGACAAACAATATGCTTATTGACCAGGAATGGAATCAGAATATTATTAATGGAATGGTTCGTTGTTATTTGTCTGGATCAAAAGTCACCGGGTTTGGTTACCAGGAAATAAATGCGTTATATCCTTTAACCGGAACAAACTCTGTTTATAAAAAACCAAGTCAGCGTTTTTATTTTAGTGAAGATTGCGGATTATTCAATGATCTGAAAGATACAATGGAGAACAGTTGGGTTTCTCAATTGCAGGAAATTGCTGTAATTAAAAATGAAATGCTGCCCGTAATCTGGGATGCAGATTTTTTTATTAATAAGATCAATACAGGAAATACCAGTGAAAAGTATTCGCTCTGTGAGATAAATGTCAGTTGTGTATCGCCGTTTCCGGAAAGTTCAATCCCTTATATTGTAGAAGAAGTTAAGAAAAGGATAAGACCTGATGGTTATTAGGTGTTAAGAACGGCTCTCTGCTACAATAGTTTTGTAATTAATTTTTTCTCCGATTTAAAATATTTCCTTTGTTCCTGCGTCTACCTGTATAAATGGGTCAGACAATGACCATACCAGTGACAGATCAGCCAAAACAAAATATTATCCAGGCCGTCCGTGATTACGGCAAGCGGTTGTTTTATTTCATTCGCGGAAAAGTGAATACGGATGAGGATGCAGAAGATATTTTGCAGGATGTTTGGTACCAGTTCAGCAATGTAATGAATAGCGAACCTGTTGAACAAACAAGCGCCTGGTTATACCGGGTGGCAAGAAACAGGATCATTGATAAATACCGGCGGCAACAAACAGACTCACTCGAAGAGATGTTTGAAGATGAAGAAGAAAGTGGGTTTAATTTCAGCGAGATATTGCTGAAAGAAGCACCGGAAACAGCGCAGCTTCGGGATCTTTTTTGGGAACAATTATTTGCAGCATTAGATGAGTTGCCAGCTGAACAAAAACAAGTTTTTGTTTGGAATGAGCTGGAAGATGTTTCTTTCAATGAGATCGCTGAACGAACCGGTGAAAAGATCAATACCCTGATAAGCCGAAAAAGGTACGCTGTGTTGCACTTAAGAAAACGATTGGAACAATTGCATAAAGAAATTACTGAACAATAAAATTAAAAATCATGAAACGATCACGTTGGGCAAAATTTATTTTACTTTTTATCCTGGTAGCTCCGATTGCTATTTTCCTTTTTGGAAAAGTAATCATGTTATTATGGAATAATATCCTCACTCCTGTTTTGCATGTTTCCGAAATTACATTCTGGCAAGGTCTCGGAATATTAGTACTTGCAAAAATTTTATTTGGAAGCTTTGGAGGCAGAGGCGGATATAATCGCTATTATTCAAAACAAAGAATGATGTGGAATCACATGACACCTGAACAAAAAGAAAAATTTAAGGAAGAATGGAAAAACCGCAGTCGCAGATGGGGATACAGATCATCTGAATCTGAAATTCAACAACCCGGCAGTAGTGAATAATATTTTGCCGCACGAAGATCATAAGCTACAAGTTTTCTATTACATCTTTGTAGCTCCTGCCGATTGGAATAGATACTCCGTTAACTTCAATTTCTTCGGCAGTATAAGATTGAATTTTGCTTAGTGAAACGATAAAAGACCGGTGAACCCGTTTGAAAAGATTGTTGGGTAAAAGAGTCTCTATTTCATGCGTACTCATCTTTGAAATATATTCTTTTTTTGTTGTCACTATCTTTATATATTCTTTTTGACTTTCTATATAAACGATCTCTGCAAAAAGGATTTTTACTTTCTTTTTTTGCACATTCAGAAAAATAAAATCTTTCTCCTGGTTTTCGATCGCCTTTTGCTTTTCCCCTTCTGCCGATTTCACTTTATTTACCGCATTTAAAAAACGCTCAAACTCAAATGGCTTCAACAAATAATCAGTTACGTTCAGATCAAAGCCTTCCACTGCATATTGATGATAAGCAGTAGTAATAATTACAGCCGGTGGATCTGTAAGGGTTTTTAAAAAAGTCATACCTTTTAATTTAGGCAGATGTATATCTAAAAAAATAAGATCAACGGAATGCCCCCGCAGATATTCAGTGGCAAGAATAGCATCTTTAAATGTCCCGCTCAATTCAAGGAACGGTACCTGTGAAATATAATCTGACAAAATTTTTGTTGCCAATGGCTCATCTTCGACTATAATGCATTTTATTTTAGACATGGCTTGCAAGATTAATTTTTAAAGTAGCTGTGAATACAGAATCATTTTGCTGAACAGATAAATTATAATCTTTATAAAGCAATTCCAATTGTCGTCTCAGGTTTGAAAGACCAATATTTTCTTTCACATTCCCTTCTGCTGGAGATATCTCCGAAGAATTTTTTACAGTAAAAGTTAATTGCCGCTTATTGGCGGAAAGATGAATATCGACAAAAGGTTGATTTCTTGTTTCAGAAACACCATGCTTGAAAGCATTTTCAACCAAGGGTATCAACAATAATGGTGGAATAGCCTGTTTCATATCTTCAATGTCATGGTTGAAATTGATACGCAATGATTCATCATAACGCAGCTTTTCAAGAGCAATATAATCATTGATGATCTTTAATTCCTGCTCTATAGCTATATAGTTACCCCCTGTTTCATACAACATGAACCGGAGCATTTTCGACAAACGTAAAATCGATTCTGGCGCCAGGTCAGACTTATCCCGCGCCAATGAATAAATATTATTTAGCGTATTGAATAAAAAATGCGGATTAGTTTGTGATTTGAGATAATTTAATTCCGCAGCCTGTTTTTCAATACGCAATTGTTGCGCTGCTTGCTTCAATTTTGTATAATTATAAATATGTCTTATGATCCCAAAAAAGAAAACCGCTCCCATGCTGTAAGCCATTTGAGCTTCAAGTGCCTGTTCAATTGAATCATATGTTACCAAAGTAGTATAAATGTTTAAGCCAATCCCGATAGCTCTCCAGGCATATGCGACAAAAGACCATAACATTATATAAACCCATAAACACACAATGGCCAAAAGAACATTGTAAAGAATGTATTTTCTCTTCCGCAGTACAAAAGGAACCGTATACTCAAAGAATATGAAATTGATAGCAATTATATAAGCGATTCGCCAAAGGTTATTAGCAACCAGTGGGAAAAAATTACCGGGAAATACATGTTCACTAAAAAACAACCTTAATAAAAAATAAGCTAGTCCAAGCCACAGATATAAAATAAGCTTCTTTTTATCAATTATCATCTTCATCTGTTATTTAAAGTAAATATCGGTAAATCTTTCTCTTTCTATTTTACTGCTCATAGAATCGCCTTTGAGGTAAACCAAATGCAGTATAGAGTCAATCAAGTTAAATTCAAAACTCAAAAATCAAAAGTAAAAATGCTTGTTTACACAAAAATTTTGGCATTTGACTTAGTGACCATTCGCATAAAAACGCTTTTTGTTTACCTAAACCTGCTGTTTATTGACAATGGCCTTAGGTGTTTCTTTTAATCATTTATTCTTGTGTAAAATCATCAATAAATGAAAAAATATTCATTCATCATCGCAGTATTTTTAATGGTTGTTCAGCTACATGCACAAGTTGAACCTACTGCCGGCACATGGAAAACATGGTTTATCACATCAGGTAAAGATTATCGGTTACCGGCACCATCGTCTTACAAAAATGAAATTGCAGAAGTTATTTCTCGTCAGCAAAATTTAGATCCTGCTACAAAACAACAGATCACATATTGGAATGCAGGTGCACCCGGATATCGCTGGCAGGAAATGATGAGTAAATTATGGACTGTCGATACTGGCAGATATGGTGCGCTGGCTAATATGCTCCTTGGAACAGCCACTTACGATGCGACTATTGCTGCATGGGATACAAAATATACATATAAACGTCCACGTCCTTTTGTTGCAGACAACCGGATAAAAGCTTATACTGTAAAACCAGAAAATCCTTCATATCCCTGCGAATATTCTGTAGCCGCTGGGGTGGCAGTTACCATCCTGACTCATTTCTATCCGGCCATGGCTGATTCTGTAAAAAAGCTTGCACAACAACTCATGGATTCAAGGATAGCAGCTGGTGTTGCATTCCCCAGTGATACTCGTGCTGGTTTTGATCTGGGAAAAAGGATCGCTGAAAAGGAAATTGAACAGACTAAAGATTTTGTATCAACCGCCCAATGGGATGGAAAGGTTCCTGACAAGCCAGGGCTTTGGAGAGGAAAATTTGCAATGCTTCCACTTGCGGGTCAAAACAAAACTGTAGTTCTTGAAAGTGGCAGTGAGTTTCGCCCCGGCCCTCCTCCTGATTTTGCAAAAGAAATGGAAGAAATGAAAAACTATAAACAAACTTTTCGTTCATTATCCAATGCTTTTTATTGGGCAAACCAATCCTGGTTTATGGACAATTTGTCTAAAAAAATATTTGAGAATAATCTTCACCTGAATCCACCACGGGCAGCCCGTATTAATGCTGTTGTAAATGTTGCAAGCTATGATTGTTTTGTAGCCTGTTGGGATGCGAAATATGCTTACTGGGGAATCCGGCCTAACCAATATGATACTACGTTTAAGCCGGCAATAATATTTACACCACCTTTTCCTGGTTATCCTTCAGGTCATGCTGCTATTTCCAGTGTGATGGCAGAAGTTTATTCTTATTTCTTTCCGGACGAAAAAGAATTATTCAGGCAGAAAGCTAAAGATGCAGCTGAATCCCGTTTCCAGGCTGGAATACATTTTCGTACAGACAATGAAGTCGCTCTTGAATTAGGTAAAAAAGTTGGCGCCAAAGTAATTCAGAAAATGAAAAAAGACGGCGCAGACAATGATGTATCGTTGTCAACGCAAAAAAAGACTCTGGCCAAAACCAATAAATAAAATAAAAGCAAATGATCTTATTATATAGATAGTTTTTCTCAATGTGTTTGTTTGAAAATTACAGGGTCTTGTTTTTACTTGACCCTTTTTTAGTGCAACATCTATTTGAAAAAATCATTGAGAATTTATGTTTTCAAAAAATAAAATATTTCTACCTGTACCTTTACATAAAATTTGAGAATGGTGAAGAAAAATTTACTACCAATTCTAACAGTATTCATCATAATCAGCTGCACCAATTCAAAAAATAAATCTATGCCTGCAGAGAGTGAAACCAAACAAATAAAGCGGGATAGTATAAGCGGATATGCACCTGTAAATGGTATTAAAATGTATTATGAAATTCATGGAGAAGGAACACCACTTGTTTTGATTCATGGTGGCGGCTCTACTATACAAACTTCATTTGGTAAAATGCTTCCGTTACTTGCACAGGATTATAAAGTGATTGCTGTTGAACTGCAGGCACACGGTCACACAAATGACAGGGACAGCGCAGAGTCTTTTGAACAGGATGCCAATGATGTAGCTGCATTACTTGCATATCTAAAAATTAACAAAGCCGATTTTTTGGGATTTAGTAATGGCGGTCATACAGCTATGCAGATAGGCATCAGCCATCCGGAAATAGTTAATAAATTGATTCTTGTTTCTGCTTTTTATAAAAGAGATGGAACCATGAAAGGATTTTTTGATGGCATGGAAAATGCCACTCTCGGAAATATGCCTGCCCCATTAAAAGAAGCTTATCTAAAGATCAATAATGATTCAGCTGGCTTGCAAAATATGTTCGAAAAAGACAGAGCGAGAATGTTACATTTTAAAGACTGGAGAGATGAAAACATAGCTTCAATAAAAGCTCCTTCTCTTATTATTGCTGGCGATAAAGACGTTGTAACCCCAGAACATGCGGTGAAAATGTCGCATATAATTCCCAATGCTCAATTGATGATAATGCCAGGTACTCATGGTTCTTTTATTGGTGAGGTTTGTGCTGCAGAAGAAGGAAGTAAAATGCCGGAGATGACCGCTACTATAATTAAAGAATTTTTGGATAAATAAAAACAAAGCAGATAACTGTATGGATTATATATGAAAATGATTTAACTTTCTAAGACGTCGAACAAAAAAAGACCAGTTATGCTGCAGCACAGGAAAAAATGCATACTGCTTGCTTTCATTATTATTTGTCTTTATAGTTTTTATTCCTGTAATAAGACTGATGTTGTTAATAATCCTGTTAGTAATTCGAATACAAACGATCCGCTGGCAAATCTGAACCTGTTACCAACTGCCTATAATTATTCAAATCAACCATTGCCTCAATATTTTTTGTCGCAGGCTGTTAGCGAACAGGATAATACTCCTGCGACTAATTCTATAACCGACTGGGGAGCTACACTTGGTCGTGTACTTTTTTATGATAAAATACTTTCCATTAATAATTCGGTTGCATGTGCCAGTTGTCATAAGCAAGTCCTTTCATTTGCTGACGATAAGGCCTTGAGTGTAGGTTTTGCCGGAGCATTAACAACAAGAAATTCTATGTCTCTTGTTAATGTAAAATACTATCGCAACGGAAAATTTTTATGGGATGAAAGAGGGACAACATTGGAGACACAAACTTTACTACCGATAGTACATCCTGTGGAAATGGGAATGCCTAACCTTGACACATTGGTGAATCGTTTAAAAACAAAAGCATATTACCTGGTATTATTTCAAGAAGCGTTTAGCACTGAAACTATATCTGGTGAAAAAATCGGGAATGCATTGGCGCAATTTATTCGTTCTATTATTTCATATCAAACCAAATTTGATGAAGGCAGAACATTGATCAATTCTTTACGACTACCCTATCCGAATTTTACTGCACAGGAAAATGAGGGCAAGCAATTATTCTTTAATCCATTGCTTGGTTGTAATGGTTGCCATAAAACGGAAACATTTACCGCTTCTTCTCCAAAGAATAATGGTTTGGAAAATCCATCTGTTGATTTGGGAGTTGGAGGAATTACTAATGATCCTTTACAAGTTGGAAATTTCAAAGTCCCTTCTTTAAAAAATATTGAGCTTACTGCTCCTTATATGCATGATGGAAGATTCGCTACTTTAGAAGAAGTGATCGAGCATTATAACTCAGGTGTACAACCACACCCTAATTTATCACTTCAACTCCGAAACCCTGATAGTACAGCCGTAAGATTAAATCTTTCAGTAGATGAAAAAAAAGCATTGATAGCCTTCCTGAAAACTTTGACCGATCACAGCATCACAAATGATCCCAGGTTTAGTGATCCGTTTAAACGATAAAAGTTTACAAAATAAAAGCCGTCCCGATTAATCGGGACGGCTTTATAAATCCAGGTATTCTTCTTTAATTAAAATTTACTGCCGCGGTTGTCTCTGCCATTGTGATCGTGATCATCCCAACCTTTGTCGTGGTTTCCGTATTTATTATCACGACCGAACCTATCTTCAGTAATTGTAAGTTGTCCGAAACGATCAATCGTGATTTTGATGTCATTATTCCTAAGCTGGAACGATCTGATAGTAACCAATTGCTTTCTTTTGAATATTGAAAAACCGCGGTTGTTCATTTCATATACCTGTATGGTATGACGACCATTGCGGAGATTGTCAATATTCATGATTTTGTTGTTGCTGAAATAAGCCCTGCCATCAACAACGATTTCATATTTCTTCATGGAGATGATGGTTACATCGGGTTTTCTGTCTGCAGCAAAAACGGCAGCGGTGAGAGCTAAACCCAAACACATTGTAAAGATCTTTTTCATTTTATAAAGTTTTATTGTTTCGTCATGCATCGCAACCGGAAGCCTGCAAAACCATTTTTATTATTTTCCGGTTGCTTGCTATTATTCAAAGCAGATGCCACCGTGCCAAAAAACAGAGAAGGAATTGTTAATGCGATTGTTATTTAAGGTTAATGAAAACCGGCAAATGTTAACTGCGCCTTTTCCGATCTGTTCAAAAAAATAATTCTCTAAAAAATTTGGTGATATTAAATAGTATTTAGATATTTGTCTAAATATACAATCATTGAATTAACAGATATGAATAATGTATTTAAAGCATTGAATGATCCCACCCGGCGGGAAATACTGGAATTGCTCCGTAAAAAGGATATGACAGCCGGAGAGATAGTGGATAAATTCAACATATCGGGTCCCAGTATATCTCATCACCTGGACCTGTTGAAACAGGCCAAGTTGGTGATCGCTGAAAAAGATGGGCAGTTTATTTATTATTCTCTTAACACCACGGTTGTAGACGAGATCATGACATGGCTACTTCAATTCAAATCAAAAAAGAAATAATTATGGATAAGTTTATGAAAAAAATAATTTGGCTGTTTATCATAGCCCCGGCTATATACTTAGCTATAGTTTGGAAGTCACTTCCGGAAACAGTACCCATGCATTTTAGCCTAAACGGTGATATTGATCGTTATGGCGGGAAAAATGAGTTGATTATTATGATATTGATTCTAACAATAATAAATGTGACCGTTTATTTACTGTTACCTGAAGTTTACAGGATCGATCCAAAAAGATTCGCCGTAGAAAATAAAAGCAGGTTATATCGTATTGCTTTTGCTGTTGCTGTATTTACTGCTGCTGTTCTTTGCCTGATCATTTACAGCAGCATTCATGGAGATATAAAATTCAGTATGCGGTTTATATTGGCAGGTGTAGGATTGCTGCTTGCGATCGTTGGTAATTATATGTATAATATCAAGCCTAATTATTTTGCCGGCTTTCGTTTGCCATGGACATTAAATAATGACGAAAACTGGAAAAAGACCCATTTGTTTGGAGGGAAGTTACTTTTCGGAGGCGGCCTGCTGATCGCAGTGATCTGCCTCTTTGCATCTTTCACGTTTTCGACGATCGCTTTATTCTCGATAGTCTTTTTAGTAGTACTTGCTACCTGTATTTACTCATATCGCTTGTATAAAAAACTAAATGTTCATGATTAAATAGTAGCAAGTTTCGGGTTTAATGACGACAAAAACATTTCGATATTTGCATTTTAAATCTGAAAAATGAATACACAAAGAGAAATCCACATGGGAATTAATAATTGCGTATTGGAAGATACCGATGAAATTTTATCACTTTATCAATCAGCAAGAGATATTCAAATTCAAAAAAAAATGGTAGTGTGGCCAACGTTTGAAAAATCTTTTATTGAAAAAGAAATAAAAGAGCAGCGGCAATGGAAGTTGGTTATTGACAATACAATTGCCTGTAATTGGGCAATTACTTTTTCAGATAAAGATATTTGGGAGGAGAAAGATAAGGATGACACTATTTATATTCATCGTATTGCCACTAATCCAATCTTTCGCGGCAACAGGTATATTGATAAGATTGTAGAATGGGCAAAAGGATATACTACACAAAAAGGCAAACAGTTCATACGATTAGATACGTTGGGAAACAATACCAAATTGATCGAACATTATACATCTGCAGGGTTTCGATTTTTAGGCATGTTTGAATTAATCAACACCTCAAATCTACCTGGTCATTATCAAACCGAACCCAATTGTTGTCTTTTTGAGATCGATCTTGATAGAACAAAATAAAATTCTAATTTTTAAAAAAAGAAGTCTGCATTTTGCAGACTTCTTTTGATTACTATGCTAACTTTTACACTAGTTATTTGGCAGGAGTTGAAGTCACATTCATATCACGAACACAAACCCATTTACCATCACTTTTTTGGAAAACTGACATATAGTGTCCCTTATCTGTTTCCGCTCCTGAAGGATTCAGGACGGTCCATGAACCAATTTCTACTAACATATTTCCATCAGCAAAAAGATCCACAACTTTATAAACATTATTATTACCTGTTGTGTCCTTAGCTAAACGATCCGCCAGCCTGGCTTTGATGGCTGCCTTGCCCGAAGTTGGCATTTCATTCCGATTATAACTAACCGCATCATCACTATAATATACAACAATCTTATCAGCATCCTTTGCTTTTTCAGCTGCAGCGTAAGCATCTTCCATGGTCTGAATTTCTGGTTTGAGTTTATTCACATCAACTGCTTCTGCTTTTTCAGCCGAGGGATTACATGCAGAAAAAATTAGGAAGGAAATGCCGGATAGAACGGCCAATTTAAATTTACTTCTCATAAAAAAATTGTTTTAGGTGAATTAGAAGATGGGAAAGGTAACCTTAATAACTAACCCTCCCGGTATTATTAAAAATGTTAGAAGTCTGTTATTGTAATGGTCTGTTTACCTTAACCATATATATTCTATTGCTTTGCAGACCAATAATATTAGACAGCTTCTCGCCTGAAAACTGTACCTTTACCAATTATCGCATGGAAAAGCAGTTTTATCTTCCTTTTCAATAAACTTCTTTATCGTTTGCGGTCATTTTAAACTAAAAAGGAATATGCATGAGTGAATCATGGAACAAAAAAGAAAGAGAAAAAAAGAAACAAAAAGAAAGAAAAGATAAGGCTGAAAAAATGCAGGAGCGAAAAGAAAGCGGAAAGAAGAATAACTTCGACGACATGATAGCCTATCTTGATGAAAATGGAAATCTCAGCTCCACCCCGCCCGATCCAAGAAAAAGAGTAGAAATAAAACTGGAAGATATACAGATCGGTGTTCCCGAATATGTGCCACCCACTGAAGAAGAACTTACCCGTAATGGAAAGGTCACTTTTTTTAACAATGAAAAAGGGTTTGGCTTTATTAAAGACATGCAATCACAGCAAAGTCTTTTTGTACATGCCAATAATCTTACTGCTCCGATAAAAGAAAATGATAAAGTAAGTTTTGAGATAGAAATGGGACAACGTGGTCCTATGGCAGTCAATGTAAAGATCATAGCTTAGCATTTATGGCTGAATTAAACCAAAAAATCTGGTTTATTAATTGTAGCTTTGTTGTTCTTGATGTTAGTGCTCTCCCGCCTGGTGTAGTTTAATTTCTCCCCCAAAATGCAGTGAAGGCTTTAACGTAAGGCAGGTAAAGTATCATTTTATTATTGATAGCCTTACCAAATTTTTTTAATTAAATATTTTTTAGTGTCATTTAACGATTTACAGCTCATTGAGCCTGTGTTGCAGGCTCTTGGCAAAGAAGGATATACTCATCCTACCCCTATACAGGAAAAATCAATCCCTGTCATTTTACAAAAAAGAGACCTGCTTGGTTGTGCACAAACAGGCACAGGTAAAACTGCTGCTTTTGTTCTTCCTATACTTCAACTGATGTATGAAGAAAAACAAAATGCTGAGCAATCACCTCATAAAATAAGAGCCCTTATACTTACGCCAACAAGAGAACTGGCAATACAAATTGGCGAAAGCATCCGTGCCTATGGTCATTACTTGCCTTTGCGCCATCATGTGATATTCGGTGGTGTTTCTCAACATACCCAGGTGCAAGCTATTCGCCGGGGTGTTGATATTTTAGTAGCAACACCAGGTCGCCTGCTTGACCTGATGCAACAAGGTTATATCACGTTAAGAGATATTCAATTCTTTGTACTTGATGAAGCTGACAGGATGCTTGATATGGGTTTTGTGCATGATGTGAAACGTATCATTACAAAATTACCATCAAAGAGGCAAACACTTTTTTTCTCGGCCACTATGCCCAATGAAATAAAGCAATTGGCTGCGATGCTTTTAAATAACCCGGTAAAAGTAGAAGTAACGCCGCCTGCAACAACAGTTGACATGATCCAGCAATCAGTTTATTACACCGAAAAACATAATAAACAATCTTTGCTGGTTCATTTACTAAAAGATCCTTCAATAGAATCCGCATTGATATTTACGCA
>Ga0070698_100007451_pt1 | contig 11840 bp, 13 predicted proteins | sample KBSK1502metaG_FD_65477 | JGI IMG/M metagenome (GOLD analysis project Ga0070698, IMG submission 65477) | Corn, switchgrass and miscanthus rhizosphere microbial communities from Kellogg Biological Station, Michigan, USA - KBS K1-50-2 metaG | ecosystem: Host-associated > Plants > Roots >...
CGACACCGACTCGATCTGGCAGAACGCCTACGCGGAGTTCAAGGCGGGCTAACCTCCGGAAGATGCCGACACCGGAGGGCGGGATCGTCGGGCAGCGGCGCTGGTACTACCCGGCGCTCGCGGCGCCCGGGATCGTTTGGTTGCTCCTGCTGTTCATCATGCCCTTCTACGCCATCGCGGCGGTGGCGTTCGGGGGACGCGACGCGATCTTCGCGCAGCCGATCCCGGCGTGGAACCCGCTCGAGTGGCAGTTCGACACGTTCTCCGCCACCGCGAGCGAGCTCCTCACATCGGGCGGCCTGCAGGCGCAGTTCCTTCGCACCCTCACCTACGTCGCGCTCTCCGTGGTCATCTGCTTGGTCGTGGGGTACCCGGTCGCGTACTACATCGCTCGGTACGGTGGGCGGCTGAAGATCCTGCTGCTCACACTGATGATCGCGCCCTTCTGGATGAGCTACCTGATGCGGATGCTCGCGTGGGTGAACCTCCTGGCGGTCAAGCCTGGGGATCCGGGATTGTTCAACCGGCTTCTCCTCCTGACCCCGTTCCTGCACGATCCGATCAACTGGAGCAGCGGCACGGTCTCGAATCTGACCGTGGTCCTCGGGCTCGTCTACGGCTACATCCCGTTCTTCATCCTGCCCCTCTACGCAGCGCTCGACCGGATCGACAAGTCACAGCTGGAGGCATCCCGAGACATGGGCGCCAGCCCCGCGAGCACCTTCTGGCGAGTCACGCTGCCTCTGTCGAAGCAAGGCATCCTGGCCGGCGCCGTGATCATCACGCTGCCGATGTTCGGCGACTACTACACGCCCAACCTGATGACGGCGAGTCCGGAGAACACCATGATGGGCAATGCGATCGACCTCGCGCTCCAAGGGCAAGGTCAGCAGCAGAAAGGGGCAGCGCTCACCCTGCTGCTCTCGGCGTTCATCGCCGCGCTGATGATCTATTACCTCGTGAGCGTCTCCCGGGCGGCCAAGGAGGCCCAGCGGTGACGACGGCCGAAGCGACGCTTCCTCGAGAGGCGGTCTCGCCCCGGGTCGGCCGTCTCCGATCCTTCTTCTCGAATCCCTGGGGCAAGCCTCGATTCCTGTCCGTGTGGACCTGGCTCTACATCATCTGGACGATCGCGCCCGTCGTGATCGCCGTCCAGTTCTCGTTCAACAGCGGACGCTCGCGGAGCACCTTCCAGGGGTTCAGCACGCAGTGGTACGAAGCGATCTGGAACTCGGCCTCCGACAGCTTCGACGACACGTTGCTGCCGGCGCTCATGCAGAGCCTGAAGCTCGCCCTCCTGACCATGCCCATCGCCACGGCGCTGGGCGTGGGCCTCGCCATCGGGCTCGCCCGATGGCGAGGCCGCGGCGCCGGCGCGGCGAACTTCCTCATGTTGTTCCCGCTCGTGACGCCCGAGATCGTGATGGGCGTCTCGATGTTCTTGATCTTCTCGAACCTGTACCACTTCAGACTGGGCACCACCGCCCAGCTCCTCGGCCACGTGACGTTCTCGCTGTCCTACGTCGTGATCGTGACGAGGGGCCGCCTCTTCGCGATCGGTCGCGACTACGAGGATGCGGCGATGGACCTGGGCGCCTCGCCTGCCGACGCGCTCCGGCGTGTGCTGCTGCCGCTGCTCGCGCCGGCGATCCTCTCGAGCTTCTTCATCGTGTTCGCGATCTCGATCGACGACTTCGTCATCAGCCAGTTCCTCTGCGCGCAGGGCTGCGTCACCATCCCGATCAAGATCTACAGCGCGGCGCGCAACGCGGGGAACCCAAGCCTGAACGCGCTGGCGACCATCATGATGATGCTCTCGCTGCTGTCGATCACCGTGGCCCTGCTGATCCTCCGGCGGTTCAACCGGCGGCACGGGACGGGTCGCTCGGCTGTCGAGGATCTCGCCCGCTTCGAGATCTGAGCCGGGCTATCGAGCCGCCTGCGCGGAAGCCGTGAACCCTTCCTCGGAGACCTCACCCTGCGGGAGCACGCGCAGAGCCTCCCGCGGCAGGTGCACGGAGACCGGCGTTCCCTGCTGGAACCGCACGGTCTCGCCTTCGTTCTGGATGAGCGCCTGCAGCTTCTCTCCGGGCGCGAGGTTCACGATCACCTGCATCGCGGAGCCGACGTAGACGAGCCGCTCCACCATGCCGGGGATCCTGTTGGCGCCGCCGTTGCCCGGGTCTTCGAGGTCGACCCGCTCCGGGCGGATCGAGAGCTTCACCTCTCCGTGCGCATCGGGCTCACCCTGGCCGGCGACGAACTCGAACTCGCCGAACCGGACCCGGCATCCACCTTCCGCCGGACCATAGGCGATCGCGTCCATCAGGTTCGAGACGCCGAGGAAGTCTGCGACGTAGGCCGTCGAGGGCTCCTCGTAGACCTCCTTCGGCGGACCCACTTGCTCGATCCGGCCGTTCGACATCACCGCCAGCCGGTCTGACATCGTGAGCGCTTCCTCCTGGTCGTGGGTCACGTAGATGAACGTGATCCCGACCTCTTCCTGGATCGCCTTGAGCTCGATCTGGAGTGCTTTCCGGAGCTTGGCGTCGAGTGCGCCGAGCGGCTCGTCGAGCAGCAGGAGAGCCGGGTTCAGGATCAGCGCCCTCGCCAGCGCGACGCGCTGCTGCTGTCCGCCCGAGAGTTGATTCGGTCTGCGCTTCTCGTAGCCGGAGAGACGGACGAGCTCCAGCGCTCGGCCCACGAGCCGCCCGCCCTCCTCCTTCGACGTGTCCTTGTAGCGAAGGCCGAACGCGACGTTCTTCTCGACGTTCAGGTGCGGGAAGAGCGCGTAGTTCTGGAAGACGGTGTTCACGTTGCGCCTGTGTGGCGGCACCGTGGCGACATCCGTGCCATCGAGGACCACCTGCCCCTCCGTCGGTCGCTCGAAACCGGCGATCATCCGCAGCGTGGTGGTCTTGCCGCATCCCGAAGGGCCGAGGAGGGAGAAGAACTCGCCGGGGGCTACGTTCAGGTTGATCCCGTCGACGGCCGTGAAGTCGCCGAAGCGCTTCACCAGGTCGACCAGCTGTACCTCTCCACCCGTCATGAGGGCGCGAGTCTATCGCGAGCGAGTGATCGGGGTTCTCCGGCGCAGCTCCTGTCATCATCCGGAGCCATGGAGCGATCTGCGGCGGATGGCGATCGCGAGCCGCTGGTCCGGAGCCGGACCTTCCCGCTCCTGGCCGCGTACTGGAGCTTCGGGCAGTTCTGGGGGGTCTGGGTGATCCTGGTCCTCGAGTTCCAGCGACACCATTCGCTCACGGACAGCCACCTCGGTCTCCTCTACTCGCTCCTTTCGGTGTCGGCGATCATCACGATGCTGGCCGGCGCACCTCGGCTCCAGCGGCTCGCGTTGCGGACGAGTGTGCCGGTGTCGCTGACGAGCCTCGCGATCGCGGCCCTGGCGCTCGCGGTCGGGCCCACGTCGCTGTTGGTGATCACCTTCGTGCTGGTCGGCATCGGCAACGGGTTGATCGACGTCTACGTGAACCTCGCGGCGCAACGTGAGGAACGTCGGACCCGGCGACCGGTGCTGCAGTGGCTTCACGCGAGCTACGCATTCGGGGGTGTGACAGGCGCCGCCGCCGCGGGCACCCTTCGGACGGTCGGTCTCGATCACCGTCTGGGTCTCGCGGCGTCCGGCGTCGCGCTCCTGGCGACGGCGTGGTGGAACCTTCGAAGGACCTCCCGCGAGCCCGCCGCCGAAGGCGCGACCTCGGTCCTGTCGGTCTCCGCGCTGCGGCGCACTCCGGCGCTCTGGATCCCGGCGCTCACCGTGCTGTTCTGTTTCCTCGTCGAGGGATCCATGGACATCTGGTCCGGCCTCTACCTGCGGCAGGAGCTCGGCGCCTCTCCCGCAGCAGCGGGTGCGGCCTTCGTCGCGTTCGCAGGATCCCTGTTCGTCGGGCGACTGTTCGCGGCGAAGGTCCTCTTCGGGCTCGGACCACGCAGGACGATCGTGATCGCCGGGATAGGAGGGGGGATCGGAGGGACGATCGCCGTGCTCGCCCATACGACGCCGGTCGTGGCGGCCGCGTTCCTCGTGATGGGATCCGCGTTGTCCGCGGCCGGACCGGCGGGGTTCAGTCTCGTCGAGGAGACCAGCGACGATCCCAACGCGATCGCGGCCGTGGCGACCGTCGGCTACACGGGCTTCGTGTGGTCTCCACCACTCCTCGGCTGGATCGCCGATACCGTCGACCTGCGTGCGGCGATGGCCGTCATCGTGCTGGCTACGGTGGGGATCACCGCCACCGGCCTCTTCGCGCGCCGGAAGGACAGGACGTGAAGCGGCTTCTCGGGGCACTCGTGGCCGTAGCCGCCACCATCGGGATCTTCGTGCTCCTGACGAACGAGCCGGATCCGTACGCGGGTCTGCGGCAGTCGATGAGACAGCCGATCCCGGGTGCCCTCGGCTTCGAGCTCGAGCCGCCGCCTCCGGATGCGCGGCCACAGCTCACCCCCCAGGAGGTCCGCACCAGGTATCCGGCCGACGGCGGCGAGGTGCAGGTCGCGTTCGCCTCGGTTCGTGACGTGTTCGAAGGGCGATCGATCGGGCCCGCGTGGGTTCTGTTCGCACGCGGGGTCTGCCTGCGGAACGCCAAAGGTGAGCTCGTGTCGGACGCGAGGGGCAACGATCCGAACGATCTCGAGTGCACGGACGCGACGATCTGGATCCTCGCCGTGGATCCGGCGACGGCGAAGCCCCTCGTCGCGCTGACCGCCTACGACGAGAGCGGGACGTGGACGCCCGAGGTCGCCGGTGCGTGATGTCGGTTCGCGACGCGAGGAACGCGCCCGTCAGCGGACTACGCGGAGACCGACTCGAGGAAGCGCTGCCACCCCACGCGCCACCGAGCGTCGGCCTCCGGCCCGAGCGGCCGGAGGAACCGACCTTCGGTGAGGTCGTCCGGGTGGAGGATCGCATCGCGCAGAAACGCGGGGACCGCGGGCGGTTCGTCACCGACCGGGGGCTGATAGCCGTTCCAGCGGAAATTCTCCAGCGCCACCTTCACGTCCAGGAGATGATCGAGGAAGGCGTGGGCGAGGACGGGGTTCCGTCCCTTCGCGCAGATCGCCGTGAGGTCGCAGCCGACGATGCCGCCGCGAGGCCACGTGTAGGCGACGCGGCCGGCATCGTCGGCTGCGACCGCCCCGAAGTGCTTGGCCGAGAGCAGGTCCCCCGACCACGATTGCTGGAACGCGTACTCGCCGGTTTGGAGCTCGTCGTAGGCGCCCTCGGCCGAGACCTCCACGTCTACGTCCTCGGCAAGCGCCACGAGATCGTCGACGGCCCGCTCGATCGCGCGGTCGTCGCCCGTGTTGGGATCCTCGCCGCCGCGCAGGAGCGCCATCGCGATCGCCTCCCGGTAGTCGTCGTAGATCCCCACCTCGCCGCGATACCGCTCGTTCCAGTAGGCGTCGTAGGGGTTCTTCAGGTACTCGGGTGCGTCCGCATCGCGGACGAGATCTCGTCGCCACCCGATCCCGGTCGAATACACGGTGTACGGGACGCTGTAGCGCTGCCCGACGTCATAGAACGGGCCGCTCTCGTTCCGGAAGTAGGGCCACAGGTTCGGCAGGTTCGGGAGCAACTCGTGCGTCAAGGGCCGGAGGAGACGCTCGGAGGCGAGCCGGGGCAGCGCGTCGATCGTCGGGAAGAACACATCGAAGTCGGCGCCGGGCAGGCGGAGCCGCTCGGCGGCCTCTGACATGGTGGTGAAGCTCTCCACCCGGACCCGGACGCCGGCAGAAGCGTGACGCTGGGTGAAGCTGTCCAAGACGCCGCCCGCCAGGTAGTCGCGCCATTGATAGATCCGAAGCGTCGCGCCCTGTTCCACCCTTGTCGCCGCCTCGATCGGCGGGTTGTCGCCATGGATCGGCAGCGGGCCCGCGTGCCCCACCCGGCGTGAACGGGTGGCCGCGCACGCCCCGATGACTGCTCCGCCCGCCACGGCACCCGCCGCTCGGAGGAACGTCCGGCGCGAGAGCGGCGTCATCTCTGCCATGAGAGCTCACCCCCGTCGTGGACGGCCACAGGGTAGTACGTGGCTCGACCGCCATCCCCTTGCATGCGAGCGAAAGCTCGCAAGACCGTTGCGTCCCCGAGAAACGTGTTCTATGGTCGCGAATCTGAAGGGGGGCTCGATGGGTCGACCAGCACGCCGAGTCTCGCTGAGGCTCGGTCTGACGATGGTGTTGCTGGTGGCCGGAGCCACCGCTGCCCCACCGGCTCACTCAGCGGTCCCGGGCCGCCCGGACATCATCCTCATCGTCACCGACGACCAGCGCGCCGGCACGCTCGGATGGCTGCCCACCGTGAACGACTACTTCGTGGAACACGGCATCCGGTTCTCCCGTTCGATGGTGCCGACCTCGCTGTGCTGTCCCTCGCGAGCGTCCCTCCTCACGGGTGAGTACTCGCACACGACCAGGGTTTGGTCGAACCACGGCGGATGGAGCCGGTTCGTCGAGGCCGGGATGGAATCCAAGACGGTCGCCGTGTGGCTCCGCCGAACGGGGTACCGGACCGGTCTCGTCGGGAAGTACCTCAACGGGTTCATCGGCTCGGGCCCTCCCCCGGGCTGGAGCGTCTGGCACTCGTTCACGGGTTCGAACGCGGACTACTACGACTACGACCTGATCCACACCGACGGATCCACCACGAGGTATGGCTCCGGCCCTTCGTCCTATTCGACCGACGTGCTCCGCCGCTACGCCCTGCGATTCATCGCGAACACCCCGAGGGAGACGCCGTTCTTCCTCTATTTCGCGCCCTACGCGCCACACGATCCGGCGACGCCGGCGCCACGGCACCGGTACCTCCCCGCTCCGATCGGGTTCTTCGGTCCCCCGAGCGTCACGGAGAGCGATCTCAGCGACAAGCCTCGGTGGATCCAACAACTGCCTCCGGCGAACCTCAGTTCCATCCAAGCCCTCCGCGTCCGGCAGTATCGGAGCCTTCGCTCGGTGGATGAAGCTGTCGAGGCGATCCTCGACGCGCAGCGGGCGAGGGGACGATTGCACAACACGCTCTTGGTCTTCGTGTCCGACAACGGTCTCATGTGGGGTGAGCATCGGGTGAAGGGGAAGTTCGTGCCCTACCGCGGCGCCACCCGCGTCGATCTCGCGATCGCTTGGCCGAGACGGCTGCCGCAAGGCCGAGTTCGTGCGCGGCTCGCGCTCAACATCGACATCCCCGTGACGATCGCCGGGGCTGCGGGGGCCGCTCACGACGACGTCGCCGGGCGGAGCCTCCTCGAGCACTGGCAACGCTCAGGGTTCGTCCTCGAAGCAGCACTGACGCATCTACCGGGATCCTCCGGCACGAACGTCGCACGACCTGCGTATTGCGGGTGGCGAACCGCGCGATACCTCTTCGTCCACTACGCCAATGGACGCGAGGAGCTCTACGACTACGCCAGGGACCCCTGGGAACTCCACGACCGGCGTGGGACGGATCCCGACCTGCAGAGGTCCCTGCGTCGCCACGCACGGAACGCCTGTCAACCCGTGCCGCCGGGGTTCAGCTGGGGGTAGCGGCGGCGAGGAACGAGGTCCATCCGCCGTCGGTCCACTCGGGGTCGTCCTCCAGGAGCGTCCGGAACCGCCCGTACCACTCCTCCGTGTTGGGATCGTGGGCGTTGGCCGAGTACGTCGCGTCGTCCTCGAACAGGATCGCGGCGATCACGGTTCGATCGTCGTCGTCCGGGAACAGCACATGGGTCGCGAGGAACCCCTTCGCACCCGCACCCTCGCCCATCAAGGCGAGAACCGCGTCGCGGTTGCCGGGCGTCACCCTCGCGCGCATCAACGTGCCGTACATGCTCGTCTCCTCTCTGCGTATCCCTGTCGCGACACTCCATCTGTCGCGCCGCTCATCTCACTCGGGTGGAGGTGGTGGCGCGCCGATCCCCCACGCGTCCGCACCTCCGTCGACGACCACCGTCGTCCCCGTGACGTAGGCTCCCCCGTCGCTCGCGAGGAACGCGATCGTCGCCGCCACCTCCTCCGGCCGGCCGGCCCGTCCCATCGGGACGGTCCTCGCGTACTCGTCGACCAGCGCCTCCCCGCCGTACCCCAGCATCCCTTCGGTGCGGATCAAGCCCGCCGCGACACAGACCGCCCGGATCCCATACTTCGACCATTCGAGCGCGATGGTCGACGCCATGTTCTCGAGCGCGGCGCGGGCCGCGGACGAATGCGCCATCAGCGGCACACCTCGCCGAGGGCTGAACCCGACGAAGCACACGAAGCCTCGCCGGTTCGGGATCATCCACCGCTCGGCGACCCGGTTCGTCAGATGCCAGGGAGCATCCACGTTGAGCCGGTGCACGGCGCGCATGCCTTTCAACCCGATCTGCTCCAGGGGTGCCGCGAACTGTCCTCCTGCGTTGTTGACGAGGACGTCGACCGAGCCGAACCGCCCGTCGACGGCATCGAGGAACGCCTCGACCTGGTCGGGCTCCCGCACGTCGCAGGGCATCGCGAGCGCGTCGCGGCCGGCGGCCTCCAGCTCGGCGCGCGCCTCCTCGAGCGGTTCCGGCCGCCGGCCGCAGATCGCAACTCGGGCGCCGGTCCGGGCAAGCTCGCGCGCCGTCGCTCGGCCGATCCCGGTCCCACCGCCGGTCACGATCGCGACCCTGCCGACGTTGGCGTGGTCGGCGAGCGGAGATCGGAACTCATCTACCATGCGCGCCGAGTATGGATGAGCCACGGGGGCCACGGGAAGTGGACGTCACCGGATCCGGAGGCGTCAGGCTCGCCGTTCGGGTTCACGACGCTCCCTCAGCCTCATCCCCCGGCCTCCTCCTCCATCACGGACTCGCCTCGTCGCAGCGGATCTGGGATCTGATGCTTCCTCGCCTCACCCGCCGCTTCCGGGTCGTCACGTACGACGCGCGTGGGCACGGCTTGTCCGCGAAACCGTCGAGCGGGTACGGATTCGACTCGATCGTGGCCGACGCTCGTGCCGTGATCCGAGCGGTGGCCCTCCGGCGACCGATCGTCATCGGTCACTCATGGGGTGCGATGGTGGCGCTCGAGCTCGCGGCTCGACATCCCCGCGTGGTCGGGGGCGCCGTGCTCGTGGACGGCGGCATCGGCACGCTCCGCGGAGAGATGGACTGGGCGACCGCGAAGCAACGATTGGCGCCTCCGCACCTCGCCGGCATGCCGGTCGAGGAGTTCCGGAAGATGATCGGGACGTTCCTCGGCCCTGCGGTCGAGGTCACGCCGCAGATCGAGGAGATCGTCCTGTCGGTGATGGCCGTCGATCGCGACGGACGGATCAAACCGCGACTGTCGAGAGCCAACCACTTCCGGATCCTCCGGGCGATCTGGCTTCACGACCCCGATGCCGCGCTCGCACGCCTCTCGGTCTCCACGCTCGCGATCCTCGCTCGCGGCGGCGGCGACCCCGAGTGGGACGAGCGCAAGCGCCACTCGGCCGAGCGAGCGGCGAGCTCGGGCGCGCCGGTCCGCATCTCATGGATGGAGGGGATCCACGACCTGCCGTTGCAGCATCCGGACGCATCGGCACGACGGATCGAACGTTTCTCCGACTTGCTCGTACGATGAACCCATGGGTTGGCTGATCCTGATCCTCGTCCTGCTGGCGGCAGCGTTCGGCGTGCTCGTCGCCGTCGTCAAAGCCGTCGCGTTCATCGTCCTGACGATCCTGCTCACGATCGCGGCGCTCGTCGCCATCGTCTGGTACTCGTTCAAGGCCCAGATCCGCCGGTGGGAGCGAGACGGCATCCGGGATCGTGCCCACGTCGGCACTTGGTCGGGGGGTTCCCGCCCCGTACCTCCGAGGGACCTGCCCTCCCACGACGACCGCTACTAGGCTTCGATCCGAGACCTATCGCGACCGGGACAGGAGCCGCGCGAGCAGACGCCCGAGCACCAGGAACAGCAGGGTGAAGGCGAGCCCCACGGCGATGAACACGAGGATCCTCCCGCCCTTCGGCGACCCGACGATCAACGTCCGAACGAGCAGGCCGACGGGGACCGCCACGATCCAGTTCCGGAGGAGGCTCCGCCACCCCGGGCGCCGGTAGGTTCGCGCCAGCCCGGCGACCAGGAACCAGGCCCCGAGCAGTGGGACCGCGTTCCTGAGGAAGCCTTCCACCGTGCCTGCTCGATGGCCACGGATACCGATCAGCACGAAGACGAGCAAGGCCGCGGCGTCGGCGAGCACGTACCAGACCGTCGCGCTCCGACCCGGCAGTAGCCTCCGGATCACGCCGACCCTGTCACGGGAGCGCGCCCGCCAGTTCACGCAGCGCCGCGAGACACACGTCGTCGTCGTGCCCGGAGATCATCTGGACGCAGACGTGATCCGCGCCGGCGTCCAGGTGCTCGCGTACTCGGCTCGCGATCGAGGAGACGTCTCCCCAGGCGAAGGCGGCGTCGATGAAGCGGTCACTCCCACCGTCACCCAGTTCGTCCCCGTAGCCCAACCGGCGCCAGTTGTTCGCGTAGTTCGGAAGCTCCAGGTAGTCGGCCGCCCACGGTCGGGCGATCCCGCGGGCCGCCGCGGGATCGCTCGACAGGATGGCGGTCTGCTCCACGGCGAGGACCGGCTCGGGACCGAGGAGGTCGCGGGCCCTCGCCGTGTGCTCGACGGGAACGAAGTACGTGTGAGCGCCGAGGGCCCGCGACGCAGCCACCCCGAGCATCCGCGGACCGAGCGCCGCGATCAGTCGACGTACCGGGACGTCGGGGTCGGGACCGGCCTGAGCCCCGTCCATCTCATCCAGGTACGCGGCCATCCGCCCGACGGGATCGACCCACTCCTGCCGTCGACGGCCGGCCGTGTACTGATGCCCGATCCCGATCCCCACGACGACTCGCTCGCCGTATGCATCCGCGAGGGTTCTCGCTCCCCCGGCCATGGCTTCATGGTGACGAGCCGTGACGTTGGCGATCCCGGAGCAGACGGTGATGCCTGAGGTGGCCGCGAGGAGGAGCGAGAGGTGCGCGAAGATCTCCCTGGATGACCCGCCCTCGGGCACCCAGAGCGCGGGGTAGCCGAGAGACTCGATCGCCAGGGCAGCGTCTCGGACGTCCGGCGCTCGGAGCGAGTCGAACGCGAAGGTCCAAACCCCGACCCGACCCAGCCGGGCCCGCACCGCCTCATGCTCCGCTCCCACTCGCGAACCCTATCGCCGTAGGGTTCGGGCAGATGGACGTCCGAGCGGTGATCGGCCAGCTGCGCGAACGAGCGGACCCTTCCCGGAAGCCGGGGATGGCGCGTGTCGGGATCGACGTCTCGCGGGCGCTCGGTGTGAGCATGCCGAACATCCGGGCGATCGCGGAGGCGTGTGGCGTCGACCACACCCTCGCCCTCGGGCTGTGGAAGACGGGGATCCACGAAGCGCGCATCCTCGCCACGCTGGTGGCCGATCCCGAGGCGTTGACCGAGGTCCAGAGGGAGCGATGGGTGCTCGACATCACGTCGTGGGACCTCTGCGATTCGGCGGCAGAACTCTTCGGCCGTGCACCGTCCCAGGCAGATGCGATCAGAGCGTGGGCTCGAAGACCGGAAGCCTTCGTGAAACGCTGCGCCTTCTCGATGATCGCTCGACGATCGGTGTGGGCGAAGCAGGCCCCCGACCGAGAGTTCCTCGGCTACCTCCCGCTGATCCGACGAGCGGCGACCGATGACCGGAACGAGGTCAAGAAGGGTGTGTCGTGGGCGCTCCGGCAGATCGGCAAGCGGAACCGAGCCCTCCACGCCGCGGCGGTCGAGGAAGCCGAGCGGATCCTCGAACTCGAGGCTCCTTCCGCCAGGTGGATCGCGCGAGACGTCCTCCGGGAGCTCGGGAGCGAGA
>Ga0070698_100007452_pt1 | contig 11840 bp, 10 predicted proteins | sample KBSK1502metaG_FD_65477 | JGI IMG/M metagenome (GOLD analysis project Ga0070698, IMG submission 65477) | Corn, switchgrass and miscanthus rhizosphere microbial communities from Kellogg Biological Station, Michigan, USA - KBS K1-50-2 metaG | ecosystem: Host-associated > Plants > Roots >...
AGGGTGTCGAGACCGAGGAGCAGGCGACGTTCCTCATGAAGCGGGGCTGTCCCAAGATTCAGGGGTATCTGGTCGGCCGGCCGATGCCGGTGGCAGAGTTCGCGGGGTACCTGCGCGCCGATCGCCCGATGCTCCCCGGGCGATAAATCCGGCTCACACCGTCGCCCGGGTGCGATTCATGGTGCCTCGCTCCGCCAGGGCTGCCTGCGCGGCCGCGAGGCGGGCGATCGGCACCCGGAACGGCGAGCAGGAGACGTAGTTCATTTTCTGCGCCTCGCAGAAGGCGATCGCCGCCGGCTCCCCGCCGTGCTCGCCGCAGATGCCCACCTTGAGGTCCGCGCGGGTGCCGCGCCCCAGCGTGACGGCCATCGCGATGAGCTTGCCGACTCCGCCGATGTCCAGGCTGATGAACGGATCGTTCTCGATGATGTTCTTCTCGATGTACTCCGGCAGAAATACCCCGGCGTCGTCGCGGGAGAGGCCCCAGGTGGTCTGGGTGAGATCGTTGGTCCCGAACGAGAAGAACTGGGCCTCGCGGGCGATCTCGTCGGCGGTGAGGGCGGCGCGCGGCAGCTCGATCATGGTGCCCAGGAGGTAAGGCACGGTGATCTGCCGCTCCCGGAAGACTTCCTCGGCGATCTGGCGCACGATGAGCGCCTGCTTCCGGAACTCCACCACGTGGGCCACCAGGGGGATCATGACCTCGGGCTGCACCCGGCCCTTGCGATTGGCCACGGTGCAGGCGGCCTCGAAGATGGCGCGCGCCTGCATGGCGGTGATCTCGGGGTACATGATGCCGAGCCGGCAGCCCCGGAGCCCGAGCATCGGGTTCACCTCGGAGAGCGAGGCGATGGTGCGCTCCACGTCCGCCACCGACTTCCCCATCTCCGTAGCGAGCGCGGCAATCTCCTCCGGCATCTTGGGGAGGAACTCGTGCAAGGGGGGGTCGAGCAGCCGGATGGTGACCGGATAGCCCTCCATCGCGCGGAAAATCCCCTCGAAGTCGGTGCGCTGCATCGGCAGCAGCTTGGCGAGCGCCTTCTGACGTCCCTCGGCGTCGGAGGCGAGAATCATCTCCCGCATCGAGCCGATGCGGTCGCCCTCGAAAAACATGTGCTCGGTGCGGCAGAGGCCGATCCCTTCCGCGCCGAAGTCACGGCCTCGATGGGCGTCGGCCGGGGTATCCGCGTTCACCCGTACCCGGAGGTGGCGCATGCCGTCGGCCCATCCCATGAGCCGGGAGAAATGGCCCGAGAGCTCCGGGGGCACCAGCTTGGTCCGCCCCGCGAAGACCCGACCGGTGCTTCCATCCACCGTGATCCATTCTCCCTCGCGGATTCGCCTCCCGTCCACGGAAAAGGCCAGCGCGTCCTCCGCCACGTCGAGCTGATGGGCGCCCGCCACGCACGGTTTGCCCATGCCCCGCGCCACCACCGCCGCGTGCGACGTCATGCCGCCTCGGGCGGTCAGGATGGCCCGGGCGGCCACCATCCCGTGAAAATCCTCCGGGCTGGTTTCCCGCCGGACCAGGATGACCGGTTCTCCCTTTTTCCCCAGGGCCTCGGCCCGGTCGGCGTCGAAGACGGCCGCGCCGCTCGCCGCGCCGGGTGAAGCGGGAAGCCCGGTGGTGAGCAGATCGAGCGTCGCGTTGGGGTCGATCGTGGGGTGGAGCAGCTGGTTCAGGTCGTTGGGCGGTACCCGCGCGATGCCTTCTTCTTCGGAAATCAGCCCTTCGTCCACCATGTCCACCGCGCAGCGGACCGCGGCGTGCCCCGAGCGCTGGGCGCGCCGGGTCTGCAGCATGTAGAGCCGCCCGCGCTCGATGGTGAACTCCAGGTCCTGCACGTCGCGGAAATGCCGCTCCAGGGTGCGGGCCACCCGTTCCAGGCTGGCGTAGACCTCGGGCACCCGCTCGTGCAGCCGGGCGATCGGCTCCGGGGTGCGGGCGCCCGACACCACGTCTTCCCCCTGGGCGTTGAGCAGGTATTCGCCGTAGAGCGACTTCTCGCCGGTGGAGGGATCCCGGGTGAACGCGACGCCGGTGCCGGAGTCCTCGCCCATGTTGCCGAACACCATCGCCACGATGTTCACGGCGGTGCCCATGCTGTCGGGAATCTCATGCATCTTCCGGTAGTCGATCGCGCGGCGGGTATTCCAGCTCTCGAAGACCGCGGCCATGGCGCCCCAGAGCTGCTCCATGGGCCGTTCCGGGAAGGCTTTGCCGGACTCCCGCTGGATGAGTGCTTTGAACTCCGCGACCGTGTCCCGGAGGGCCTCCCACGGCAGATCGATATCGCGGGAAACCCCGGCGGCTTGCTTGCGCCGCTCCAGGGCCTCGTCGAATACCCGCTTCGGCACGTCGAACACCACGTCGCCGTACATCTGGACGAAGCGGCGGTACGAATCGTACGCGAACCCGGCGTTGCCGGAGAGCCGGCGCAATCCTTCGACCGTCGTGTCGTTGAGCCCGAGGTTGAGGATCGTCTCCATCATGCCGGGCATGGAGACCGCCGCGCCGGAGCGGACCGAAACCAGCAGCGGGTCCTCGGCGGCGCCGAATTGTTTCCCGCTGGCCGCTTCGACCCGCCCGAGCGCCGCCTCGACCTGGGGCCGGAGCCGCGGCGGAAAATTCTTCATTTCCAGGTAAGTCCCACAGAGACTGGCCGAGATGGTGAACCCCGGAGGTACCGGGATGCCGAGGTTGGTCATCTCGGCCAGGCCGGCGCCTTTGCCGCCCAGCACGTCCTTCATGGCGGCAGTGCCGTCCGCGCGGCCCTGCCCGAAGAAATAGACCAGGGGCTGCGGCGCGGCGTCCGTCATGCGGGGGTCTTCACCAGCTGGGCAGTCCGCTGAGAGCGAGCCTGCTCGTCGCTCAGCGGGATCGGATACCGCCCGGAGAAGCAGGCGTGGCAGAACTGGTTGCGCGTCCCGGCCGCCCGCAGCATGCCCTCGAGCGACAGGTATCCCAGCGAGTCCACGCCGAGGAACTCGCGAATCTCCTCGGTGGAATGGGTCGAGGCGATCAGCTCTTCTTCGGTCGGGGTGTCGATGCCGTAGTGGCAGGGCCCGGTGATCGGCGGGGAAGCGAAGCGGAAGTGGACCTCGCGGGCGCCGGCGGCGCGGATCATCTGCACCAGTCCCTTGCTGGTGGTGCCGCGCACCAGGCTGTCGTCGACCACGACGACCGATCGGCCCTCGATGACTTCGCGCACGGGGTTGAACTTGATCTTCACCTTGGCGACGCGAAGCGCCTGGGTGGGATTGATGAAAGTTCGGCCCACATAGTGATTCCGGATCAGCCCGTGCTCCAGCTTGAGCCCGCTCTGTTCCGCGAATCCGAGGGCCATGGCGTTGCTGGAATCGGGGACGCTGAAAACGACCTCCCCAGCCGGCGCCGGGTGCTCCAGCGCGAGCTGGCGGCCCAGCTCGCGACGCACCCGGTCCACCGATTCGCCGAAGATGGTGCTGTCGGGCCGGGCAAAGTAGACCAGCTCGAAGACGCACCGGCTCACCGGCCGGGGCGCCAGGGAAGGCAGGCTCTTCACCACCCCGTTGGCGATCCGCACGAATTCGCCCGGCTGAAGCTCCCGGATCACCGTCGCGCCGACGAGATCGAGCGCGCAGGTCTCCGACGCGACGATGACGCCGTCACCCAGCCGCCCCAGCACGAGGGGGCGAAAGCCCCGTGGATCGACGATGGCGTACAGGGTCCGGCCGATGGTGACGACCAGGCTGAAGGCCCCCTCGATCCGCGCCAGCGCTTCCCGGATCTGGCTTTCGGGGTCTTCGGCCCGCGCCCGGGCGATGAGATGGACGATCACCTCGGAATCGGAGGAGGACTGGAAGATGGCGCCCTGGGCGACCAGCTCGTCCTTGAGACTCGTGGCGTTGGTGAGGTTGCCGTTGTGCGCCAGCGCGAGCGGTCCGCCGCGGTAGTTGGCCAGGCACGGCTGCGCGTTCGCGATCACCGAGCTTCCAGTGGTGGAGTAGCGGGTGTGGCCGACCGCCACATCACCCTCGAGCTTGGCGAGCTCGGGTTCGGAAAAAATGTCGCCCACCAGCCCCATGCCGCGATGGCTATGGGCCTTGACCCCGGCATCGATGGTGACGATGCCCGCGCTCTCCTGTCCCCGGTGCTGCAGCGCATAGAGCCCGAGATAGGTGACCCGGGCGGCGTCGGGCAGCGAGGAGACTCCGATGATGCCACACATGATTCAGCTCCCTCCCGCCGGGCGCGCGGTATTGGCGCCCATCCGGCGGGGAATCGCATCGAAATAGATCCCGCGGAGCTCCGGCGTGGGCCACCCGAAGGTGAGGTGGCTGTTCCCGAGATGGATCTCCAGCGGGCCGTTCGGCACGCCGACCGTGCCGGCCAGCTCCGCCGGCGTGCCCAGCAGGGTGGCGAGGGCCAGCAGTTCGGCGGCGCGGCCGGGTTCGCAGGTTACCACGGCGCGGGCTCCGTCCTCCCCATACAAGACAGCTTCCGACGGCAAGCCGGCCGAATTCCGCAGCGTGACCATCGCCCCGAGCGTCCGCTGGGCATACGAGTCGCCCATGCAGGCCTCGGCCAGGGCCACGGCAAGTCCGCCATCGGAGCAGTCATGCGCTGAGAGCAGCAGACCACGTGCCGCGGCGGCCGCGAGGAGGCGCTGCAGCTTCGATTCCGCCTCGAGATCGATCGGCGGCGGCTCTCCGCCGACCAGCTGGTGCACGACCTCCCAGTAGCTCGATCCACCCAGGTGACCGCGGGTGTCCCCCAGCAGCACGATGCGGTGGCCTGCCTCCCGGAAGTGACTGGGTACCCGCCGCCCGACATCGGCCAGCAACCCGACCATTCCCACCGTCGGAGTGGGATCGATCGCGCCGTCGGGATTTTCGTTGTAGAGGGATACGTTGCCACCGGTGACCGGAGTGGCGAACGCGCGGCAGGCCTCGCCGATGCCGCGGCAGGCTTCCTGAAACTGGAAGAAGACCTCGGGGCGATCGGGGTTGCCGAAGTTGAGGCAGTCGGTGATTCCCAGCGGTACCGCCCCGGTGCAGGCCACGTTACGGGCGGCCTCGGCGACGGCCGCTTTGCCGCCTTCGTACGGATCCAGCAACACATAGCGCTGGTTGCAATCGACCGAGACCGCCAGCCCGAACGCCGTGCCGGGAACCCGAAGCACGCCGGCGTCGCCGCCGGGCCCCAGCACCGTCTCCGCCTGGACCGTCGAGTCGAACTGCTCATAGACCCACCGCTTGCTGGCGATGGTGGGATCGTCGAGCAGCAGCGGCAGCGCGCCGAGCGCATCGGCCGCCGGCGGTCCGGAAGGTCGCGCGGCACGTCGGGCCGCCGCTCCATCCGCTTCCCGCGCCTCGGGCTGATACATGGGACAGCCGTCCACCAGCCGCTCACCGGGAATCGCCGCCACGGTCAGGCCGTCGTGCACAACGCGGAACATCCCGTCTTCGGTCACCCGGCCCACCGGCACAGCGGTGAGCTCCCACTTCTCGCATACCGCCTGGATCTCCGCCACGCGGTCCGGCTCGGCCACCACCAGCATGCGCTCCTGCGATTCCGAAAGCATGATCTCGTAGGGCGTCATCCCCGGTTCACGCACCGGCACGAGGCTGGTGTCGAGCTCGACCCCCACGCCGCCGCGGGCCGCCATCTCGGCGGACGAGCTGGTGAGCCCCGCGGCCCCCATGTCCTGAATCGCGACGGTGAGGCCGGACTCGATCAATTCGAGCGTGGCCTCGAGGAGCAGCTTTTCGGTGAAGGGATCGCCGACCTGGACCTGGGGCCGCCGGGCCTCGCTCTTCTCCGACAGATCTTCCGACGCGAAGCTGGCGCCGTGGATGCCGTCCCGGCCGGTGCGCGAGCCCATCGCCAGGAGCAGGTTGCCCGCGCCGTGTGCCCGGGCCCGCATGAGGTCGGATTCCCGCAGCAGGCCGACGCACATCGCGTTGACCAGCGGGTTGCCCCGGTAGCCGGGGGCGAACGCGACCTCGCCACCGAGGGTCGGTATCCCGACGCAATTGCCGTAATCGCCGACGCCCCGCACGATGCCGGCGAACAGGTAGCGGTTCCGCGAGTCGTCGAGCGGTCCCAGTCGCAGCGAATTGAGCACCGCCACCGGACGGGCGCCCATAGTGAACACGTCGCGCAAGATCCCTCCCACCCCGGTGGCGGCCCCCTGGTAGGGCTCGACCGCGCTCGGGTGGTTGTGGGATTCGATCTTGAACGCGACCGCCCAGCCGTCCGGGAGACGCAGCACGCCGGCGTTTTCTCCCGGTCCCTGGACGACCTGCGGTCCGGTGGTCGGGAAGGTGCGCAGCACCGCTTTGGTGTGCTTGTAGGAGCAGTGCTCGGACCAGAGGGCGGAGAAAATGCCCAGCTCCGTCAGCGTCGGGGTGCGTCCGAGCATGGCAAGGATCTCGGCGTACTCCCGTTCATTGAGGCCGTGCTCCCGCACTGCCTCCGGGGTCACCGGTCGTTCACCGGGGAAGGGATGGGCCTCGGCGAGGACGGCCGTATGGGTCACGAGCCCGCCTTCAGCTTGCGGACCGAGCCGAGCATGTCTCGCATGACCCGGCGCAGCAGGCCAGGTTCCTCATCCTTCATGAGCAGCTCGAGCTCCCCGCTGTCCAGCCAGAACCCGTGGCAGTCGGGACAGCGGTCGGCCTGCACGCCGTGGAACAGCTCGGTACGCAGGACGCCGCCGCACTTGGGACAGCGCATGTGATGCGATGTGCGCTCCGCGGCGAGGCGCACCGCGGTGTCCCGTTCCCGAAGCTTCCGTAGCCGCTCGGCCTCTTCGCGCGCGAAGTATTCATCCTCGTTGCGACTGCGTTTGTCGTGGGTCATTGGGCTCCTTGCTTCATTCCGTTCGCGCTCCGACGATGCTGCCCCACGCCACCAGGGAGGTGAAGACCCGGTGGCCCGCATCGGATCCCAGCACCGCTTCGGCCAGGCGTTCGGGGTGGGGCATCATCCCGACCACGTTACCCTCCCGATTGCAGATCCCTGCGATGTCCCGCACGGACCCGTTGGGATTCCCCGGCGCATCGGCCCGCCCCGACCCCGCATAGCGCAGCACCACTTGCCGGCCGGTTTCGAGCTCATCCAGGATCTCCTCGGAGGCCACGAAGCGTCCCTCGCCGTGGCCGATGGGGATGCGGATGACTTCACCGACTTCATAGGCGCTGGTGAACGCGGTGTCGTTCCGCTCGATGCGAACATCCACCGGACGCGACAGGTACTTGAGCCCAGCGTTGCGGGCCAGCGCGCCGGGCAAGAGTCCGGCCTCGCAGAGGATCTGGAAGCCATTGCAGACGCCGAGGACCGGACCGCCCTGCGCGGCATGCCGGCGAATCGCGTCCATGATGGGGCTGAAGCGGGCGATCGCACCGCTGCGGAGGTAGTCGCCGTAGCTGAACCCTCCGGGCAGAATCACCGCGTCGGCGCCGCTGAGATCGGCGTCCCGGTGCCAGACGTAGAAGGCCTCGCCTCCGGCTCGTACCACGGCGCGGCAGGCCTCCGGCTCACAGTTGCTGCCGGGAAACCGGACCACCGCGACCCGGATCACGCCGCGCCTCCCGTCTCCACGTCGATCTCGTAGTCCTCGGTGACCGGATTGGCGAAGAGCTTGTCGCACATCCGGCGGACGGCCGCCTCCGCGTCCGCCGCGCTCGGGGCGGCGACGTCGAGCGCGATCGCCTTGCCGACGTGGACGTTGCTCGCTTCGGGAAACTGCAGCGCGGCGAGGGCATGCTCGACCGCCTGTCCCTGGGGATCGAGGAGACCGGCCCGCGGAAGGATCCGGACGTTCACCCGCCAGCTCATTCGATGCCTCCGCGATCGATCAGGATCAGGACGAGGTGTCGCAGCACTCCGAAGGTCATGTAGAGGAGGAAGAATGGGAAAAGGAAATAGGACGGGGCGACCACGGCTCCGACCACGAACCCCAGCAGCACGATCAGCGCGATGACGCCCCGGGCGGTGCGCAGATTGACCGGCGCGCCGCGCGGATACATGACCTTGCTCACCATCAGCACCGAGAGCATGAGCAGCAGGACGACCAGCTCCTGGTGCTGCAGATCGAGATAGGCGATCGTCGCGCGGTACCAGGCGGTCTGGCTGAACGCGTAGTAGGTGGCCAGGGTGGCTCCCGCGGCTGGGGAGGGAAGCCCGGTGAACCACCCCGGCGTCGGCTTCCCGTGGGAGAGCACGTTGAACCGCGCCAGCCGCAGGGCCGCGGCGACCACAAACAGGAAACAGACGACCCAGCCGAATCGTCCCGCGGTGGAGAATTCGAGAAAATAGATCAGCAGTGCCGGAGCCATCCCGAAGGAGATCACATCCACCAGGGAATCCAGCTCGGCGCCAAACCGGCTGCCGGTTCCCATCCGCCGCGCCACGCGCCCATCCAGGGAATCGAGAATCGCCGCGAAGACGATGAACCATCCGGCTTGGCGGAAGTTGCCGTTGAACGCCTGGATGATCGACCAGAACCCGAAAAACAGGTTGCCGAGGGTGAAGGCGCTCGGAATCACCACCACGACGCGGCGGATCCCTTCGCGCGGAGGCGCCGGACGAGCGGTCACTTCCATCGGGCCACCACCGTCTGGCCGGCTTTGGTCTTCTGCCCCGGCTGGACCAGGACTTCCAGCGCCGCGGGGACGAAGAGATCGACCCGCGATCCGAACCGGATGATGCCCATGCGCTCCGCCTGTCCCACGTCGGTGCCCTCCGGGTGGTCGGTCACGATCCGTCGCGCAATCGAGCCGGCGATCTGCCGGATCAGGAGCCGGCCCCGCGGAGTATCGAGTCCCAGCGAGCTCTGCTCGTTCTCGGTGGACGCCTTCTCCGGTGCCGCATGGCCGAACCTGCCCTTGGAGTATTGCCGGTAGCCAACCCGGCCCCGGGACGGATAGCGATTCACGTGGACGTTGAACACGTTCATGAAAATGGAGACCCGGGTCGCCGGTCCGCCGAGATAGACGGGCTCATCGATCGCGATCACGCCCACCACCTTTCCGTCGGCCGGGGCGATCACCAGCTCGTCACCACGGGGCCCCTCGCGCACCGGGTCGCGAAAGAAAGCGATCACCCAGACCGCAATCGGCAACCAGAGCGCCTCGGCAATCCAGAGGTGAAACCAGGCCAGCACGCCGACGATGACCCAGGCCGCCGAGATGAAGGGGCGGCCTTCCGGCGCCACGCGCATCATGCGTCGTCCCTGAGGTCGCCGCCGGTGAGCCGCCGGAACGCTTCGAGGTAGCGCCCGCCGGTCGCCGCGACCACCGTCGGCGGCAGCGGGGGCGGCGGTGCCTCGCCGTTCCAGTCTCCCCGGCTCCGGAGCGCGGAGAGGTAATCCCGCAGCGGCTCCTTGTCGAAGCTGGGCTGACTCCGCCCCGGCTGATAGCTGTCGCTGGGCCAGAAGCGGGAAGAATCGGGCGTGAGGACCTCATCGATCAGACGGAGCACGCCGTCGGCATCCACGCCGAACTCGAACTTCGTGTCGGCGATGATGATGCCGCGCTCTTCGGCGCGGGCACTCCCCGCCGCGAAGAGGGCCAGGCTCCGCGTCCGGAGCTCCCCGGCCAGCCCCTCTCCCAGCTCGTTGCGCATGGTCGCGAAGGTCACGTTCTCGTCGTGACCGCTCTCCGCCTTGGTGGCCGGCGAGAACATCGGTGTGGCGAAACGTCCGCTCTCGAGCATGCCGCCGGGAAGCGGCTCGCCCGCCAGGGTGCCGCGATCCCGATACTCCCGCCACGCCGAGCCGGCCAGGTACCCGCGCACCACACACTCGAACGCGACCGGGTTGGTGCGCCGGACCAGCATCGCTCGACCGGTCAGCTCCGCGCGATGCCCCGAGAGCGCCGGAACCTCGCCAATGATTTCATCGGCGTCCCCGCTCAGGAAGTGATGGGGGCCGAGATTGCCGAGGGTGTGGAACCAGAAGGCGCTGAGCTGGGTCAGCACGGCGCCCTTGCGGGGAACCGGTTCCGCCATCACGACGTCGAACGCGCTCACCCGGTCGCTCGCCACCAGGAGAAGCCGCGCATCGTCGACCTCGTAGACCTCGCGGACCTTGCCTCGCCGCCAGAGCGGAAGCGGGAGCCGGCTCGCCGCCATCACGGTCATACCCGGACCTCCTCGACCGCGGCGGCGGCGGCGTGTGCCGCCGCCCGGGCGAGCCCAGGCTCCAGGCTGTCGCGCAGGAACTCGCCCACCTGGGCAAAGGAGCGCCCGATGTACCGGCCCGGGTCGAGCTCTGCCTTGAGTGCCGCCGCCGGAACCCCGGCGAAGGCGGGATGCCCGGCGAGCCGGTCCATGAGGTCGTTGGGGCCTCCGGCAGCTACCTGTGCCGCCACTGCCATGCTGAGGCCGCGAACGACTTCGTGGAGCGCCTGGCGGTCTCCGCCGGCGTGAACGCCCAGCATCAGCCACCGCTCGGTGGCCATGAACGGCATCTGATCGGCGACATGGCGCGCGATCACTGGCTCCCGCACCTCGAGCCCGGTCACGATGTTGGTCGCCAGCACCAGAATCGCGTCGGTCGCAAGAAACGCTTCGGGAAGCACCAGCCGCCGGTTCGCACTGTCGTCCAGGGTGCGCTCCAGCCATTGCGTCGCCGCGGTGTGAGCCGCGTTCTGCTGCAGGGAGATCACGAAACGGGCGAGCCCCGTGATGCGCTCGGCCCGCATCGGATTCCGCTTGTAGGCCATGGCGCTGGAGCCGATCTGCTCCGACTCGAACGGCTCCAGCAGCTCTCCTTCATGCTGGAGCAGGCGCAGGTCGGCGGCCATCTTGGACGCCGACTGGGCCAGACCCGACAGGGCGTCCAGCACCATGCTGTCCACTTTGCGCGGGTAGGTCTGGCCCGACACCGCGAACACTTCGGCGAAGCCCATCCGCGCGGCGATCCGCTGATCGAGCTCGCGCACCTTGGCGTGATCGCCCTGGAACAGCTCGAGAAAGGACGCCTGGGTGCCCGTGGTGCCCTTGCAGCCGAGAAAGCGCGACGACTCGATCCGCCGGCAGAGCTCCTCGGCATCCAGCAGAAAATCCTGGGCCCACAGGGTCGCCCGTTTCCCGACAGTCGTGAGCTGAGCGGGCTGGAAGTGGGTGTAGGCAAGGCAGGGCAGGGCGGCGCGCCGCTCGGCGAACCCCCCGAGGGCGCGGAGCAGCGCCGCCAGCCGTCCGAGCAGAAGCCGCAGCCCCTCGCGAAGCACGATCAGGTCGGCGTTATCGGTAACGAAGGCGCTGGTCGCGCCCAGGTGGATGAATGGGCGCGCCGCCGGCGCCTGATCGCCCAGCGCATGGATGTGCGCCATCACGTCGTGGCGGAACCGGCGCTCGTACTGGGCGGCGGCGGCCAGATCGGCGTCGTCGAGATGGGTGCGCAGCGCCTCCACCGCCTCCGCCGGAATCGGCAGGCCGAGCTCGCGCTCGGTTTCGAGCAGCGCGAGCCAGAGCCGGCGCCACAGCCCGATCCGGTGCGGCTCGCCCCAGAGCGCCTGCATCGCGGGCGACGCATAGCGCGTCCCGAGGGGCGACTGGTAGCGGGCGTCGGTCATCGGAACACCAGGTCGGTGAAGATCGTCTGTGACTGCCGCTCGAAATAGATGCGGAACGCCTGATCGGCACGGGAGGCCTCGAGCAGATCGGCCACCTGCTTTGCCGAGGAGACGACGGACCGGTTGATGGCCAGGATGACGTCGCCTTCCTGAAGACCGGTGGCGCGGCTCACTTCGGCGGTGACCCGGACGATGAGCGCGCCCTTGGTGGTGCGGAGACCGCGCTCCCCCTGGATCGCCGGCGTGACCGTCACAACCTCGAGGCCGCGGAGCAC
>Ga0070698_100007453_pt1 | contig 11840 bp, 7 predicted proteins | sample KBSK1502metaG_FD_65477 | JGI IMG/M metagenome (GOLD analysis project Ga0070698, IMG submission 65477) | Corn, switchgrass and miscanthus rhizosphere microbial communities from Kellogg Biological Station, Michigan, USA - KBS K1-50-2 metaG | ecosystem: Host-associated > Plants > Roots >...
GCAGACGGGATTGAAGCAGCACTCTCCCAAGCAAAAGAAGTGGCCGAGGAGAGAAATGTTGCTATCATGGGCGGCGCCAATACGATCAATCAATGTTTATCAGCCGGGCTTGGCCTCCGAGTAGTAATGGAACGAAAAACAACGCTCATATAATATGCATAGCGTTTGAGAGTGGCAGTGAGATTGATACAACGCTTGCGGCACAGACCGCGTGGCTTAGAGTAATCCCTGCCATTCTTGGCGTGGCCCGAATCTGAACCGTATCAAGTGGCCCTGACCACGTATCATGAGCACAGATGCGAGCCTGCCACAACCTCTGTATCTACGAACAAGAAGGACAACGCCATGCCATCTTCTGATCATGCAACTCAGTACCAGCTCTTCGTCGGCGTCGATATCGCTGCTGCCACCGCTACGGTGGCGTGGCAGCGCCCTCATCAGAAGCCGAGCAAGCCTCTCACCCTGGAGCAAACCCCAGAAGGCTTTTCCTTGCTGCACCAGCGACTGATCAGCGCCGGAGTCAGGCCAGAGCAGATCCTCGTCGTCATGGAGGCGACGGGCATCTATTGGCTGGCCTTTGCCACCTTCTTTGCCCGCCAGGGCTATGCGATCAGCGTGGTCAACCCATCCCAGGCCCATCATTTCGCCAAAGCCCTTCTCAAGCGAGCCAAAACCGATGCCGTCGATGCTCACACCCTGACCCAGTTGGCAGCGCTCCTGCAGCCCGCTCTCTGGACTCCACCTCCGTCCATTTATGAGGAGCTTGAACAACGCCTCAGCCAGCGCGAGAGCCTGCTGCTGATGCGAGGCCAACTGCGCAATCAACTGCATGCGCTGACCCACAACCCCGTCGTGGTGACGCAGGTCCGCCAACGCATGGAAGCGCTGGATCAGACCCTGACCGCCCAGGTGGCCGAAATCGAAGCGGAACTGGCTGCTCTGGTTCGTCCAGAGGAGGAGCAGACCGCTACAGGAACCATGGCAGAGGTCACGCCCGAGCAAGCCTGGGCCAAGAGCATTGCTCGCCTGCAAACGATCCCAGGCATTGGACTGCTCACCGCCCTGTGGATCGTCGTGACGACGATGAACTTCACCCTCTGTGCGTCAGCAGAACAGGCAGCAGCTTATGCTGGGCTGGTTCCCATGCCGCGAGAATCAGGAACCAGCGTGTACAAACGTCCCTGCATCGGCCATACCGGCAATGGACGGCTGCGAACCGCGCTGTACCTGGCGACGCTCTCGGCTGCCCGCTACAATCCGATCATTCAACCGTTCTATGAGCGCCTACGGCTCGCCGGAAAACCGATGAAAGTCGCGCGTTGTGCCGCGGCGCGGAAGCTCTTGGTTCTGGCCTATGCTCTGGTCCAGCACCAGAAAGACTTCGATGCGCTCTATCAGCAGCCTCATGCGGCATGAGGCTGCTGATAGAGGTGTGTGTCAAGGCGAAAGGGCCACCGGGAGCAGGTCTCCTCTCCTACCTGCTCCAACGGAGTCGCCCAAACGGTTCCCGATGCGTTCCTTCTCCGACGGTGCAGAGGGTCTCCGCTGCCCTGCTGCCTGTCCAACGTCTGCCGCCGCCCGCATCGCGTTCCCGACTCCCGGTGCGGGTTGCTGCTGCCAGGTCACGCCAAGTCAAGGCCGCGCAGGGGGCAGGGAAGCCGGGAGTGGGCGCGCTCGTCTTGGCCTTGACTGGTGTGGCACACTTGAGTAGCCGCACGGGAGGCTCCTACTCACTGCTGGCAGTGGACGCAGTTTGCTCTTCAGGGGAGAGATGTTTTTCCCTTTCAGCAAACTGAACTATTTACCCCTTGACAAGGTATACCGTATCTAAGGAATTAGATCAGAGAATACGCATTGACCAGATGTGCGTGATGCTACTGGAGCTACTCAGAGGGCAGTGTATTGCGGAGGATGGGAGGATGTTGCGCCGAGTGGCTGGCCAATGCATTTTCGGCTTGGCCAGCTTGCAGGACGTTTCCAAGGGAAAAGGGTTCTATGCTTCTCTCACCTCATGAGCGCTTTCAACCAACTCCTCTGGATCTTGCTCTGTCTCCTCCAACTCACGCAATGGATGGAAGGCTCCCTGACGGATCTCATCAGAAAGCAAGAACGTGTACCGGCCCAGCAGATTGATATGGTCATAGCCCAGCGGGGAGAGGCGTTCCACATCCTCTGGTACGATCTTCATCCCTCGTCCTCGCATCTGCTCCAACGCTCGATTCATGTACAACGCATTCCAAAGGACCATGGCATTGACGACTAGCCCCAGGGCTCCCAGTTGCTCTTCCTGCCCCTCGCGATAGCGTTGGCGCACTTCTCCCTTTTGTCCGAAATAGGTGGCTCGTGCCAAGCTATGGCGACTTTCGCCTTTGTTTAACTGGATCAAGATGCGCCGTCTGTACGCAGGGTCATCAATATACGAGAGCAGATAGAGCGTTTTGGCTACCCGTCCCAATTCAGCAATGGCCTTTGCCAGAGTGGAGGGATGCCCATTTCCCTGGAGTGCTCGCAACAACTCGGTGACATTGACCGTGCCCAGTTTGAGGGAGCCGGCGACGCGCAACAGATCATCCCAGTTCTCTGCGATCAGGTTTCGATTGATGGTCTGACGCGCCAAGCCGTTCAACACGCCGTAGTCCGCCGAGGCATCTATCCGCCAGAAGCGAGCTTCTCCGATATCGGCCAGTCGTGGACTGAATTGATAGCCCAACAGATGGAATAACCCGAACATCACGTCGGAGTACGAGGCCGTATCGGTCATCAATTCCTTTGGGTGAAGCCCTGTTTCTTGATTGAGCAGCCCCTCCAGGACGACCAGTGAATCACGCAGCGTGCCGGTGACAACGATATTTTTGAAGCCGCTAAACTGATCTGATGTGTAGTTGACGAGCGTGATGCCGCGCCCGGTGCCGAAGTATTTGGGGTTTGGACCAGCGTTCAAGGTTCTCAGGGGAACGACAAAGCGCAGGCCATCGGCGCTGGCGACTTCTCCACCACCCCATGACTTTGCGAGAGGGATGGTTGCTTGATAGTCCACCAGCCGTGCATTGGCTCGGGAAAGCGTATCTGGCCGGATGTAATTCTGTTGGACATAAAGCAGCCGATCGCGCTCCAGAGCAGGAATCCCTTTGCGCACCAGGGGCGTGAGCCCCACATTGCAGGCTTCGGCAAGCAGGACGGCGCAGATGGATGTGGGCAGATCGTCGAGGCGAGAGCGCCCTTCACTGATATGAGCAAACTCGGAGGCAAAGCCAGTACGCGCCTGGATTTCCAACAGGAGTTCTGGCAAATCCACCAGGGGTTGGCGTCGTGCGACGCGGTGACGCAGGCGCTGCAGGCTCTCTGGTTCCTCGCCCTTGTCCAAGCCGGTAAGGATCAGTGTATCCTGATCTTGCCCCGCCCTGTTCTTGACTTTCTCGATCCGCACGCCTGGTTGGGGAAACCTGGCGGCGGTGCTGCGATACGCCTCATCGAGTCGGCGTGCGAGTTCATCGAGTTCCATCTTTGCTTCAACCTTCCTCCCTAATGATTGACAAATCGTTGGTCGGACCCGCTCCCACGGCTCCCCGGAGAGTAATTTGGCTCGTGGATCACCCCAGCGGGTACTCTCCTCCACAAACACATCATGACGGCGCAGAGCCTCGTGGAGCCGTTCCAACACACAGAAGGTGTAGTAGCGACGATCGATAGGTTTCCCTGTGGGAGCGACATGGCGCTTCCAACTCGCGGGAACGACCTCCATCGGCGCCTGCGAAAGATCGGGGTGCTTCTGCCCTTCCAGATCACGCAGGAAGGTGAGGGCCTTGAGCACCGGTTTGCCGGCCTGGTTACTCGTAAACTCGATGGTTCGCAGAAGCGCTGGGAAAAAGCGACGCACCGAGGAATAGCGTGCCACGATTTCCTGGTAGTAGTTGTCATCGGCTGGGCGTGCCAGCTCGTAAATGGTGGCGACCGCCTCGGTGATCTTGGTCTGTTTTTCGGTGAGAAACGTCCGGACCTGTTCATCGGTCCATTCGGGGATAATGACTTTCTCGCTGATCTCGGCCAGCGACAAGGCGGCTGCGTCTAAGTCACGCAGCGTGCGCAGGCGTGCTTTCTTTCCGTCGCTTGTAGAACGTGCCAGCAGATCTCGCATGAGCATATCCAGCACATCCAGCGAATCATCCTGCGCCGTGACTGACAGTTGGCGGGTAAAGGACACCAGTGTGGCGGTACGACGCTGTTCGGTCAACTTGGCAATACTCTGGGCTTTGGTCGTCACGGCGTATTGGGCCAGAGCTTTGATCCGACTGGCTGGGACATTCACCAGGTCCAGGGGACCGACATCCAGCTGGCGTACTTCTGTCAGGCGGGCTAGCGCCTGCACCAAGACCGGCGCGCTCGCATGAGAGGGAGCACGGCGCAGGCGTTCGAGATTGGTGATCCTGGACACGCCAGCTCGTGCGAGCAGTCCCTCCAGGTCGGTTCGTTGTTCAGGCGAAACGGCTGCGCTCAACCGTTGCCACAAGCGCTCAGCGACGCGTTCTCGAATGGCGGAGACCAGGCGCGTGAGCGTGGTCACCCCTGGCAACAGCACTTTTTTGTCGAGTAACCAGGCCGTTGCCAGGTCAAAGAGCACACTGGGTCGCTCGGTGCCGACCCAGACACGCGCATAGAGAAAACGCATCAAGGCAAATCCTCCACGTCGCTCCGAAAACTCTGTGTAGCCAGAGTGTTGCCGGATTTCCTGGGCATGCTCTTGCTGGGTCTGGAGCCGTTCGCCGTAGCGAACGATGCATTGTGGGTCAGCAATGGTGAGTTGGGAAGCCATATAGGCAATGACTCCAGTGGGGATATTGATGGGATCAACGAGAAAGGTTCCCAGGAATCTAAGCGTCCCCATCTGGAGGGCGAAGCCGAGACGATTATGGTCGCCGCGGTGCTGGGCAATGAGCGTACGATCCGCATCATCCAGATGAAAATAGCGGGCAAGTTGCTCTGGGGTCGGTTCGCCAATGTAGCGGCCATACCGCTGCTCTTGTTCCTCGGTCAGGTAATCTACGGGCATACTGCATTCCTCGTCTTTCTCTCCATCACGCAAAGTTTTTCCCTCTAACGAACGAGGAACAATCGTAAAGCGGAGTATTTCTGGACTATTGGGCGAAAAACGGTCGTTTTGCTCTTCCAAATGCCGCAGATTCCTGCTAGAATGGTTATTATCTCAGGATTATCGCCAAAATGAGACGATCTTGCGCGTGAGAAATGGACCGTTCAAGAGACACTTTTTATCGTTATCACAGGAATAAGCAAAACGGGTGGAGTACATGGTAACCGAAGAGCAATCACTCGAATCTCTGGTCACTACCTTTCTCGCCGATTTGGCTCGCGCCAATCATTCACCACAGACCCGTCGTGCCTACGCAAGCGATTTAGCCCAGCTGTGTGCGTTTCACCAGGGGTCGGTGCAGGAGATCACCGCAGAGGTGTTACGAACATTCTTCGGGAGGCATGCCCATCTTCGCCCAGCGACCAGAGCGCGTAAACAGGCTGCAGTGGCACGCTTTTTGACCTGGGCTGAGCAGCAGGATCTCCTTGAGAGTAACCCAATGCGCAAAATCGATCGGGTGAAACTTAATCCGCCGCAACCGCGAGGTGTAGAGCGCGGAAAGATTGAACACATTCTCGAAGCTATTCCTGCAAGGTGTCTGCGTGATCGCCTCTTCTTCCGTCTGCTCCTGGAGACTGGCCTGCGGGTCAGCGAGGGACTCTCCCTGTACTTGGATGATCTCGATCTCTCGCTCGACAACGAACATTTGACTGTCATCGGGAAAGGTGGCAAACGACGGACGGTCCTGCTCGATGATCCGTATCTCGTGCAGCAGCTCCGAGCCTACCTGAAACGGATGGGCTACAAGCATGGGCCGCTCTTCCGCGCGGAAAAGAACGGTCGAGGAGGACCATTGCGCTACCAGTCCATGCAGGAACGCTGGGACCACTACTGTTCACAGGTGGGCGTTACCTGCACGATTCACCAGCTTCGACATTCACACGCAACTGAACTCATCAACGGCGGGGTGAGTTTGCCGACCATTCGGAAGAGATTGGGGCATAAAAATTTACAAACGACACTTCGATATGCAGAGCAAACTGATGGAACCGCCGATGCGGAAGTACGCGCATGGCGTCGCCGGCGTATATTTTTGCAAAACTGATGGGAATAGATTGATAAATTTGTCGCCAGGAGTATATCCTTACTTACCACAGGAGGTACATAATGAGCATTCAGAAACTGTATTTTGGGAAAGACGATGCTGAGACAGATTTCACGGGTAGCGGCCTCTTAAGAGAGTCCTTCTTGAAGACGGATCTCTACGACCGCGTCAAAGCCCGAGTAAAGACTCTAGTAATAGGGCGCAAGGGTTCTGGGAAGAGTGCGCTGTGCCTGATGCTGAACAGGCAGTTATGTAATGAAGTAAACTCATGTATTGTCACTCCTGATGCAATTTCTGCCGAGGAAATCCGCCGTTTTGAGATGGTCGGTGTGAATGAACTACAATCGAAGAAACTAGTCTGGCAATATGTGTTCCTCATTCAGGTCTGCAAGTTTCTGTTAAGTGTTGCACGACGCACATGGGCATCTGAGTCTGACTGGCCACTTGAGGTAAAGAAGGTGCGGCAGTTCCTCATCGATAATCATGAGGTTGACGACCTTAACTTCCAAGAGAAATTCTGGAAAGTCATTAACAGGATCAGCACCACTCTTAAGCTTGGTGCCTTTGGTAGTTCGCTAGAGATAGGCATGAAAGATGCCCCGAATGCGGGCCTGCAGCTGAGTACGCAACTGGACTTTCTGGAAAGCTGGCTCACTTCGCAGCTTAGCCAGCTACAGCAACATCGGTTATATATTCTAGTGGACAAGGTTGATGAGATTTGGAATGATGATCCGTCTTCTAATGATATGGCAGTTGGACTACTCATGGCAGCGAAGGATATCAATATCAAGTTTGAGAACGTCAGTTGTATCGTGTTCTTGCGAAGTGACATTTACGAACAGCTCCAGTTTTTTGACAAAGATAAGCTACGTGGAGATGAAGAGGCGATCCTATGGACGAAAGAGACGCTGCCGGAACTGGTATTGACACGGGCGCAGATTTCCACAGGAAATCTAACAATGACTGCTGGCCAGCTCTGGTCTCAGTATTTTCCAGCCCGAGTTCAACAGATGCCGACCGTTGAGTTCATTCTCTCCCACACCCTCATGAGACCACGTGATGTCATTCAGCTCTGTAATCTATGTACCGATCTTGCGCGAAGAGAGAATAGTAGTTCAGTGCTGGAAAAACATATCTTGCAGGCACTCGATGTGTATTCGAGTTGGAAGCTCAACGATTTGATTGGTGAGTACCGGGTCAACTATCCTTTCCTTAATGACTTGCTACTTCTATTCACTAATATTAGCTTCGTATTACCCAGAAGGCGGCTAGTAGAAACGTATGAACGCGTGCAGGATGTATTGAAAGGAAGGTATCCTGGCTACACTTCTGTATTGGGGACGGATGCTATACTCAATATACTCTACGGGGTAGGATTTCTTGGTGTACAGCGTAACCAAGCGACCCTATACTCTTACAAAGTACCAGGAACAGTAGAAACCTCAGATAATGTCTTCGTGATTCATCCTGCATTTCGAAGTGCTCTGAAATCAACATCAAGTATTGACATACTACCATACCAGCCAGGAATTGATTGGCAGCAGCAACGCCAATACTTAGAACTGGTCAGACGAAGATCCCCTGTTCGAGGAGCGCAAGAGATATCAAGGAACATCTACCCTAAAGATCTGGAATATCGCATCATTAGAGGAATAGAAAGGCTTAGAGAACAGTTGGTGACAGAAAGAGATGTGCCAGCAGAGGTTAGCAGTGATGTAAGCCGCAGTCTTGGCGTCATCATTTTGGAGCTTCGAGAAACAGTGAATTCAAAAGTACTAGATCCTGTAGAACTACGAATGCCAATAATTCGGGCAGCCCAGTATCTAAAAGATCTAAGATCTAATCTGGAAGACAATGGATACTTAAGCTCTAAGTCGAAGTCAAGTCTATCTTTTTATATACAGAATATCATTGATGAACTGATGGAAACGAGGGATTATCTTTATTGATCTCAGTTGAGGTATCTAAAGAACAGGGTGAAAGCACAGATCGGGACCCCTTTTTTAAACTCGCTCATGAGAAAGCCTACGGTTTAGCTATATGTGATTTGTCTAAATTCTTGTCCTTCCTTTTGACGCATAAGCGGTCCAGCAACTGCCTTGTTTCCTGGGTTGATGGTAACCGAACGGTGTGGAGGAATCCTCGGTTTTGACGCATATCCACGTCGTGGGTCCTATTTAGGAACCATAACCTGTCCTTTGGTCCTTGACTTCTTGGAAGCCTTGTCTCGAACAAAGAAGCCTCCTGTTTTTTGGATTCATCGCATCAGATATGCGTCAAAGCGTTATCTGTAGCCCCGTGAAAGAGTTCTATGACGTACATGACGTAAGGCTTTTCTACGTCGTTAATGGGAACGTTTCTCTGACGTTGATTGCGCTTCTCAAGCTGCTTCATCCGTTACATCGTGAACGTTCTACAACACACCACCCTCGTGTTCTTTCGCTTGTGGGCTGCGTTGACAGCTTTGAGCTACTGATAATAAGCGGACCCTTTATGGTAGAAAAGCGCCTTTCACAGGATGATTTCTTTATCTCTGCCGAATTTCGCGCTTGAGAACCGGTCGTTACTCCTCTCAGGCTCAAAATGTGGGAGGAGTTCTCATCTGGTCGAACCAACTTGACACTTTTTTACCATACTGTGCCAAGCCCGACTTTTTAACCTATTCATTTCCGTTTAGGGCAAGTTACACGGCAAAGCACTCTACGTGCACCTCACTGGGTCTCTGACGCCGCTTCTAACTCCGCCAGCGTTGTCCGTGCTTCCTCCACCACGGCTTGCAGTGGCCCAGTCACGTTCTCCCCTGCCGCCGAGAGCACCTTCTTGAGGGCGGCGAGATGGGCGACCTTGAACGCCTCCTCTGCCGGCACCTCCACATCGGGGATCACTCCGGTCCCCTCCCAATTGGTGCCCGTCACCGGGTTGATGGCTCGGCCCGTCGGTATCCCCACCCCGAAATGTTTGGTAACGGGGTAGCCCGCTACTGGGTGGGCCCCGCCGCCTGTGGTCTCGCCGATCAGCATCGCACGCTTGAGATTCTTGAGGTTGTAGCAAAACTCCTCCGCCCCCGAGAAAGTCTGTGCGCTAGTGAGGATGTACACCGGCCTGGCCTGGTCACGTCGACCTGGAACATAGGGCAGGGTCCAGTACTGCTCCGTGCGGTCGCCCTCACGCCAGTACAGATCGTTGAGATGGGTCGGCTGCGTGAAGAGGTAGCTCGAGAGCAAGGCAACCATGGCAGGATGCCCACCTCCATTTTGACGCAGGTCGATGATGAGCGCACTCGCGTTGGCCAGGAAATTCATCGCTGCGATCGCCGTCTCGCTGGCAAATTCGGGTGGGAAGAAGCCACGAACATCCAGATAACCGATGTTGCCAGCCAAGCGCTCCACCTTCTCAAAGCCGAAGTTGTGGAGGGCAGCGAACTGCCGAAACTCCTCCTGTTCCTCCGGGCTCGGCTCTCCGCCTTCACGCATTGGTTGTGGCTCAGCGAAATAGTCCACGTGCAGGTGCTTATCGTGGCTGACCTCCTGCAGGTGCGCGGTGAGCCGACGAGCGAGCTGCGGGCCACTGGTGATGGTATCGTACTCCCCGAGGCTTTTACGTCGGCGGATGGCCTGCTCCATCGCTTGTGCCACCTCGGGGAAGACGTAATAGGCATGTAACTTGCTGAGAACGCCCTCAATCACTTCGGCGCGTGTGCTCTCCTCCAGAACACTGCCGGTGGGACGCATCGTCATGGCACCCTCCGCTACCTGGACTGTCACCTGCGTGGCCAACGTCCAGTCCGGTCCCCCGTGGCTGTTGGCCGCCAGCTGATAGACCGAGAGGAGCTTGTTGGTGGTATCGCCATTGGAGTCAAAGGTGTGCTGGCCCGTGACGCCATGAAAGGAAAGGCCCTGGATGGCGGTGATGACGGCCTGGCGGAAGGCCGAGGCAAGAGCCGTATCCTCGGAATGCTGTGGGGGGTGAGCCCCATTGGCCAGGGCCGTCTTGATGGCCTGGATCAAGATGTTCGCACAGTCATAGGCCAACGCGCTGTAGGCGTTGCGATTGGCAGTCCCAAAGACGGCATCGTACTGACTATTGAAGGTTGCCGCCGAAGCACTTGACGTCGTATCCACCACCGCAACGGACCCATAGACGGGTCCTCCCGCCAGGCCAACAGTTGAGGCAAAGCGAGGAGTCACAATGCCATCAGCACCGATGAAAGGGAGCTGTTCGAGTCCAGCAACGTGCTGCATCTGCTGGCGAATCAGCGTTCCCCCCGTCGCATCGATGCCCCCAAAGTAGATGGCGTCGAGGTGCAGAGTCGCGATCTGCGTGAGCAACTCCAGATAGGAGGGGATGGGTCCTGGCTGGCGGCTGTAGCCAAGAACGGTTCCTCCATGGGCCAGGAACTGCTTGATAAAGCCATGGGCAAGGCCCATTCCATAGGGGTTTGCATCATCGATGACATAGACCTTCTTCAACTGTAACGTCTTCAAGACAAAGTCCGCCCCGGCTGGTCCTTGCTGGTCATCGGTGGGGACAATGCGGAAAGAGGTGACCTTGCCCGTCGGACGCAGTGTTGGTAACAGGGTGGTGAAGCCACTACATCCCCACTCCGCTATCTCCTTGCTCAGGCACGGATTGGTGGTGGCCGGGCTAATTTGGGCCAGAGGGGCTTGGTTGGTGATGGGCAGCTCAGCCATAGCCACCCGACTGTTCAACGGCCCCACAATACCAGCCACAAGCGCATCTGCCACGAACGCAGTCACGTTACGTGCCCCAACCGCAGGATCATTGTCTTCTCCCCTGAAACCAACATCGTCTTTGGGTTCAAAGACCAGCGTATAGCCAGCAAGGGTGTGATTGGCGTTAGCCTGATCGACTGCCAGGCGTGCCCCATTCTCGGCGGGTTTGCCAGCGCGGATATCTTTCCCAGACACGGGCAGGTCAGTAGCAATCTTGATGATCGTCGAACCGGTGGGAGCAGGACCCAGCTGCTGCCCTGTTGTGCTTTGCCACATAGATGATCCTTCCTTCTGACGCAGAACCTGTCCAGCTATTGCCTTGAGAAGCTGTTTCATAGCAAGTAGACGACGCAATGAAAATGCTGTCTTTGAGGCATATCTTCTCCCCCAGTCCAGTTTAGGAACTATGAAGTGTCCTTTGGTCCGGTGGTGACCGAAGTCCGTATGAAGAGTGTAAAATGCTCGTGTTTTCGGACTCATGTACTCGGATATGCATCAAATCGGACAATTTATGAAATTGATGATTAAAAAGTGTGTCCAATGGGAAGAAAGCCAGATTAACCTACGGTCTGAACCATCAAACACCATGTCGCTGATCTGTTCACACTCAACAGTACTTTGAGCTGGTCTTGACGGATACCTGCTTAGTGAACGAATGAGATTGAAATTTTAACGTATCAATTTGTAGCTAATATAATCTCATCTAAGATGAAGGCCCGTCTGGCCTGGATGAACCCAACTTGTAATTTGTTACCATAAAATGTCCAGCAGCTTCTTGAATCATTTAGTATCCTTAGAGTTCTTTGGAGAATCAATGCTCCCAGAAACAACGAAAGAAACGTACTCGTAAATCCAGCCTTCTGATGGTCGTTGTGATTTTCTAGGGAGAAAGTACCCCCATGTAAATACGGATAGA
>Ga0070698_100007454_pt1 | contig 11840 bp, 10 predicted proteins | sample KBSK1502metaG_FD_65477 | JGI IMG/M metagenome (GOLD analysis project Ga0070698, IMG submission 65477) | Corn, switchgrass and miscanthus rhizosphere microbial communities from Kellogg Biological Station, Michigan, USA - KBS K1-50-2 metaG | ecosystem: Host-associated > Plants > Roots >...
AGGTCTATCGGATCTCCCGCCCCGGGCTCTCCAAGCGCGCGAGGCACCCTGCCGGGGAGGACGAATGAGAATCGGCCGGAATCTCAGGCAGGTGCCGGAGGTCGCGGCTCGGGTGACGCGGGCGCCTCTTTGCCACTGTGCTCGTATCGCAAGCAGCACATCAAGCGGCCGCACATTCCTGAGATCTTCGAAGGGTTCAGGCTGAGATTCTGCTCCTTGGCCATGCGAATCGAGACCGGAGCAAACTCCTTAAGAAAGCTCGAGCAGCAGAGGTTTCTCCCGCACGGCCCGTAGCCGCCCTTGACCCCCGATTCATCGCGCACCCCGATTTGGCGCATTTCGATGCGAGTGTGAAATCGCTGCGCCAGATCGCGCACCAGCTCGCGAAAATCCACCCTGCCCTCGGAGGTGAAGTAGAAGGTCAGTTTTCTGCCGTCCAGCGTATGATCCGCCGTGACGAGTTTCATGGGAAGGCCGCGCTGCCCAACGCGCTCTTTGCAATACCCCAGGGCTTCCTTCTCCCGGACCGCGTTCTTCCGGTCCATTTCGGAGTCCTGCTCGGTGGCCCGCCGGCGCACCCGCTTCATGCACCCCACGCCACAACCGCCGCGGATCCGGCTGGTGGCTTCTGAGACCGTCCCGAATCGCTCACCGTCGTCGCTGTCCACAACGACCGGGTCATCAATCTCCAGCTCGAATCCCTCCGAGCTGAAGTGCTCCGATTTCGCCAGATTGTGGAACCGGATTCCGACCACGGCAACTTCGCGGGCGCTCCCTACCGAGCAACCGCCGCATCCATGATCGGCACCTGCTTCTTCCAATTCCGACATCGCGCTTCCCCCGCTTTCGCTCCTCGTGGCTGGCTTCCCGCCGCCACGTTCGCGCCGGAATGCAGCGACCGCAGCGACTTCTTGAAGTCATTCTTGTCCAGGGGAGGGGCACTGTCAAGGAAGTCGTGGCGGCTTTTCCGGCTTTTCGGTTACCCTAAGTCGCGTCCCGCCCCCGGGCAGCTTCGCGGGGCGGGCCCTCGAGGGGGCTCGTGGCAGAAAAGGAAGAGATCAAGAATCTCGCGACCCATCGCCAGGCGACCCACAACTATTTCATCGAGGAGCGGATGGAGGCCGGGATGGTACTCACCGGCACGGAGGTCAAGTCGCTGCGGCTGGGCCGGGCCAATCTCAAGGACAGTTACGCGATTCTCCGCAAAGGAGAGGTCTGGCTGCTGAACTGCCACATCTCGCCTTATTCTCATGGAAACCTGCAGAATCACGACCCCTTGAGGGAGCGCAAGCTTCTGCTCCATCGGAATGAAATCCAGAAGCTCGACCGGCGACGCAAACTCTCGGGGCTCACCCTGGTGCCTCTGCGTCTGTATCTGAAAAGGGGGAGAGTCAAGGTCGAATTGGCAGTGGCCAAAGGCAAGAAGCTCTATGACAAGCGCGAATCCATCAAGAAGCGCGATCAGGATCGCGAGAACCGCCGGGGAGAATAATGGGAAGGTCTGTGCGTATCTTTCTCCGGGAGGCGAGGATCTCCTGGACCAGCCGCCGAACCTCGTTGAGGTTGAAGGGCTTCTGGAGGTAGGGGGTGCGTGACTCCTGAAGAAAGCTTTGGGTATCCTGATTGGCCACGTCTCCCGTCGTGAAGATGATGCGGCTCAGGAGAGCGGACTCGGATGCCTGCAGATGACGGTAGAGCTCCTGGCCGCTCATTCCGGGCATTTTCAGGTCGGAAATCACCACGTCGAACGACCCAGAGCTGAGTTTGCTGAGAGCCAGCCGGCCATTGACCGCTGTTTCGATCTGGTGACCGTCCATCCGCAGAACATCGTAGAGGATGTCCACGATGGAGGGCTCGTCGTCCACCACCAGAATCCGGGCAGTGTCCCCCGTTGTGGTGGGCGGCGCCAACGCCGGTGCCGCACCGGCTTCGGCGGGTTTCTCCTCCGCGCCTCTCCCTTCCTCGCCCTGCACCGGGATCTCCAGATGAAACGTGGTCCCCTCGCCCAGGCGGCTCTCCGCCCAAATCCTCCCACGGTGCTCCTGGATGATTCCATAGCATATGGACAGGCCCAGGCCCGTCCCCTGTCCCACTTCCTTCGTGGTGAAGAAGGGGTCGAAGATGCGAGTCAGGTTCTCTGGGGCGATCCCCGGGCCGGTGTCGGAAATTCCCAGCCGGATTCTCCCCTCACGATACCGGGTCCGGACCGTTAGGACCCCGGAGCCCTTTTGCTCGCCCATGGCCTGTTGGGCGTTGTGCACGATGTTCATGAGGACTTGCTGGAGCTGGGAGGCGTCCGCCATGGTTCGAGGCAGGTTCCTCTGCAGATCCCGAGCAATCCGAACATTGTCGACCTTGAGCTGGTAGGCCTTCAGATCCAGCACGCTCTCCAGCATGGAGTTCAGGTCCACCGGGCGTTTCTGCGGCTTGTTCCGGCGCGCGAAGATCAGCAGGTTTTGCACAATGCGACGACAACGCTCCGCCTCGGACTCGATCTTGTCCAGGCCCCGCCGCACCTCCTCGGAGAGGTCCATCCTCAGAAGCAGCTGCGAGTATCCCAGCACCCCCGCCAGCGGGTTGTTCAGTTCGTGGGCAACACCGGAAACCAGCTGACCGACGACGGACATTTTCTCCGCCTGGACCAGCTGGTTCTGGGCTTCCTCGAGCTCTCGCGTCCTCTCCTGGACCATCTGCTCCAGCTGGAGATTGGTCTGTTCCAGCTCCTCCCGAGACTTCTGCAGCTTGAGGGTCATCTGATTGAAACTCTTCGCCAGCTCGCCTATTTCGTCTTGCGAGTCCACTCTCAGCAGCACATCCAGATTGCCGCGTGCGATTCTTCGCGTTGCCTCCACCAGCTGATGCACCGGGTCCGCGATGATCCGCACCAGCAGGACGGTCAGCAGGATGCCGATGGCGATCACCACCAGGGTGGCGAATCCCAGCGCGCGCTCCAGCCGCCGGATGTCGCTGCGCATGCCGCGGGTGCTCACCCCCAGGTAGATGGATCCGATCGCGTGCCGATCCCCCGCCCGAGCGGCGGCCGGTTCGGGGAGGAAGCCGATCTCCTCCCCCACATTGACCTTGCTTTGAGTGCTCACCGGAGTCTGCAGCAGATAGAACTCCTCGCGGCGCTCCGGCTCCCGATAGAGGTACGGCTCTCCGGCGCTGGCGTGACTTTCCCTCGATCGGTGCGCTCGGGCAGCTCTCAGACTGGACAGAGGTGGAACCTGGTACCCCTCCCGGGCGCGTGTGTAAAGCGGCTCCTCGTGATCGTCCAGGATCACCACAAAGGCCACATCCTCGTCCCGCAGGATTTCCTGTGAGAGGGAGGCCAGCGAGTCTTGATTCCTGGTGAATACCCCCAACTCGGCATCGATCGCCAGATTCCGAAGGATCAGTGAGCCTTTCTGAACCAGCTTCGTCGCTTCGTCCCTCACCTCCCGAACCAGGAATATCCATCCCAGCGCCATGGAGGTCGTGATGAGCAGGGCCGAGATGAGGAGGATGAACTTCCCCCTCAGCCCCTTGCTGAAGCTTGAGAGTCTCTGGACGACTCCGCCCATCATTCGAAATTCCTTCATCGCATGAATTCCACCTGGGACTGGAGCTTCTGCGAGATTTCCAGGTGGATGGCCCGGGCCGTGTTCAAGTTCAGGAAGAGCGAGATCCGCCTGGGATAGGCCACCGATACCTCTGCAGGGGATTTCCCCGAGAGGATTTCCAATGCCTGTTCAGCGGATTGGGAGCCGACGTCCTGATAGTCGCAGGAGAAGGAAAGCAGGGCCCCGGCCTTCACGAACGAAGGGGAGAGCCCGACAAAAGGAATGCCATCGCGCAGGGTGAGCAGCAGGATGGAGTCCACGCTTCGGGGCGTGAAGACGGTGCTGTCGGCGACTGACCAGAGCACGTCCACCTTCCCCTTCAGGCCCTCGACCTGCTGCAGCACCTCCGATTCATTGGTGACGGGAATCTCCACCAGCGTGAGACCGATCTCCCGCGCCGCCCGACGGGCGCCTTCGATCTCTCCCATGGAGTTCTGAGGGTTGAAGATGACCCCCACCCGCTTGAGCTCCGGAATGACCTCGCGCAGGCGCTCGAATTGGAGATTGATCGGAATGTCCATGGCGGAGCCGGTCACGTTGGCCGGTCGGTTCTGCAGCAGCGATTCGGATTCCTCGGAGAACAACACCAGCGAGAAGACGACCGGAGCGCGCTTGATGGTGCGGACCACCGAGAGAGTGGCCTGGGTTCCTACGGTGACCACCAGGTCGGGTCCAGATTTCTCGAGAGCCCGCAAGAAAGGCTCTTCCTTCGTAGGTTCCGATGGGAGCTCGACTTCGCGGATCTGGACGGCAAGGTCACGGGCGGCGAACGTCTTCTTGAGTCCCTCCACCGCCTGGTTGTAGGGCACCAGGTTGCGGCTTTTGACCACCACAACGGTCTTGATGGATTCGGGGTGAACGGAGGCCCCCGCCACGAGTAGGAACAGCAGGAGCGTGAGAAAAGCCCTTCCCCTGGGAGGACACATCTCGGGAGCCTCTCGTGAAAACGTGGACTCAAATCACCAGAACAAATATATGGATTATTGCCATTTCAGCAACACATGCTTAACGAATTGAAATTAAAAATCTTATAGGCTTATTACTGAGGACTTCAGTTGATGTACTGACCGCCAACACGCCGGAGTTCGGCCTCAAATCATCCCGCCAAGTACCCAAGTTACATTTTTGACAATGCGAATGTCTACTTGACTGATATTCATTTGCGCCTATTTATATTGTTGTCCTCGCGGGCTTGCCGAAGGACTGCTTCAAGGAAAAGACGAGGGACTCGCTAACAAGGGGGGAGGATTCCATGGTTTCCAGGAGCCGGATGGCTCGCACCTTTCTGGCCATCATCCTGCTCTTCGCAGCGGGATGGGGCACCAGGACCCTGGCTCAGGCAAACATCACCGCTTCAATCGACGGCTACGTTCTCGACGACGCTGGTAATTTCATCCCCGGTGCCAGCGTGGTACTCCTGAGCCCAGGCACCAACACCCGTAGGGAGCTCATCAGCAGCGGCGAGGGACGATTCGCCTTCTCCGGACTTCCTGTTGGTAGCTACATCCTGAAGGTCAATCTCATTGGATACCCTCCTTATGAAATGCAGGAAATCAAGCTGAACCCGGGCGAGAGCAGGATGTTCGACGTCGTGCTCAAGCACGGCATGCAGGAAAAAGTGGTGGTGGTGGCCGAGAAGAGCATGGTGGAGACCGACGTCACCTCGGATCGAAACGTCCTGGACGCTGGCTACATCAACAACATCCCCTTGATTGCCCGGCGCTACCAGCAGATCCTCACCCTGTTTCCTGGGGTCAGCAACGACCAGGGATTCAGCCTGGCGCAGTATCACATTCGCGGCAGCCGCACGACACAGAACGGGTTTCGGCTGGATGGCGCCACCATCAACGACCCCGTGACCGGCACCTTCGGCCTGAACGTCAATCAAAACTCCATCGAGCGATTCGAACTGGACCGGGGCGGATTCCAGGCCGAATATGGAGAGCAGTCGGGCGGAATCGCCAACATCGTGACCAAGTCGGGCACCAACGAATTCCAGCTCTTTTATTCGGGTTTCTTTCGCAATACCGATTTCGCCAGTAGCTTGAAGGACTACGACCAGGTGATCGCTGCAGGGGATTCCGACGGGATTTCCACCAACAACCAGAACCCCCGCCCCGAAACACAGCAATGGCAGGAGGTGGCGGTAGGGGGTCCCATCGTGAAGGACCACCTCTGGTACTTTTCGTCCTTCCAGTACTGGCAGGAGGATATCGGCTCCATATTCAACAACAGCATGAGCCGCGGGGATCGCTACAACTTCCAGTTCAAGCTGACATGGCAGGCGAGCCCGGACGACACCGTGGTCTTCAACCTGGCCACGGACCCGGCAAGTTTCAGCGACGTGCTCACCGATGCGCGCTTCGCGCCAGGAACCAATTACAACCAGACTCAGGGCGGCTACCTGTTTCAGGCCCGCGACACCCACATTTTCAGCGCCGAGGCGTTCCTGGAAAGCCAGCTTTTCCTGCACCATCAATACTTGACGGCTCGGCCGGTGGACCCCACGCTGGGTGCCTTCACCATCACCCTGTCCGACGGAGATCCCTCCGATGGCATCGGCAGCAGCAACTCCGCCCAGGGCTTCGCCGGTGCCTATCCCAACGATCAGGATCGCTCCACCCTGCGCGCCCGGGTGAGTGAGGCGCTGACCCTCAAGGTGGCAGCGTCCCACACCGTAAAGACTGGGCTGGACTACTCGTTCGTGGATTTCACCGGTGTGAATCGGGCCAATCCGACCTTCCTGGACATCACCGACTACGACCCCAACTTCGAGTCGGGGGGTGCCTATTTCGGCTATCGCGAATTCCTGAAATATGACTACCTTGCCCCCGAGAAGACCAATCAGAAGGACCGGGAAGTCTCGCTCTATGCCCAGGACAACTGGACGCCCAATGCGCACTGGACAACCGATGCAGGCTTTCGGATGGATTATCAGTCCCTGATCGGCGACAAGAACCTGGCCCCCCGGATCGGCGTCTCGTTCGATCCTCAGGGCAAGGGGAACATGAAGATTTACGGGAACTGGGGGCGGTACTACGACAACGTCTTCGCGGATTTCGTCGATTTCGCGAAATCCGACGGGTACCAGACCACCGTGGTCATCACGGACGACATCAACAATCCGGGGACCTACTACCAGTCCGCGCCGCTGTACGTCTACGACTACGTGGTCGACGGTCCTCTCCAGTCGCCCTATCGGGACTCCATGACGCTGGGTTTCGAGAAAACCCTCCCGTGGGACCTGGCCATCGGTCTGTCCTACACCCGCTGGTCGGGAAGTCACCAGCTACGGAGCACGATCACCACCGACCTGACCGGACTCAACGTGGTACCGGGTGCTACTGCAGCCGTGGTGTTCGACAGCCAGGGCAGCTCGCGGTACAGCGGGGCGGAGTTGGTGTTTCGCAAGGCGTTCAGCCACCGCTTCGAGGCACTGGCTTCCTATACGCGTTCTCGAGTCGAGGGCGACACCGCCACCGATTTCGGCTTCGAAAAGCGCCAGGACGCCCGGTCGCTGGACTTCACCCGACTTCGCTATGACCGTCCCAACGTGGTGAATTTCTCGGGACTGTGGAAGCTGCCGGCCCAGCTCGATTTCACGGTGATCTACCGCTACCTTTCCGGAGCGCTGTACAGTCCGACGGTCTTCTCTCCCGGGACCGGAATCGTGATCGATCCCAGCTTCGGCAAGAATTCCCAGCGACAGCCCCCGATTCGGAGCCTCGACCTCTCGCTGTCACGAAACTTTGCCGTCGGTCGCAGCCAGATTCGCTTGACGGGGCAGGTTTTCAACCTGATGAACAACCTGAATGTGGTGGGAGTAGATACGTTTGGCTCATCGGCGGGCCAGCCGGTGAACGTGGACTACGGAAGAATCTTCCAGGTTGGGCTCGAGTACCACTACTAGGTACCGACGGCCCCTGGCACCTTCGGATCCTCCCGGGGAGAGTCACTCGATCATCTGATCGATCGGACTGCTGGCTGCGGCATACAGCCTCTTCGGGATCCGTCCGGCTTCGAAGGCCAGCCTGCCGGCCTCCACCGCCAGGCGCATCGCCCGCGCCATGCGCACCGGCTCCCGGGCCCCGGCTACGCCGGAGTTCATCAGCACCCCGTCACAGCCAATCTCCATGGCGATGGCCGCATCCGATGCGGTTCCCACCCCGGCATCCACGATGATCGGTACGTCGCGGATCTCCTGGAGGAGAATTCGCAGATTGTTTTTGTTTTGAATCCCCAGCCCCGATCCGATGGGTGCTCCCAGCGGCATGATGGCCGCAGCTCCCAAATCACGCAGCTTTTTCGCCGTGACCAAGTCGTCGGAGGTGTAGGGCAGGACCGTGAACCCCTCCGCGACAAGGACGCGAGTCGCCTGGAGCAGACCCTCAAGATCCGGAAACAGCGTCTTTGCGTCCCCGATCACCTCGAGCTTGATGAGGGAAGAGAGTCCCGCCTCGCGAGCCAGGCGGGCGGTGCGGATCGCCTCCTCGGCCGAGGCACAGCCCGCCGTATTGGGGAGGAGCGTGTAACGCCGGGGATCGATGAAATCCAGGAGCGATCCGTGGCCCCGCTTCGAGAGGTCCACCCGTCTCACGGCAACGGTGACGATTTCGGCGCCGGAGGCATCCAGCGCCGCCTGCATGATTTGCTCCGAGGGATACTTCCCAGTTCCCAGGAGGAGCCTGGAGCCGAAGCTGGCGGCGCCCAGGTGGAGCTTCCCGGATTCGGCATTCGGAGCTCCGGCCGGCGTGGGGTTCATCCTCCCCCCACGAAGCGGACCAGCTCGACGCGGTCCCCTTCCGATAGCCTCGTCTGAGAATGAAGTCTGAGCGGGATGATCTCACGGTTTCGCTCCACCGCGATTCGCCCCTCGGGTAGCTCCAAAACCTGCAAGAGGTTGGCGACGGTGCTTCCTTCCGGGAGCTCTCGCGACTCTCCATTGACGACGATGGTCATTCCCCCGGCCCCCCGGCATCCGCCACCAGCCATTTCAGCTCCACCCTTTCCTTCTCCAGGTTGGCATGGAGCAATACCGCGGCGCTACCACCCTCGACGGGAGGGATCTCCACGATTCCACGAAAGAGACCCTGCGAGTCGGTGATCCCTTCCGTCAAGAGGTGGGGCTTTTCCACAGGGGTCAGCAGGCTCACGGAAATGCTGACGTTCTTTACGGGGAGGGAGGAAAGGTCGCCCCGTGCCCTTACCACGAGATCGTGACGGGCCCCACCCATGAACTGGACCGGATTCTCGAGGATGATCTGCAGGGCCTCCGAGGCCAGTTCCTTGGACAGATAATCCAGCACGACTTCCTCGAATCCACGATCGGAGATAATCCCTTCACCAAAAGCCTTCACTCCATCTGGATCGTGGCGGCCCTGCCGTACATTGAGAATCATCCTCTGATGCTGGGCCTCCAGACGCGCCGTCAGGACTTTCGGATCGGGCCCTGTGGCGAGCAGACCCTCGTACGAGCTCCGGTGGGACGCGAGGATCTCGCCTCCCAGATAGATCAGAGATTCGATGGTGGGATTGGCAATTCCCTTGTCCTCGGTTTGGACGTGGTAAATCCGCCCGTTATGCTCCACATCCGTGTTGTATCCGGTGATCACGCCAATCCTCTCCCAATTCGCGCAAGAATAGCACGATCCAGGACGGGCTCTGAACGACGCGGCACCAGGAGCCGAGATTCCCTCAGTGCAAGCCGTACTCTCTTATCTTCCGTTGCAGCGTCCGTACCCCGATCTCCAGAATCCTTGCGGCGCGAGTGCGATTTCCGGACGTATTGGCCAGCGTCTTCTGAATCAGTTCCCGTTCCATGTCCCGCAGCGTCATTCCCGCCTCGACGGTGGGAAAGCTGGCCTCCAGGACCTGCTCTCCGCGGATCGCCGGCGGCAGATCCGCCGCTTCGATGCGCTGCCCCGGAAGGGTTACGACCAGGCTCTCGAGGAGGTTTTTCAGCTCCCGCACGTTTCCCGGCCAGGCGTAGCCTCTCATTAGAAACAGGGCCTCGGTGGCGATTTCCGGAACCGCGACACCATTGGTCCGGGAGAGAGAGTCCAGAAAGAATCGGACAAGCTCCGAAAAATCGGCGGCCCGCTCCCTCAGGGGAGGGACCTGAAGCGTGATGACCTGAAGCCTGAAATAGAGATCTTCACGGAATCTGCCCTGCCTGATTTTCTGCTGCAGCGACGCGTTGGTGGCGGCGAGCACGCGGACATCGATCCGAATGTTCCGGCTCCCTCCCAATCGCATGAATTCGCGCTCTTCCAGCACCCGGAGGAGCTTCACCTGGGTCTGGGGGTCCATCTCCCCCACCTCGTCCAGAAAGATGGTGCCTCCTTCCGCCATCTCAAATTTGCCGCGCACGCGTTCGACGGCGCCGGTAAAGGCCCCCCGCTCGTGCCCGAAAAGCTCGCTTTCGATGAGGTTGGCAGGGATGGCGGAGCAGTTGATCGCCAGGAACGGGCGATGGCGCCTGGGACTGTTGAAGTGAATGGCTTTCGCCACCAACTCTTTCCCGACACCGCTTTCTCCCAGGATCAAGACCGTGCTGCTGGCGGGCGCGACCTGGGAGATCCGCTGGACGACGCCCTTCATGGCCGGGGAGTGTTGGATGATGCTGGTCAGGGCATAGCGCTGCGTGAGGGCTGTTTGGAGGTGGGTGAGCCGATCGGCCAGATCTCTTCTTTCGAGGATCCTCCCCACACGACTCTTCAGGTCATAGGGATCCACGGGTTTCGAGAGGTAATCCTCCGCGCCTCCCTTCAGGGCACGCACGGCCTGATCCATGCGCCCCGAGTCGACCAGGGCCAGGAGCGGAACTCGGGGCGACACTTCCCTAATTCGCCCCAGGAGCTTTCGGGTTGGCAGGCCTGCCACCCCCAGCGCCACGACCATTAGGTCGTATTCCTGGCGCGCCATCAGCGCGAGAGCCCGTTTGAGGGTGAGTACGGCAGTGACCTGGAATCCATCCCTTCCAAGCGTGCGAAGCGCCTCTCCTCCCGACTCCTCATCGGGGTCCAACACCAGGATGCGTCGCGCTTCGGGGTTCACAGGAACCGGATTATATCGGGCGGGTCGTCGATCCCGCAAGACCAACTGCGCTATTTTGACCGAGTTTCACAGCCACTCGATCCGGCCAACATGGCCGAGTTGACTCTCCAACCCTCCTTCGAGGTTTCCACTCGAGCCCTGAGAGATGTTCACTAACTCGATGCATTGACAGGAGCTTAGAGGCCGATCCGCGGTGGAATGAGGCGGATCTCCCCCCTGGGCGGCGGGCTGGCAGAAGGATTGCTCCGGTCTTTCGCAAGACTGTCTTGAGGAGGCGATATGAAAAAGGGAACCACGAAGCGCTCCGTCCCCGTTTCCAGCATTGTCGAATTCGCCTACGACAACACGAGCTACCAGATCGACACCGAGAGCCGGAAGGTCTATCGCCAGTGGATCGAGGTGGAGAGCGCGCGGACCTATCGCATCATGAGTGCCTGGTCCGCTCTCAACATCAAGAAAGCCGTCTGACGCCGCTTCCCTGAGCGGATCCAGGGGTCGCTGCTACCCGGGAATCCCGAGAAAATTCACCTCCGGAAACGGGTGGGCCGGCTTGGCCAGTAGATATCCCTGAGCAAATCGAATTCCAATTTCCCGGACCGTCCGCAGATCTTCCGCCTCCTCGATCCCCTCGGCAATCACCGTGATTCCCGTGGTTCGTGAAAATTTGCAAATCGTCGAGAGCAGCTCCCGCTTGATGTCGTTGGCGTGCACGCCGCGGGTCAGGCTCATGTCGATTTTCATGAAATCCGGCCGGATCTCGGCGATGGTCTTCAACCCCGAGTAGGCGGAGCCGACGTCGTCCATTGCCAGGCGGAATCCTTGATTCTGGAAGTAGCGCAGTGCCTGCCTGAAGAGCGGAAAATCCTTCACGGCGGCATGCTCGGTGATCTCCAGCACGATTCGATCCGGCGTGATCCCGGTCTCCTTCAGCCGCCCGCCATCCATTTGGGCCCGCATTTCCGGATCATAGACGGACTCCGGCTCGATGTTGAGAAAGAGCAGCTGCTCCGGCTCCAGGGAGCTCAGGTTTTCCATCGCTTTTCTCCGGCACAGGCGTTCCAGGGCCCACACTTCCTCGCAGGCGTACGCGACCCGGAATAGTTGCTCCGGGTTCTGAAACTCGCTTCGCTCGGGGCGGGAAAGCGCTTCGTATCCCAGGATGAGCCTGCCCTCGAGATCCAC
>Ga0070698_100007455_pt1 | contig 11839 bp, 13 predicted proteins | sample KBSK1502metaG_FD_65477 | JGI IMG/M metagenome (GOLD analysis project Ga0070698, IMG submission 65477) | Corn, switchgrass and miscanthus rhizosphere microbial communities from Kellogg Biological Station, Michigan, USA - KBS K1-50-2 metaG | ecosystem: Host-associated > Plants > Roots >...
CATCGCGAAGAATTGCTTCCACCATCGCAGCACCCGCGGCACCGGGTGCATACCATGCGGACGTTCCGATCAATTTTGTAAGTGTAGCGCCACCAACCATTGTATCATTTACAACTTGTTTTTGCTGATCCTCATTCAAAAATTTTGTTACCGCTACGCTGTTCCATGTTGCCAAACGGATCAAAGGGATCATTGTAGTATCACCATGCCCTCCAACAACCACTGCATTCAGATCAGCAGGACTGCAACCAAGATGCTGGCTTAATTGATATCTGAAACGGCTGCTATCTAACGCTCCACCCATTCCAATAATTCTGTTTTTCGATAAACCGGTTGATGTTAATGCGAGATAAGTCATTGTATCCATCGGGTTGCTGATAACAATAAGGATCGCATTTGGAGAATGTTTCAAAATATTTTCACAAACTCCTTTTACAATTCCTGCATTCACACCAATCAATTCTTCACGGGTCATTCCCGGTTTGCGTGGCAATCCGGAAGTGATCACAACGACATCGCTGCCGGCAGTTTTTGAGTAATCATTTGTGCTGCCGGCTATTTTGGTATCAAATCCAAGAAGTGCTGCCGTTTGCATCATATCCTGTGCCTTACCTTCTGCAATTCCTTCTTTAATATCAAGTAAAACCAGTTCTTCGCAGAGTTCTTTTCTTGCAATATTATCAGCACAGGTTGCACCAACTGCACCAGCGCCAACTACAGTTACTTTCATGATCTATTTGAATTAAGTAAAAAATATTTTGTCCCCGGGACTCCCCGGAGAGCTGCGAAGATAGGCGGGAGACGTTAGATTTGTATTGATTAAATCCTATTTTTTAATTGCTAAAAATAGAATCCAATATAGAAGGAAGCAACTTTGTCTTCTTTTGAAATTCCATAAGATCCGCTTAGAATAACCTTATTAAATAACGAAACAAAGGCGCCGGCTCCATAACCTGAATGCCATGTGTTTGATATTTCACCCGGCTGCCAAACACGGCCATTATCAAAAAATGTTACGAAGCCATACTTGCCATTGAAAATTTTATTTCTTGCATTGAACATGAATCGCAATTCATTGTTATTATAAAAACTTTGTTTGCCATAAAAGCGGTATTTGTGATAACCTCTCAAATTCTCTTCACTTCCCAGAATATTTAACTGGTAAAATTCGGCATCTCCAATATTGGCAGCGCCACCGGCACGAATGGCTAATGAAATAAATTTAACTACTGGAATATAAACTGCAGCGTCAGAAGTTAGCCTTGTAAAAGAACGATCGGAGTTATTCAAATTATAGGTGTATGCTGCAGAGCCTGAAAATTTAAAACCCTTTGATGGAATGATCGGATGATCTGTATTTTGATATTTATAAGTTAGGTCAACGCCAATAAAATGTTTTCTTTCAAGATCGTACTTGCTGCCACCATCATTAATAAAGGCTGTTACATAACGGTTAGAATCTGGTTGAATGCCAACTGTTTTGTAAAAGCTTGCTATTTCTACATTTGAATTACCAACACTGCGATTGACCCCAAACTTCCCATAAATATCATGACTGCGTAAACGAAAATATTTCCTGTCATATTTTGTAAAGGTTGTTTCATTTCCAACACCAAAAAAGTTTACAACGTTTGGCACACCTGCGCCGGCTCCAACAAATGCATTCCATTTTCCAAGTAATTGATAAAAAGTTGTGCGGTAATCAATATAAACAGCATTTCTATTAATAGAATATTTCAACTTAATACTGTGTTCACTGCCCGCAGGAGTTTTTCTCCATGCATGTCTTGTATCACTATAACCAAGCGTAAGTGAAAAGAAACCGGGGGACACCCCAAACCCTTTTTTGTCGTACTCAAATGATTTGTATTCATAGGTGTTTATTAATGAGTCCTTGGAAATATGCAATCGTGTTTCACGAGAGGTTTGAAAACCTTTTTTATCTGTGTCGTATACCTGCGTTAATTTTTTACTGCCTGCAACAAATGATCTGTCTTCAAGAACATCATTACCCTCGCCACCGATTATTCGAATCAGGATCCCTTTGTTGGTTTTTCCTTCTAATCTAAAAACATCATCATCATTCATTCCGTATAATCTTATTTCATTTGTTTCTGATGTATAAAATTTACGTTCATAGAAAAGCATATCACCTTTATCTATTTTCATCTTATAAACCTTTACCACCGTTTCATTATCGTTGATACGGCTAACCAGGAATAATTCTTTTTTATTCGATCCAACAATATCAACATCTTTTGCCAGGAATTTATAATAAGTAGTGGCATATTCAACAAGTTGATTACGCCGTGATTTTAAATTTTCAATCAATTCTTTACCGGAAATATCATACACTTCAGGGGGAAGTTGTTTTATTGATCGTTCAATCACTGCATCTGTTAATGCATGGTGCATATCGTTTGCAATATCGATCCATTGTTTTAACGAAGGTTCATTGGCCAGTCTCCTGTCAAGATTTCGTGCCGTGAAATTAAAAGTTCTTATATCCTTTATGTGATCTTCAAATGATTGCAAATGGTGAAGATCGGCTGCTGAAATTGCAAAGCCTAACCATTTGCCATCAAACATTGTATAAGCCTGGTCCCTGTCTCTTGGAACGGGCTTAAAATTTTTTTCTCCAGAAGGAGTCCCTTGGACATCATCTTTTTTGAAACTTGCCCAGCGCCATTGATCTTCATGCCGGCCCCAATCGCCAATAAGAAAATCGAATAAACGGGCTCTTACATAAGCAAGCTGATCAACACTATGATCGTTGTCTCCCAAAAGTTCACTGAACATTTTTTCTGTACCGATAATATTTTTTGAATTTCCAAAGTTTGCAGCGGTCTCCCAATTTTCATCAGGACGTTGTTCAAACAAATAAAGTTGATTGGCAAAATCTTTATTAAATGAATCAAGAGCCGGTTGTTCAGGAATAAAAATTATTTCGGGATTGGTATGATAAACACCGGCTGCATCAGCCAATATTGGAATTGTTAGTGCAGCGTAAGGATGTCCTATTGTTACCTGGTCATTAATGATAGACTCAATAAAAGTTCCCTGGTAAATTTCAGGTAATGCTTTTCCAAAGCTTTTATCGATACTTCTTAATACATATTCTCTACCATCTTTATCTTTTAATCTCAAACTCTTACTTTGCCTTCCGCCACCACTTTCATAAGGGGTCAATCCCCCGGCCAACATATCAAGCTTTACTATCTTGAATTTTACCGGTGTTGACCATTCTTTTCGGTAATGAGTTCCCCATTTTCTTTGATAAGAAATTTTTCTATCATATTGGTTACTTGCGGAAGTGATCGTATAATCTGAAGTATCCTGGTTTGTACCGGGTTTAAACTGTGTAAATGCAAAAAAACCGGGGAAAAGAAAAGTAAATACAAGCAAATACCTATAATAGAGTGTTTGGTTTATCGTGGGCAGATTGATCATGATACTGTAACCCTATAAAAAATCCTGCCAAGATGAGATGTAAAATAAAAAGCTGGAAACCAGGTAAAGACCACTGTCTTATATAAAATAATTCCCTCTTTTTTAATGAGCCATGTTATTCTTTAAAATGCTCAAGCACTTTTGTTATTGGCAATGCTCCCTGGAAACCATCGATGAGATTTCCTTTTTTATCATAAAAGGCAACAAATGGTTTAGAACTAATCCTGTAATAAGTGGCAAGAATATGTTGAGTATCATACCCAACCGTGATATTGGAAAATCTGTTTAGCTGGTAGTTATCATAAAATTCTTTCATTTTGTCAAAAGGCATAAAGGTGGCCATCACTATTTGAATATTTTTAAAACTGTCGATCTTATCGATCAATTCTTCCGTTTCTTTTTTACAATGTTCACAATCAGGGCTGAATAAAATAAAAAATAAAGGCGTATCTTTTTTAAGTTGTTTGTCTGTGAAAATTGTCGAACTATCCGTCAATAGTAATTTAAGAGGTGGTACCGTTGGAAATCTTTTATATGGAGGACCAGTTTGCTGCGCAAATGCAAGCATGGAAACTTGCACAAAAACAAAAAGAGTAAATACAGTTTTCATTCTGCAAAGAAACTTTATTATTCGTTATCATATCGTTTTTGAACCAGCAGATAACTTTCCATTCACACTTTGCCATAAGGCTATCTAACCTTATCTTTGCCGCCTCAAAAAAATATTCAAGCCTAATAGCAAACAGCTAAAGGCTAAAAGCTTTCTTATCATGGCAAATACATCAGATATCAGTCGCGGAATGATCCTGAACCTTGATGGCAGTCTTTATACTGTTGTGGAATTTGGGGAAAACAAAACTGCCCGTGCTGCAGCAAAAGTTTGGGCCAGGCTAAAAGGAGTAGATAATAACCGGAGTATTGAAAAAACATGGAACTCCGGGGATACTATTTTCCCAATTCGTGTAGAAAAACGTACTTATCAGTTTTTATACAAAGACGATACAGGCTATAATTTCATGGACACTGAAACCTTTGAACAAATTGGTTTGCAGGCAGAAACTATTGATGCTCCCCAATACCTGAAAGAAGGACAAGAAGTTGGTATTTTTATTAATACTGACAATGACCAGGTGCTTGGCGCTGAACTTCCTGATAAAATAACTTTACTGATCACTTATTGCGAGCCGGGTGTTCGTGGTGATACTGCAACCCGTGCATTAAAGCAAGCAACACTTGAAACCGGCGCTACTGTTGGCGTTCCTCTTTTTGTAAATGAGGGTGAACAGATCAGGATAAATACAAAAACAGGTGAGTATGTTGATAGGGTAAAATAGTAATTTGAGCTTTTAAGGATTTTGCTCAAATCCACTATGATTTCAGGCATTTTTATATCATTTTGACCCGATTTGCCTCAAAAACTTACCAAAATCCTGTGCTTTCCGGTTTTGATTTCCCTAACTTAGCCATCCCTTATTTCACCTCCGAAGGACTTCTTCGGACCAAACCAACTTAATTTGAAAAACATGGACTTCAAGCAGATTCAGGAGTTGATCAAAATGGTCAACAAATCAAATATTGGGGAAGTGACAGTGGAATTGAAAGATTTCAAGGTAACAATAAAACAAAAAGAAGACAGGATTCAACACGTTGTCAGTGCGCCTATGCATAATATGCCTGTGGCTCCGCAAACTCATCATGTTCCTGCACATACATCACCGGTTCCATCTATACAACCATCCACAAACACTGATTCAACAAAAGAAGCACCTGATACAGCAAGCAATGTGATCACAGTCAGAAGCCCGATGATCGGTACTTTCTATCGAAAGTCATCGCCGGATAAACCAAATTTTGTTGAAATAGGTGATGAGGTCAGTCCCGGCAAAGTGGTTTGTATTATTGAAGCGATGAAATTGTTCAATGAAATTGAAAGTGAAGTAAAAGGAAAAATCGTAAAGATCCTTGTGGAAGATGCCTCACCGGTTGAATATGATCAGCCACTGTTCCTTGTTGAGCCAGCTTAATATGCAAATTTGCAAATGTGCCAATATGCAAATTTTCTAATCAAATCAATTTTCTGTTATGAGGAAAGAGCTAATTGAAAATAATCCGTTGTTAAAAAAATCAATTGAGTTCTCGCTTGCAGTCATTGAATATTGTGAAATTTTAGAAGCCAATAAAAAATATGTACTTGCAAAGCAACTACCCCGGGCTGCAACATCAATTGGTGCAAATTCTATGGAAGCTCAGAATCCCGAAAGCAAAGCTGATTTTATTCATAAAATGAAAATAGCCGCTAAAGAAGCTGATGAGACTCAATACTGGTTAACGTTATGTGATTTTTCAAAAGCATATCCTGATTGTAAAGATTTGTTGGATAAACTGGAAGAATTGACAAAGATTATTGGTAAAATTCTTTCAACAGCTAAAAGTAAAACACCTTTTAGTTACTTATTAAATTTTTTCTATTTCTAACTATGTGCCATTTTGCATATTTGCACATTGGCACATTTGCAAATTAAAACGATGTTCAAAAAAGTCCTCATAGCTAATCGCGGCGAAATTGCATTAAGAGTTATCCGCACCTGTCGTGAAATGGGAATTAAAACAGTTGCTGTTTATTCCACCGCAGATCGTGATAGTCTTCATGTAAAATTTGCTGATGAAGCAGTTTGTATTGGCAAACCCCAAAGCAGCGATTCATATCTCAACATTCCCCATTTGATGTCTGCTGCGGAAATTACAAATGCAGATGCAATACATCCCGGGTATGGATTTTTAGCAGAGAATGCAAAGTTTGCACAGATATGTGCCGATCACCAGATAAAATTTATCGGGCCTACACCCGATATGATCAACTCGATGGGAGATAAGATCACTGCAAAAGAAACAATGATCAAAGCAGGTGTTCCTGTTGTGCCGGGTGGTGAAGGTTTATTGCAAAGTTTGGATGAAGCAAAAGGGTTAGCAAAAGGAATGGGTTATCCTGTAATATTAAAAGCAACAGCGGGTGGTGGTGGAAAAGGTATGCGCATCGTATGGGAAGATGCAGAAATGGAAAGAGCTTACAACACTGCAAAAGCAGAAGCAGGTGCTGCATTTAAGAATGATGGCATTTATATGGAAAAATTTGTGGAAGAACCGCGTCATATCGAGATACAGGTTGCCGGCGATCAGTATGGGAGTGTTTGTCATTTGAGTGAAAGAGATTGTTCTATTCAGCGCCGCCATCAGAAGTTGGTGGAAGAATCTCCATCGCCATTTATGACTGATGAGCTTCGTCAGAAAATGGGTGATGCAGCAAAGAAAGCAGCTGGCGCCATTAATTACGAAAGTGTAGGAACCATCGAGTTTCTTGTTGACAAGAATCGCAATTTTTATTTCATGGAAATGAACACCCGGATACAGGTGGAGCATTGCGTAACAGAAGAGGTCATCAACTTTGATCTGATAAAAGAACAATTAAAAATTGCGATGGGTGAAAAGATCAGCGGCAAAGATTATTATCCGCAGGGTCATGCTATCGAATGCCGCATCAATGCTGAAGATCCTTATAATGATTTTCGTCCTTCACCGGGAAAAATAAGTGTGTTACATCAGCCCGGTGGTCATGGTGTTCGTGTCGACAGTCATGCCTATTCCGGTTATGTTATTCCACCTTATTATGATTCAATGATCGGCAAGCTGATCACCATGGCACGTACAAGAGATGAAGCCATCGATACGATGTATCGTGCATTGAGTGAGTATGTGATTGAAGGAATAAAAACAACCATTCCATTTCATTTGCAACTTATGCAGGACGAACGTTTCCGTAGCGGCGATTTTAATACAAAGTTTTTGGAAGGGTTTGTTCTTCGATAATTAATTTTTTTTTGCAAGCTTCATTAATCTTTAGGCTCCCACAATTGAATTTTATTTCCTTCAATGTCTAAAATATGAACAAATTTTCCATAGTCATATGTTTCAATTTTGTCTACGATAGTTACGTTTTCCTTTCTTAATTCTTCAACCAATGCTTCTAAATTCTCTACTCTATAGTTTATCATAAAGTCTTTTGTTGAAGGCTCAAAATATTTTGTGTTTTCTGCAAAAGGATTCCACTGGGTAAGTCCCTTTTTAGTGCTGTCATCAATCTGCCGCCATTCAAAGCTTGTTCCATAGGGGCTTGTGTCAAACCCAAGGTGTGTTTTATACCATTCGTTAATTGCTTTTGGGTCTTTACATTTGAAGAAAATACCCCCTATTCCTGTTACTTTTTTCATTTGTGTATTTTTTTTGTTAGATATTATTGTCTTAAAAGCGAACCCTAATAGAAATGAAGTTGCAATTAGTGTTATTGTCAATGTCGTCCGTTTCATTGTCTTTAAAATTAAATTTTAAAAATTAAACTTTTTTTGTTTTTATCATTAACACTTGAGGTCTGTCTTACGCTTATCGCTAACGGTTCGCGGCTTGGGGATGTGGCGGATTTTCAGCACTAAAGTTCAGATGAAGCATCCCGAAAGCTTTCGGGACTGAACCTTGCACAAATGTTCCTATGAAGCACGTCAGCCGCAATATTGCCAAGCCGATGTTAGCAGTTCGTTGTTTTTAAGTGTTCTGATTATTTTTCGAGAATGTTTTTTAAAGTTGACAAACTTATATCCATTTCTTTCGGAAGCATTTTTTCCATCATTGGTATCATTATGTTCAAAGGATATTTCAATGTACCGGCATTGCTCCAGGATACTTTGGTTTGATCATCGGATAAAGATTCTGTCTCCATGATTATATAGGCAGTGGCTGCCATTGGTTTTACAAAACGAATTTCTGTTTCAATTCTTTTCCCTTCAATGATGTTCTTAATTTCCTTTTCTCCTTCACCGGCTTTTTTATTTCCGCTCCAGGCATAAATAAATCCAACTGTTCCGTCCGTTCCTTTGTATTCTCTTTTCCTGTCGGGGCCAGCCATAGCGTGTTTGTTGAACTCGTCTTGGTTTTTGAGCAGTTTTACATAGTCAAATACTTTTTGTCGAGGCGTATTGATGATAATTTCACGTTTGACATAATGTTCGCTCTTCATAAAAAGTGCAACGATCAACAGCAAGGCAATGATGCCTGCCATTACAAGTAGAATTGTAATTATGATATTCATTTTATATTTCTAAAATCGGATTGTTTTGCGAAAAATGTTGGTGTCATACTCAAATATTATTTTCTCTTATTTATTGCAAATATCAATGCAGAAGAAATAATACACATTAGTAAGGCACTAATGATAAGTGAATTGTTTTTTTGTGAAATTCCAATAAAGAAATCGCCAACAAACATTACTAAAAAGAAAATATATGCAATTGTCAGCATAGGAATTGATTTTTTAAATGTCGCAAAACCAAAGATAAAACCAAGGGCAAATTGTCGGGCAGCCCACATATAAATTAAGTAGTCAACGCCTTTTGCGTTAAGGTCAACTGTCTCCAAAACCGATTGCGGTGAAAAGCATAATGATAAACTTACCATAAGTTCAAGTAATGCAAAAAGTCCTGATATTATAAGTATCCATTTTGGTAATGATTTTTGTCCTTCTGTCATAATGTAAGTTTGTTTTTTTACTTGTTTTTTGTCGTCTGTTTGATGTTTGCACTGACAGTCGATACAATGACCGCATAACGGCTACGGCTTGGCGATGTGGCGGTATTTAAAAATCGTCAGCCCGCAACTGCTGCTAAATTTATAAATAAAAGTTCATTGTTTATTCTATTGTTCGGTGTTATTCGTCAGATGGAATTGAAGCCAAATAGCGAACAAAAAGTTGAGCTTATATTCGTCGCCCCGCCATATTGCCAAAACCGCCTGTTGTACGTTCGCCTTTCGTCTTGCTTTTTTCATTCAGGATTTTGAAATATTAAGTGAATTTATGTACTTTGCAATTCAAAGTGCTTTTTATTTTATTTAAAGAATAACATTATGAAGATTTCAAGAAAAAATTTTGTCATTACTTTCCTCATTTTGGCGTTTGTCTTTCAATTTATCTCTAATTCAGTTTTGGGAACTGAGGTTGGGCTCTTTCCCGGAAACGGGGAATGGTTCCCCGGAACCGAATCACCAATTAGCTGGAAAAACAAGCTTGCAGCAATACTATACCCCATCAAATTTATTTTGATCAAGCCCTTGTCGTTTTTAGGAAAAGATGCAGACCCGGTTCCCCCGGTTTTGCTTATTGCATTTGCTCTTTACTGGAGTGCCATTGCTTTAGTTCTTCATTTTCTATTAAGCTTACTATTCAATCGAAAAAAAGTATGAGTTTTAGTGTAATCTGCATTATTATCAAAAGCTACTACAATTTTTTGGAGTAAACATCCGCACTAACAATATGACTAGAATTGAAGAAATATATCATGAAGCAAAGTCTGACAAATGGTTTCAGGGGTTTGCTCTTTTTTGTCGTATTGTATTGGCTGCAAGTTTTTTTCCGACTGGTTTAGTCAAAATCATGGGTGAGCGTTTCGCTGAAGGGTTGTCGTCTAATAATCCTTTAGGACATTACTTTGATGCATTATATTTAACTGGCTATTATTATACATTTATTGGAATTGCTCAAATCATAATAGCAATATTAATTCTGATTCCAAGAACTTCTTTTCTTGGTGTGCTTATGTATTTTCCCATGATAGTAAATATATGTGTGCTGACTTATGCTACCCGCTTTGCAGGCACACGAGCAAATACTATGTTGTTGTTAGCATGTTTGTTTTTATTAATCTGGAATTATGACCGTTTAAAATATCTTTTACCTTACAAGCAGCCTAAAATTGAATCACCTGTATTAAAAAAGCCCTTTGGAGTTCGTCTTCGAGTCATGTTCTTTGGAGCTTGTGTAGCACTTTTAGTTTTTGTAATAATTGGTACTTCCTATTTATGGGAGATTGGGCCTGGCAACTCTGAAGCTGAGTGTAGAAATCAATGTGATAAAAACCCCGGGGCTTGCGAGTTTTGTGATTGCATTTATAAAGAAGGCAAACCGATAGATAGCTGCCTGGCAGCTTTTAACAGGACAAAAGATATTCGCAAATCTAATGCGAAATAGATAGACCTTGGCTCAACCCGCAGTTTGAAATAACCATAATACAATAAACAAAATAAGCTGCTCTTTGAGAACGGTAACTTGAATGGTAAGTAGGACGCTGTTTTAGGGTGACGTACAACGGTTATGCATTTGTGCTGTTGGGGACTTCATCCATTCGTCGCCCCCGGCGACGGCTGCTGAACGTTGTTACTAAAGATAAAAATTTATTCTATTGCTGAATTGTAAAAGTCAAGCTGGGACAAAAGCTGAATGGCGGACCGAACGATGAAACACGGTATTCGTTAGCCCGGATGGCACAAATGCACCTGTTAGGCGCATGAATTTTATATGCCAACACCTAAAGCGATATATATTTGATTTCGTGTTATTTTATAGTGAAAATTTTCATCTATATAAGGTGGTCCTGTCGACCTGTAAAAAAAAAATTCATTATCCACTTCTAGTTCATAGCCGGTTTTAAAAATCCAGGATTTGATAAAACCATTCTTCTTTAGTGTGTAGCTTATTTCTGCATTGTGCAAAAGTCCCGTTTGTCGGCTGGCCAATTGATCTTTTATTTTAAATATGTTAACCCCCGAATATGCACTTATCGAAAAGTTTGCTCGCGGCTGAAGAATCAACAAGTAGTTGACTCCTGCCTGAAGAGGCAAAGAAAAGTAAGTGAATGTATTTGGCGACCACAAACTCTCTTCCCTTCGAAGAACCAATCCCGTTGAAAGCACTGCACTAAAGGATTTACTGAGTGGCTTTAAAAGTGTCACCCGTGCACGTATTCCGGGGTTCGCAAATCGTAAAGTTCTATATGCAGATACACCTACTCCCTGGAAAGAAGAGTTCACAAGCTGCCATTTGTTTTTATCAATTGACTGAAGTACACCAAGACTTAACTCGCCATTTATCTGTGATTGTCCAAAAAAGCAATTTAAAGCCAATAGAAAAGAAAATGATGCTTTCATAGTCAATGTATACAGTATGAAACGATAGTTGCGTCTAACGTTCAGGTATTGCTGCAGGTGGGATATTTTATAACTGTCTGCCCGGTACTGCAGCTTAGCTTTGTTTTGTTTCTGAAGTTAAGAACTTTTGCTGGGCTTTATTCGTCGAGCCCGAACTACTGCTGATAGTAGCATATAACTGATGTTTCAATGTCCGAGCCCCACTTGTAGCAATACTTCTGTTGGCTGTTGTTTTATCAACTATAGTATGTTTCATAATTTATTTCCTACTTGTCGTAACAGGTTTACTCCAATTAAATAAGGCATTACAAACGGAAATGCAGGGATGGCAACGGTACCTCCAACCTGGAATGTCTCCTGGAAA
>Ga0070698_100007456_pt1 | contig 11837 bp, 13 predicted proteins | sample KBSK1502metaG_FD_65477 | JGI IMG/M metagenome (GOLD analysis project Ga0070698, IMG submission 65477) | Corn, switchgrass and miscanthus rhizosphere microbial communities from Kellogg Biological Station, Michigan, USA - KBS K1-50-2 metaG | ecosystem: Host-associated > Plants > Roots >...
GCCGATGATGGCCATGGTTGGGGCCGCGCTCTCTAGAGCACCGTGGCGAGGCGGGTCATCGCCTCGCGGGTGGTTTTCTCGTCATGCACCAGAGCGACGCGGATGTAGCGGTCGGCGGTGTTGACGCCATCGGTCTCGCGACAGACATAGGCGCCGGGCAGCACCTTCAGATGCGCCTCGCCCCACAGCCGACGGGTGGCGGCCTCGCCGTCACCGACATCGAGCCACAGGAAGAAGCCGCCGCCCGGCGTGAAATAGCCGAAGCGGTTGTGCAGGATCTGTTCGGCGACGCGGAAATTCTTGGCGTACCAGGCGCGCGTCTCGACGGGATGCGTCTCCTCGCGCCACAGCGCCGCCGAGGCCTTCTGGACGGCCAACGGGATCTGCGTGCCGCCATAGGTCTTCCAGCGCAGCATCATCGCCACCAGCCTGGGATCGCCGGCCATGAAGCCGGAGCGGATGCCGGCGGCGTTCGAGCGCTTGCTGAGCGAGTGGAAGACCACGACGTTGCGGAAGGGATCCTTGCCGCCTGTCTCGTCCATGGCGAAGGCCGCTTCCAGGCCGCCGGTCGGCGGCTCGCGCGTGTAGATCTCGGCGTAGCACTCGTCGAGCGCCAGCACCGTGTCGTGCCGGCGGCACAGCCGGATCAGCTTCTGCAGATACGCCAGGCTCGCCATGGCGCCCTGCGGATTGGCAGGCGAGCAGAGATAGAAGATCGCCATCCGCTTCCAGATCGCCTCGTCGATTTGCTCGACGTCCGGCAGGAAGCCTGTGGCGGCATGGGCATTGGCGAAGTAGGGCTCGGCCCCCGACAGGACCGCGCCGCCGAGATAGGCCTGGTAGAACGGGTTGGGGATCGACACGACCGGTTTGGTGCCGCCCTTCTCCTGCGGCGCGGCGACAGTGGCGATCACATAGACGCCTTCCTTGCTGCCGGCCGTCGGGATCACGTGCCGGGCCGGATCGAGCAGGCCTTGGGGCAGGCGGTAGCGGCGCTCGAGCCACTCGACAATGGCGAGGTTGAGGTCGGCAATGCCCTGGTTGGGCGGGTACTTGCTCCAGCCCTCGACCTCGTCGGCCAGGATCTTGCGGGCGAAGGCGGGCAGCGCACCCTGCGGTTCGCCGACCGAGAGGTTGATCAGGGGAAGATGCGCCGGCGGCGTCACATCGGCGATCAGGCCGTTCAATCGCGCAAACGGGTAGTCCGACAGAGCGTCCGTCAGGCGCGGATTGAACATCGAAACCATCCATGAGCCTCGCCAGACCGAGGCAAAGCAATGAGGCCGGCGCGAGGGGGCCCGGCCGAGCCGACTATTGGCCTATTGTATGAAACAAATTAGCCAATAACAACAATGGAATAGCCCGTTTTCTTCAGAGTGCGTTGGATCCCGTTTCACCGGTCCGGATGCGCAGCGCCTGCTCGACCGGGGTGACGAAGATCTTGCCGTCGCCGATCTTGCCGGTGTGGGCGGCCTTCTGGATGGCTTCGATGGCACGCTCGACCTGGCCGTCATCGACCACGATCTCGACCTTCACCTTGGGCAGGAAGCTCACCAGGTACTCGGCGCCGCGATAGATCTCGGTCTGACCCTTCTGCCGGCCGAAGCCCTTCACCTCGCTCACCGTCAGGCCCGATACGCCGACCCCGGTCAAGGCATCGCGCACCTCGTCGAGCTTGAACGGCTTGATGATGGCCGACACGAGTTTCATGCGCTCCTCCCGCCTTTCGGCTTGCAACGCTAGACTGGCGTCTGCCGTCGGCGGCGTCAAATTCGCGAAAAAAATGGCCCGGCGAAAGGCTCGCCGGGCCGCAAGTGGCCGCCGCGACGCGAAGCGGCGGCTGAGGGGGAACCAGGGAGGAGTCGGGTTCCCGAACGCGATGGACGATCAGTGCACCGTTTCTCCGTGCAGATTGATGTCGAGGCCTTCGATCTCCTCTTCGTTGGTCACGCGCAGGCCGATCAGCGCGTCGACGATCTTGAGGAGGATGAAAGTGGCGATGGCGCACCAGGCGATGCAGACCAGGCAGCCCCACAGCTGGGTCAAGACCTGGCCGCCATTGCCGTCGATCAGGCCGCGCTTGCCCTCGCCGCCGATCGCCTCCATGGCGAATACGCCGGTAAGGATGGCGCCGACAAAACCGCCGATGCCGTGCACGCCGAAGGCGTCGAGCGAATCGTCGTAGCCCATGGCCCGCTTGAGGCTGGTGGACCCCCAGAAGCAGACCAGGCCGGCGACGATGCCGATCACCAGCCCGCCCATCGGATTGACGAAGCCGGACGCCGGCGTGATGGCGACCAGGCCGGCGACCGCGCCGGTGATGACGCCCAGCACCGACGGCTTGCCGCGCGTCACCCATTCGGCGAACATCCACGACAGCGCCGCTGCCGCCGTCGCGAACTGGGTGACGGCCATCGCCATGCCGGCATTGCCGTTGGCGCCGCCCGCCGAGCCGGCATTGAAGCCGAACCAGCCGACCCACAGGAGCGAGGCGCCGATCACCGAGTAGACGAGATTATGCGGCGCCATGTTCTCGACGCCGAAACCGCGGCGCTTGCCCAGCACCAGGGCGCAGACCAGGCCGGCCACGCCGGCGTTGATATGCACCACGGTGCCGCCGGCGAAGTCGAGCACGCCCCAGTCGCCCAAAAAGCCGCCGCCCCACACCCAGTGGGCGATCGGCGCGTAGACCACCAGCGACCACAGCGCCATGAACCACATCATGGCCGAGAACTTCATGCGCTCGGCGAAGGCGCCGGCGATCAGCGCCGGCGTGATGATGGCGAAGGTGAGCTGGAAGCTTATATAGACCGTTTCGGGAATGGTCTTGGCCGCCTCATGGACGCTGTCGAGGGCCAGCCCGCGCAGGAAGACGCGGCCGAGGCCGCCGATGATCGTGCTGCCCGATGTGAAAGCCAGGCTATAGCCCACGACCAGCCACAGCACCGAGATCAGGCAGGCGACGGCGAAGCTCTGCATCACCGTGGCCAGCACGTTCTTCTTGCGCACCATACCGCCGTAGAACAACGCCAGGCCCGGGATGGTCATCATCAGCACCAGCGCCGTCGAGGTCAGCATCCAGGCGGTGTCGCCGCTATCGATCTTGGGCTTGTCGTCGGCCGCCAGCGCGAGCGCCGGCAGAACCAGCGCCGCGGTCCCTGCCAGGCCGCCGAACGCCGAATTGAGCTTCAGTTTCATCGTTCTCCCCTTGCCTCTCAAGTTGCTTGCATGGTCCGCTGGACTAAAGCGCGTCGATGCCCGACTCGCCAGTGCGGATGCGGATCGCCTGTTCGACGGTCGTGACGAAGATCTTGCCGTCGCCGATCTTGCCGGTGCCCGCCGCCTTGCGGATCGCCTCGACCGAACGCTCGACCATGGCATCGTCGATCACGACCTCGATCTTGACCTTGGGCAGGAAGCTCACCGCGTACTCCGCACCGCGATAGATCTCGGTCTGACCCTTCTGCCGGCCGAAGCCCTTCACTTCACTCACCGTCAGGCCCTGGATGCCGAGCGACGTCAGAGCGTCCCGCACCTCGTCTAGCTTGAAAGGCTTGAAAATCGCCATGACCAGTTTCATTGCAGTCGTCCTCCACCGGGCGGCGGACCACCCCCAAAGCTCGAAGCAACAAGCTGCAAGGTGCATGCCAACTACCGTTTAGTGCTGTATTTTGGGGCCCAGTAATCGCCTTGCGGGACGGTGAAAGCGACGTCGCGAGCAAAACGGTGGGGAGACCGGATTGCCCAAAAAGCTTGCCTCAATCGGTGTCGGGCTGGTCGCGCTGTGGGCATCGCCAGCGACTGCCGCCGACGAGCCGCAGAAATGGACGGGGCCGTTCGGCGGGACATTTACGGCGACCTTTGCCTTCGTCTCCGACTATTCGTTCGGCGGCATCTCGCAGACCCAGTTGCAGCCCGCCGTGCAGCCGAGCTTCGCCTACGAGACGCCGACGGTGAGCGACAAGGTCTTGCTGTCGGCTTACGTCGGCGCCTGGGGCAGCAATGTCAACTTCACCACGACCGGCCCGACCGTCGAGATCGACCTGATGAGCGGGCTGAGGCTGAAGACGTTCGACAAGAAGCTCAGCTTCGACCTGGGAGTCATCCGCTACAACTATCTCAGCACGCCGTCGGATCTGTTCTACGACTACACCGACTTCGCGCTGCTCGTCAGCTATGACTTCGGCTTCGCCGAGATCAACGGCAAGGTTCGCTACAGCGACAACTCGTTCGGCAACTCCGGCATCGCCTGGAACAAGCGCATCCAGTACAATGTACCGCTACGCTTCATCAGGCTGCACGACAACGTGTCGCTCAAGACCTTCGGCACGCTGGGCAACCAGTGGGTCGAGCGCAATCTCAACTACGGCATCCCGAACAACGACTACTGGTACTGGCAGTTCGGCCTGATTGCCAACGTCTACGGGGTCGACCTCGCGCTGTCCTACGTCGACACCAATATCGATATCGCCGGATGCGGCAACACCCTGAACTGCCAGGGTCGCATCATCTTCGGTCTCTGGAAGAATTTCTGACCCCCGCCGCGAAGGCTTGCCGCCCAACCGGGCGGCTGCCATCTATATTGCATGGACGGCGATCGCTTCGACCTCGCGGTGGTGGGTGCGGGCCTCAGCGGCAGCCTGCTGGCGCTTGCCGCGGGTGAGGCAGGACTCGATACCGCGCTGATCGACCGCATGCCGCTGAACTCGTTCACCGACGCCGGGTTCGACGGTCGCACCACCGCCATCGCCTATACCAGCCAGCGCCTGTTTGCGGCTCTTGGCGTGTGGCCCGACCTGGCCGATCAGGCTGAGCCCATCCTCGACATCCGCATCTCAGACGCCGGCCACGACGGTCGGCCGAGCCCGCTGTTCCTGCATTTCGACCACCACGAAGCGGCGCCGCAGGATGGCGAGCCCGCGCCGATGGGCTGGATCGTCGAGAACCGCTTCGTGCGCGCCGCGGTGCTGCGGCGGCTGGCGGCGTGCCGTGCCGTCGAGCTGATCGCACCGGACGAGGTGATCGAGACCAGGCGCGATCCCGACCGCGCCGACCTTACGCTCAAGAGTGGCCGCCGGCTTGCCGCGCGGCTGGTGGCGTCGGCCGAGGGCCGCTTCGGCGCCATGCGCGAGGAAGCCGGCATCGGAGCGCGCACCTGGTCCTACCACCAGATCGCCATCGTGCTGGTGGCGCACCACGAGCGGCCACATCGCGGCGTCGCCCAGGAAAAGTTCCTGCCGGGCGGGCCTTTCGCCATCCTGCCGATGCGGGACGGCGCCAACGGCCAACACCGCTCGTCGATCGTCTGGACCGAGCGGGCCGATCTGGCGCGTCGCCTGCTCGAGCTCGATGGCCCACGCTTCCAGGCCGAATTCGCGCGCCGCTTCGGCGATCATTTAGGCCGGGTCGAGCCGGCCGGTCCGCGCTGGTGGTACCCGCTGGGCCTGGTGCACGCCGAGCGCTACATCGACACCCGGCTGGTGCTGGTCGGCGACGCCGCGCACGGCATCCATCCCATCGCCGGCCAAGGCTACAATCTCGGCGTGCGCGACATCGCAGCGCTGATCGAGGTCTTGGTCGATACCAAGCGACTGGGCCTCGACATCGGCGCCGCCGACACCCTCGAACGCTACGCACGATGGCGGCGCGCGGACAATCTGGCCATGGTCGCCGCCACCGACCTGTTGAACCGCCTGTTCTCCAACGACATCAAGCCGCTGCGGCTGATCCGCGACCTCGGCCTCGCCGCTGTCAATCGTGCGCCGCCGCTGCGCCGCTTCTTCGCCCGCCATGCCATGGGGTTGGTCGGCGATCTCCCCAGGCTGATCAGGGGTGAAAGACCGTAGTCCGTCGTCCCGACCGGAGCGAAGCGGAGCGGAGGGACCTGCTCTCTACCGGCACACCACAAATCGTGGAGACAAGGCCCCTCCACTTCGCCCTTCGGGCTCCGGTCGGGGCGACGGACTGCTCTAGACTCCAGGGCCCTGCCACCCTATCTCAGGGGCCAATTTTCGAGGACTCTTCATGGCTCAAGCGCAAGTGCCCGTGACCGTGCTGACCGGATATCTCGGCGCCGGCAAGACCACCCTGCTCAACCGCATCCTGAGCGAGCAGCACGGCAAGAAATACGCCGTCATCGTCAACGAATTCGGCGAGCTTGGCATCGACAACGACCTCGTGGTCAATGCCGACGAGGAAGTGTTCGAGATGAACAACGGCTGCATCTGCTGCACCGTGCGCGGCGATTTGATCCGCATCATCGAAGGGCTGATGAAGCGCAAGGACAGGTTCGACGGCATCCTGGTCGAGACCACGGGCCTCGCCGATCCCGGCCCGGTGGCGCAGACCTTCTTCACCGACGACGAGGTCAAGGCCCGGACCCGGCTCGACGCCATCGTGACGGTGGTCGACGCCAAGCACTTCCTCGGCCAGCTCGAGCAGGGCGACGAGGCCGAGGAACAGGTGGCCTTCGCCGACGTGATCCTGCTCAACAAGACCGACCTGGTGAGCGCCGACGAACTCAAGAAGGTCGAGGATAAGATCCGGTCGATCAACCCGTTCGCCCGCCTGCATCGCACGCAGAAGAGCCAGGTCGAGCTCGGCGCCATCCTCGACAAGGGCGCCTTCGATCTCAAGCGCATCCTCGAATTCGAGCCGGATTTCCTCGAGCACGGCCACGATCACGACCATGAGGAGGAGGTGAAGAGCGTGGCGTTCAGCGCCGACCGTCCGGTCGATCCCGACAAGTTCCAGAAATGGATGGGCGCGCTGCTGCAGCTGCGCGGCGGCGATATCTTCCGCAGCAAGGGCGTTTTGGCCATCGACGGTGCGCCGCGGCGCTACGTCTACCAGGGCGTCCACATGATGATGGACAGTGACTGGGGCTCGCCGTGGAAAGAGAGCGAGAAGCGTTCGAGCAAGCTCGTGTTCATCGGCCGCAACCTCGACGGCGACAATCTCAAGCGTGGTTTCGAGGACTGCCTGAAATAGCCGCGTGAAGCTCGATCTCGCAAATCCGGCCTGGCGCCAGACCCTGCCGCCGGCGCGCACGGTCGCAGCCGATGCGCCCGTCGCCGCCTGCGCCTTCAGCCGCGACGGCGCGACCGCGGCCTTTGCCCTGGGCGATGGCAGCGTACGCTCGATCCCGGCCGATATCGCCGTATCAGCGCCCGCGCCCAATCCGCCCGTGCACGGCGGCGCGGTGCTGGCGCTGGTCGGCGACCCGGCGGGCGATGGCTTCATAAGCGGTGGTGACGACGGCCGCCTGCTGCGCCTCGGCGCCGACGGCGCCGCAACGGAGCTCGTCAACCAGAAGGGTAAATGGGTCGAGCACCTCGCCGCCCACCGCACCGGCGCCATCGCCGCCGCGATCGGCAAGAACGCCTTCGTCATCAAGGACGGCGAGGTGCGCGAGTTCGGCCCGCACCAGAGCACGGTGGCCGACCTCGACTTCAGCAAGGACGGCAGCCGCATCGCCTGCGCCCACTACGGCGGCGTCACGGTGTGGAGCATCGGCCAGGTTACCCTGCCGCCGCGCCGCTTCGCCTGGCGCGGCAGCCACGTGGCGCTGCGCTGGAGCACCGACGGCAAGTTCATCGCCACCGGCACACAGGAAAACGACATCCATGTGTGGCGCATGGCGCAGGCCACCGACATGCGCATGCAAGGCTATCCCGCCAAGGTGAAGTCGCTGTCGTGGACCGCCGACGCGCGATTTCTCTACACCTCGGCCCAGCCGGTCTTCACCGCCTGGCCGTTCTCCGGCAAGGGGCCGGAAGGCAAGCCGCCGCTGCAGTTCGGCGAGGAAGGCGCCGGCCTTTTGGCCGTGGTGGCCGCCCATCCGGCCGCCGAGTTCGTGGCCGGCGGCTACGATTCGGGCGAGCTGCAGCTTGGCGACATCAAGACTCGCCGCTCGGTGGTGCTCAGGATGGCCGACGGCTCGGCCATCACCTGCCTCGCCTGGTCTCCCGACGGTTACAAGCTCGCCGTCGGCAACGAGGGCGGCGCTCTTTTGGTGGTGGATCTCAAGCGTTAGCGCTGGTCACCGCGCACCAGCAATCGATGCGACAACAGGCAGAACGCGCCCGCTATGCCCATGGCCGTGGTCATGGGCGCGATGGTGCCGTCGAGGGTCTGGCCGACGATAGCGCCGAAGAGCGCGCCGATGCCGAATTGCATGACGCCCATCAGCGACGACGCGGTGCCCGCCATGTGCGGATAGCGCTGCAGCGCCATCGCCATCGAGTTGGGCCCGATCAGGCTGATGGTGGCGATCTGCGGCGCGAAGCAGAGCAGGAAGGGCCACAGGCCGATGGTGCCGTAGCGTGCCTCGATCAGGCCCATGATCAGCGCCGCCGGGCCGACGATGGCCGGCACGATCACCGCGTAGCGCAGGATGCGGCCGGCGCCGAACACCGGTGCGAACTTGGCGTTGAGTAGGCTGCCCAGGGTCATGAATACGACCATGCCGCCGAAGATCAGGCCGTAGGCGCGCGGCGCCACGCCGTAGCGCTCGATGAACACGAACGGCGAACCGGACAGGAACGACAATAGCGCCGAGAACTGGAAGGTGCTGGTGAAGGCGTAGCCCATGAAGGCGCGATGGCGCAAAAGCTGGCCGAAGCGCTTCAGCACCGACGAAAGCACCAACGGCTGGCGATATTCCGGACGCAAGGTTTCGGGCAGGCGGGCCCAGGCTGCCGCCAGAGCCAAGACGCCGATCGCCGCCAGCACCCAGAAGATCGCCCGCCAGCCGAGGAACCACAGGATCTGCCCGCCGATCAGCGGCGCCAGCATGGGCGCGATCGAGGTGCAGGCCATCATCAGCGACATGGCGCGCGCCGCCTGATCGCGCTCGGCGAGATCGCGCACCATGGTGCGCGCCAGCACCACGCCGCCGCAGGCGGCCAGGCCTTGCAGGAAACGCAGCACGACCAGCTGCCCGGCCTCCGCCGCAAAGGCGCAGCCGATGCTGGCCAGGACATAGATGGCGAGGCCGCCCAGGATGACCGGACGCCTACCGAAGCGATCGCCCGCCGGGCCATAAAAGATCTGGCCGGCGCCGAAGGCGATCATGAAGGCCGACAAGGTGAGCTGGATATCGCCCACCGTGCCGCCCAGATCGACGGCGATCACCGGCAGCGCCGGCAGGTACATGTCGATCGAGAGCGGCGTGAACGACGACAGCAGCGCGAGCAGGACCAGCAGCAGCGGCGTCAGGGTCGGACGGGTTGCCGTGGCGGTCATCGGTTTTTGTCGTAGCAGCATTGGTCGCACGGTCCCATGCTATAAGCGGACCATGACGACGCTGCCTGAGCTCACCGAGCCGCAGATCCACCGCTATGCCCGCCACATCGTGCTGGCCGAGATTGGCGGCGTCGGCCAAGCGCGGCTGATCGCCGCGCGCGTGCTGGTGATCGGCGCGGGCGGGCTGGGCGCACCGCTCCTGCAGTATCTCGCCGCCGCCGGCATCGGCACCCTGGGCGTGATCGACCACGACCGCGTCGACCTCTCCAACCTGCAGCGCCAGGTCATCCACCGCACCGCTGACATCGGCGTCTCCAAGGTCGAGAGCGCGCGCCGCGCCCTTTTGGACATCAATCCCGAGGTCGAGGTCGTTGCGCACGACGAGCGCCTGACGGCGGACAACGCCCGGCGCATCGTCGACGGCTACGATATCGTGGCTGACGGCAGCGACAATTTCGCCACCCGCTACCTGCTGAACGACGTCTGCTATCGCCTCAAAAAGATTCTGGTTTCCGCGGCGATCCTTCGTTTCGACGGCCAGATCTCGACCTACAAGGCTTGGCAGGGCGCGGGCCATCCTTGCCTGCGCTGCATTTTCCCCGCGGCGCCGTCGGAGGATGCCGTGCCGAGCTGCGCCCAGGCGGGCGTCTTGGGCGCGCTGGCTGGCACCCTGGGCGCGCTGCAGGCGAGCGAAGTGGTGAAGGAGATTTTAGGCATCGGCCGTTCGCTGTCGGGCAGGCTTTTGATGTACGACGCACTCGCCGGCTCGTTCGACGAGATGGCGATCGCCAAGCGGGCGGACTGCCCGACCTGCGGCAAATCATGACGAGCAACGACGGCGGCGTGTCCGTGATCGTGCGGGCCGGCGACTACGAAAGCGTCCACTATGCGCTGGCGTTGGCCGCCGCCGCGCTGGCGGTCAACAAGCCAGCCGTGCTGTTCTTCACCATGGCCGGCATCCGCGCCCTGATGGAGCCGCCGATTCTCGACGACTGGGAGCGCGACGCGCTGAACCGCGCCCGCGGCGTCGGCGACTTCGAGACGCTGCTGCAGGCCTGCGTCGAGCTTGGCGCGCGCTTTATCGTGTGCGAAATGGGCCTGCGCTCGCTCGCCATCGACCGCGCAGGGCTGCGCACCGACGTTCCCTTCACGGTCGCCGGCATCGTGACCTTGCTGGAAGAGACCAAGCCCGGCATGCACCTGGTTTCACTATAGATCGACCGAGGAGAGTTCATGACATCCGCCTTCGACGTGCTGGGTATCGGCAATGCCATCGTTGATGTCCTCAGTCACACCGACGATGCCTTCCTGAGCCAGCACGGCCTGGTCAAGGGCAGCATGATGTTGATCGACGAGGAACGCGCCGAGACGCTCTATGCGGTGACAGGCCCGGGCGTGGAAGTCTCCGGCGGCTCGTGCGGCAACACTATGGCTGGCATCGCCTCGTTCGGCGGTAAGGGCGCGTATGTCGGCAAGGTGCGCAACGACCAGCTCGGCGAAGTGTTCAGCCACGACCTGAAGTCGACAGGGGTGTCATTCGAGACTGCGAGCGCCATCTCCGGTCCGGCAACGGCGCGCTGCCTGATCCTGGTGACGCCCGACGGGCAGCGCACCATGAACACCTATCTCGGCGCCTGCACCGGCCTCGGTCCGGCCGACATCGACACCGGCCGCGTCGGCGCCGCCCAGGTGACCTATGTCGAGGGCTATCTATGGGATGCGCCGGCCGCCAAGCAGGCGGTGTTGAAGGCGTTCGACGCCGCCCATGCCGCAGGCCGGCTGGTCTCGATCACCCTGTCGGATTCTTTCTGTGTGGATCGCTATCGCGACGAGTTCCGCGACCTTTTACGCAACAAGGTCGACATCCTGTTCGGCAACGAATCGGAGATCAAATCGCTCTACCAGGTCGAGACTTTCGAGGCGGCGATGGCGGCCGTCCGCCAGGAGGCCAAGATCGCCGTCCTCACGCGCAGCGAGAGGGGCTCGGTCGTGCTCAAGGGCGCCGAGACCTGGCCGGTGCCGGCCGCGCCGGTGGCCAAGGTGGTCGACACGACCGGCGCCGGCGACCTCTACGCCGCGGGCTTCCTGTTCGGCTACACGCACGGCAAGCCGCTCGCCGAGTGCGCCCGGCTAGGCGGCCTCGCCGCCGCCGAGATCATCTCCCATGTCGGCGCCCGCCCCGAGCAGGCGCTGCGCGGCCTGATTTGAGCGTCGCGTTGCTTCCGCCTTCATCCCGTACGGCTTGTCGTCCTGAGCGTAGCGAAGGACCTCATCGCCGCTTGCCACCGGCATGAGATCCTTCGCTGCGCTCAGGATGACTGAGCGGGCCGACCCCTCCCTCTCCTCAACTTCACGGCCGAAAAGAGAGCCATGACCGCTTCGATCAAGCCCAGGAGCTGGCGCGAGTCGCTGGCGATCTACTCGCATCCGCGCGTGGTCGCGCTCTTGTTCCTGGGCTTCTCCGCCGGCCTGCCGTTCCTGCTGGTCTTTTCGACCCTGTCGGCGTGGCTGCGCGCGTTCGGCGTCAGCCGTACGGCGATCGGCTTCATCAGCTGGATCGGCATCACCTATTCCATCAAGTTCGTATGGTC
>Ga0070698_100007457_pt1 | contig 11834 bp, 9 predicted proteins | sample KBSK1502metaG_FD_65477 | JGI IMG/M metagenome (GOLD analysis project Ga0070698, IMG submission 65477) | Corn, switchgrass and miscanthus rhizosphere microbial communities from Kellogg Biological Station, Michigan, USA - KBS K1-50-2 metaG | ecosystem: Host-associated > Plants > Roots >...
CCCAGGCTAAAATCTCGCAGCGCTTCGCGCCTTTCCATCAACGCACGGGGATACCAGACGAAAGGAGCAGCGATCTAAAGCGCCGAGGCCGCCTTCGCAAGCTACGGCGCGCCCTAACCGTGAGGATGTGCATATCTCAGAGTGTGGCCGCGACGAAGCGTTTCGCGTAGTCGGGTCTCGCCCTACCGATCTACGTCGCGGCCGCACCTGGGAGGGGCGCCACCGTCCTGGATTGAACATGCCCGAATAGCAGGCGATGTTGGACGTCTTTTAATGAGTTATCGCGCTTCCCCGTGTTTGATCGGGACACCGAACGGTATGGAAAAAAGTAAACAGCGCCTATCGACGAACGTTGTGGAAGCGGTGCGCCAGTCTCCTGAGTTTCGCCAGAAATTCGAAGAAAAACCGCCTATATGCTTTGAGCATGTTGTGGAAGCCGCTCAATCGTTCGTTGCGGCTTGCGCGGTGCGCCAGCATCCATCGCGAACTTGTTGGTTGATTTGTCCGGACGCACGCCGCCAGGAAGAAATCTGCAACGAATTACTGAACTGGGAGATCGGAGCTCGATTTTTTCCGGAGCTTGAGTTGCCGGCAATCGAAGGAGCGGTGCCAGACCCGGAGTTGATGGCAGAACGGCTGGCTTTGCTGCAACAGATCGTGACCGGAAGGAGAATGGCGGTGGTGGTGACTCGGTCGGTTTTGGAGAGTCCAGTTGTGCCCGGTGATCGAGTGTTGAATCAAACGCTCATTCTGCAGCGTGGAGATTCTCTCGATAGCGGGCAACTGATTGAGAAACTCATTCAAGCCGGCTATGAAAAAGTGTCGCAAGTGAGCGGACGTGGAGAATTCGCGAATCGCGGTGGGATCATCGACATTTTCTCGGCGCAACAGGCGGTGCCGGTACGAGTGGAGCTTTTTGGCGATACCATTGAATCGTTGCGCGAGTTTGATCTGGACGAGCAGACGGCGATCCAAGTGGTTGAGCACTCAGAGATATTTCTCGGCGATATCCAAGGCGAGACCATCCCGTTACGCGATTACATTCGGCCAGGCGACCTCTTGATCGATGTCGAAGCTGAACAGACGGATGCAGAGGTACGAATTACCGCAGGCGCGTTTCCAGCCGGCCAGCCCGAGGATTACAGCAGTGCCTTTTATCCATCGGTTTTCCATGACTTCGAAGCGGGAGATTTTCTGGTTGAGGAACACAAGCGGCAACGCGCCTTGACTCAAATTGAAGAGTGGCTTTGTCAAGCTTGGCGGATATTGGTGGTCTGTCACAACGAGGGAGAAATTGAGCGGTTGAGAGATGTCTTGTCCGATAATCACATCGACGTGGATTCGGTTGATTTCGGGATTGGCAGTCTGAACCATGGATTTGTTTATCCGGCCGCTCGGCTAGCAGTACTTTGTGATGCCGAAATTTTTGGGCGTTACCAAAGCCCGAGTGCTCGTCGTCTAGCGGTTAGAAGGGCGCGGCTCCGCGGTGGACGGGCTCCAGTTGATTTCAGCGAATTGGCTGAAGGGGATCTCGTGGTTCATGTGGAGCACGGAATCGGGAAGTACTTGGGAATTCAGGAATTGGAGCAAGGAGGAGTAAAGAGCGAATGCGTCCTTCTGGAATTCGCGGAGGACGCGCGGCTCTATGTACCGTTTGAACAGGCGTTTCTCATCTCGCGCTACGTCGGCATAGGGAAGCGATTTCCTCCGCTGAGCAACCTAGGAGATGGCAAATGGAGTAGAACGAAAAAGGCAGCCGAAACGGCGGTCTTCGACTATGCGGCTCGTCTGTTGGACCTGCAGGCGCGACGCAACACGTTGCCGGGGTATGCCTTTCCGTCCGATTCCAAATGGCAGCAAGAATTCGAAGCCTCTTTTCTGTACACGGAGACTCCAGATCAGCTTGGAGCGATCGAGGAAACCAAACGGGACATGGAAACGGAGCAGCCAATGGATCGATTGATCTGCGGCGATGTCGGTTTTGGCAAGACGGAGGTGGCGATTCGTGCGGCGTTCAAGACCGTTATGAGCGGGAAACAAGCGGCAATGCTGGTACCCACTACCGTGCTGGCGCAACAGCATTTCGAAACATTCCGGCAACGGATGTCTGATTACCCGATTCGAGTCGGGATGCTGAGCCGATTTCTTTCCGCCGGGGAACAGCGGAAGACGGTTGCTGCGATCCAGGACGGCTCGATCGACATTATCATCGGTACTCATCGGCTGATTTCGTCGGACATCCAATTCAAGGATCTCGGGCTAGTGGTGATCGATGAAGAACAGCGCTTCGGAGTACGCCACAAGGAACTGCTGAAAGAGCGATTCAAGTTAGTAGACGTTCTGACGCTTTCGGCCACCCCAATTCCACGCACGCTTTATCTGTCGCTAGTCGGCGCCAAAGATATGTCATCGATTGAAACACCGCCACCCAACCGGCTTCCGGTGGAAACGGTGGTTTGCGGTTATGATGAACGGGTCATTCGTGATGCTATTCAGCGCGAGCTACACCGCCGTGGTCAGGTCTATTTCTTACATAATCGGGTGCACTCGATCGAGCGAATGCGAAACCGAGTGCAAGAGCTTTGCCCCAGGGCCCGCGTCGATATTGGGCACGGCCAGATGGAAGAAGAGGCGCTGGAAAGGGTCATGCAACGATTCGTGCAAGGGGAGATCGACGTTCTGATTTCCACGACGATCATCGAAAGCGGATTGGATATCCCAAATGCGAACACGATTATCATCGATCGAGCCGACCGTTTCGGATTAGCGGATCTCTACCAACTCCGCGGGCGCGTGGGACGGGCCCAGCACAAGGCGTACGCTTACTTGTTGTTGCCGCGAGACTTGATGGCGGTTGGGGCGGCTCGTCGCCGAATCAATGCGATCAAACAATATTCCGGTTTAGGGGCAGGCTTCAAGATCGCGATGCGGGATCTGGAAATTCGGGGAGCGGGCAACATTCTCGGCACCGCCCAAAGTGGCCATATCATCAATATCGGGTTTGACCTGTATTGCCAGTTGCTGCAACAAGCGGTAGAACAGCTCAAAGGTAAAAAGGGAGTTAAACGTTCCGACACCTTTCTACGACTCGATTTCGTGGTTACGAACGAATCGGAATTTGTTACCGCTCGGAAGGAGTTGGCCCCGGCATTTGTGCCCTCCGATTACATCGCTCAACCCCAGACGAGAATTGAGGCCTATAAGAAACTTGCCGCAGTCGCCTCGATTGAGCAGCTCCATCGGCTTAGATCGGAGTGGCGGGATCGTTTCGGGCCTCTACCCCAGGCGGTGCAGAACCTGCTGATTCTGAACGAGATCCGCCTCGTGTCCGGACGAGAAAAAATAGCTCGAATCGAAGTAAAAGACTCCAAAGTGATGATGACACGTGGTGGCGATTATTTGCTCATTGGCGACCGGTTTCCCCGCTTGACTTCGACCAACCCGCAATCTAGCCTCGCGGAGTTGTTATCGCTCTTAACCCAACTCTCGTGATAAGGCATGTTTCCTAAGCTGTTTGCTAGCTACGTTGTGGCGCTTTCCCTGCTGATTCCCGCAGTGATGCGCGCGGCGGATCCGCAAGTCATCGACGGTATCGCTGCGGTCGTTAACGGTGACGTAATCACATTCTCCCAGGTCCAAGAAGTGGCTGCACCGGAAGAGCAGACGCTTCGGCAACAATACCAGGGACAGGAACTTATTGATAAAATAAAGGAGACGCGGTTGGCGGTGTTGAACGATTTGGTAAACCGTCAGCTGATCCTCCAGGAATTCAAGAAGAAGGAATACAAGCTCCCCGATTACGTAGTCGAGCAACAGCTCGCTGGAATCATCAAAGAGGAGTTTGGCGGTGATCGGCAAGCATTTATGCGAACGCTGAACGCGCAAGGTTATTCCATGAATCGATTTCGCGACATGGAAAAGGACAAGATCACTGTCCAAGTCATGCGCCAAAATAACGTGAAAGGCACCTTCACGCCTTCTCCAACGGAGATCGAGGCCTATTACAACGCCAATAAGAAAGAATTTGCGACACCGGAGCAGGTAAAGCTGCGCATGATCGTGCTTAACTCGGATCCGCTGGTGACCGATTCCGCGGCTAGCACTAAGCAGATGGCGGAGGAGATTCGTCAGAAAGCGAAAGAGGGCGCTGACTTTGCGACTCTGGCCAAGACTTATTCGATGGATGGGACCGCCGAAAATGGAGGAGATTGGGGCTGGGTCGACGAAAAGACTCTGAACCAGGACCTAACGAAAGCGGCGTTTGCTCTTTCGGCCAAGGAGGTGAGCCCCTGCATTCAGATTGGCGATTCGTTTTACATTCTGTATTGCGACGAAAAGAAGACGGCGAACTTTATTCCTTTGGCGGAAGTCAGAGACGGAATTTCGAAGAAGCTCGAGCAAGTTCAGCGTCAAAAAGCGACTCAGCGCTGGCTCGATGGACTACGCGAAAAGGCGTACATCAAGGTTTACTAGACCGCGGTAGGGACCGGCTCCCGACTTCGCAAAGCCGCCGTCGCTACGCTGGCGCTTCCTCAGGTTTAGGTTCGCAAACGCCGTAGATCGGGCCGCCGCCGGACGAACTCGGGAGCGCATCCCCACCGCCCAGGAATCGTTGGGTTGCGCGGGGTCAACGGGCCAATTATGAAACTTTCTTCGATGGCTAAAGTCTATCTCCGGGTCTTCGATGTCGGACTGCAGAACACTTTTGTCTACCGCTGGAATTTCTTTATCCGATCGATTTTCGGCATTCTGCCGTTACTCGGTACAGTCTTTATCTGGGGAGCGATCTTTGAGGCAAAAGGGCAGGGGATCAACAATTTCGACTACGGATCGATCGTATTTTATTTTTTGTTGGTACTTTTCCTCCAAGGACTGGTGACGCCGACCGACGACGAATGGGAAGTGGCGAATGATATCAGAGAAGGCCAGATCGGCACATTTATCGTTAAGCCGATCGACTACGTTCTGTATCGGTTCAGTCTCTTCTGCAGTAATCGGCTTCTTTATGCCGCAGTGACGTTGCCGGTGGTCGCCGTTCTTTTCGTCTGCTACCGGCAATACGTGGTTTGGCCAACCGATTGGGTCGTTTGGCTCGTCGCGATTTGGAGCACACTGATGGCGGCGCTGCTCCAGTTTTTCATTTCGCTCAGCATAGCGCTGCTCGCATTCTGGATGCTCGAAATCTCGACGGTGGTTTTCATCATCTATTCATTCGAATACTTCTTGAGTGGCCAGATGTTTCCGATCGCCTTCATGCCGGCCGTGGTTAGGGACGTGTTAGTATGGCTACCGTTTCCCTACGAGCTTTCGTTCCCGGTCGTCGTGTTCATGCAACGAGTCCACGGGGCAGAGGTTTGGTCCGGAGTCGCAATTCAAGCATTTTGGGTCGTAATCACCGGCCTTATGGCGAAAACCATGTGGAGGATCGGATTGAACTATTACGAGACGGTGGGAGGATGAAGAGAATGCGGATCGCGAAATGCGGATTGCGGAATCAATTTCGGATTTGACATTCCGCGTTCCGCAATCCGCATTCACCGAATGTAGGCTTCGGCGTAGCTTACGGTGCGAGCTTGGCGAACCGGCTGAGTTTGCCGATGGACCCAGATACTTTCGAGTATCCCAAGAGCAAAAAGGATCAGAACGAGAAATGAGCCGCCGTAACTGATCATCGGCAATGGGACACCGGTAATCGGCGTGATCGAGACGGTCATCCCGATATTCATGAACGCGTGCGTGAATATCAGCGTTACCACGCCTATAGCGATCAGGCGTCCGAGCTCGTCCGAGGCATAGGCGGCGATAAGGAGACCGGTAAGAAGTAGCGCGGCGAACGCAGCCACGACCGTCACCGCCCCCACAAAACCGAGCTGCTCAGAAATGGCCGCAAAAATGAAATCGGTGTGGACGATGGTTTGCGGAAGGAAGCCCAGATCCACCTGCGTATTGGGTGCGGTGAACCCTTTACCATAGAACCCTCCTGAGCCGATCGCGATCAACGACTGGTTGATGGTCCATGCTGCTCCTTGGGTGTCGTAGTCGGGATTTATAAAGGTGGTCAGCCGCTCCCGCTGGTACGGTTTGAGACCGAAATTCGCAATCACCGGGACCAGTGCGAGTCCGCAGACAATCATGACGAGCAAATAGCGTTTTGGGATGCGGCCGACAAAGAGCAGGGCCAAGATCATCGGGAGCTGAACTAGGCATTCGCCAAGATCCGGTTGGATCAAAACCAACAGCCACGGTGGGGCAACGATGGCCGCGCAACTCAAAATGCGCCCGATCGTCGGCCAAAATCCCACCCAATTGCCGGTATTGGCGAGCAGCCAAGATAAAAGTAGCAACGTGGATACGATTGCAAGTTGAGCTGGCTGAAAACTAATCGGACCGAGGTCGAGCCAGCTTTTTGCGCCGAATGTGGTTCGGCCAAAAAAATGGGTGAGAACGAGGAATCCAAGTCCGGCCAGGTAAAGCAAAAGCGGAAAAATAACGCTGGAGAGCCAGTAACGGTAGTTAATCAGAGCGGCAACGAAAAAGACGCCTACGCCAAGCACGAGGAAAACGATCTGGCGGCGCCACATATCTTTGAGATAGGCCTCTTCCCGCATGTAGGTAGCGCTGTAAATAGCGATTACGCCGAATATCGATAGGCCGATCGCTAAGCCGACCAGCAGCCAATTCATCCCGAGCAACTTCCTGAGAAATGAATTCATGAACGAGCAAAGAGATTAATCTAGAGTGGGTACACTGGCCAATAACTTTCTCGTGTAGTCGTGCTGGGGGGAACGATATATGTCTGCGGCCGAGGCTCTTTCGACGATCTCCCCGCGAAACATCACAGCCACCTCATCGCTGACATGTTCCACGATGGCCAGATCATGAGAAATGAATAGATAAGAGACGCCTAGTTCGTCTTGAAGATCGAGTAGCAAATTCACGATCTGAGCTTGAACGCTGACATCCAAAGCGCTAACGGCTTCGTCGCAAACGATCAGTTCTGGTTCGACTGCCAGCGCCCGAGCGATGCCGATTCTTTGGCGTTGGCCCCCGCTGAATTCATGTGGGTAGCGCAACATCAGGTCGGGCTGCAATCTGACCTTTTCCAGCAGAGAAGCCACCCGGTCCCGCCGGTCGCGTCTTGTCATCTTTGGAAAATGGATTTGTAACGGTTCGCCAATGCTGCGGAGGATTGGCCAGCGCGGGTTAAGTGATCCAAATGGGTCCTGGAAAATCATTTGGATCTTGCGACGCCACGGGCGGAATCGCGCCTCGGGCAAATTCAAAATTTCGTGATTGGAGAAACGGACCGACCCACTCGAACTAGGCACGAGATTCAGAATAGCCTTACCCAAAGTCGTTTTACCGCTGCCGCTTTCGCCGACCAGACCTAACGTCTGACCAGCCCTGACGGTTAAAGAAACGTCGGTCACAGCACGGATAACACCTTGACGCCGGCGGGTAGGGAACCAGACGGACAGGTGTTGTATTTCCAGGAGATCAGCCATCTTGTTTTTCCCTAGGGAGAGGGAAGAAATAGGCAGAAAAGAGTCAGAGAAAGATTAGCCATTGGCCTTTGGTCACTACGGGACCAGATGCTTATACCGTTCGACAAACTTCCGGCATCTCTCTTTAACCACCGGATCCGCTCCAATATCGTCGTTCTCGCTCATACTTTGTCGATAATCGACACTTTGCCCGTTCGAAGCAATCTCGTCCTGGAAATGACTTGGGAATCATTCCTGATTGAAGCATCAGGGTGTGCCAAAAGCCGGGTTACTTATTGCATCAGCAGCAATACCAGTATGGAATTCGACGAAGTGAGCCGCTCGATTTATTTCCCCATTTTCCTCTTTCTGTTGCTCTTCGCTCTTTTGCTTCTGTTCAGCGAACAGTTCAGTCGCTTTTCGGCTCCGCGCTCCATGCGCGAATCTGGAAACGCACTCGATCGGGCGGCTGTGGAGACGGCAACCTTGATTGACCCGCAGGGAGTGACAAAGCGCGATCCTCAGTCGGACCTGTCGCCGCTATTAATCGAAATCAAAAGACACTTGTCCTTTGTTGGCTTGTTTCCCCATCCGGTTGAAATCAACGTGTCGGAAAATGAAGAGCGAGTGGTTTCCTTTGTTGATGCCGCACTCAACAAAATCACGCGAAAGCTTCGTGGCGTGCAAATTCACCAAAAAAATCACGTCCACTCGTCATTCAACCCGAAGGCGGTAAATCTTGTAACCCGAATCCATTCCCGCCCTGTGGCTTTCTACCAACTCGGGCTCTCGCATAAAATCGGTGCCTTTGTGCCATATCGTCAGTCTATCGGTGGCGCAGGTCTCTTCGTCCATAAGGACGCGCTGGTCACTCGAACGAGTGGACGATCACGGAAGAAGATTCATAGCGATTCGCGAAGGCTTGAAAGGCAGCTCTCGCGTTTTTTTCGTTCTATGTGGCGTCGTGGTCGCTACGCACTCGGACCGTAAATGCTAAAACAGATAGCTTCAGAAAGACGATACAGGAAAAAGCAAATCTGAATCAGCCGGTATTTCCGATTCAAGAATCGGTTGCAAGATATTGGCGAGTAAAGATTGGCTTCTGTGGCTGGTCGGCGACACGTCGTAACTTTAGACATTAGTTTTGGCCAGTTCGCTTTGTTAGCCGCTAAGCACGATAGTGCTTCGGTGGACGTAATATGATAAGAAATTTTCTTAATTGCTTAAAAGCCATACGGGTTAATCGTCGGTTTTATAGCAACAGCTATCGCATCGCGGGGGTCAAGAATTGTTTCGAAATTTGGTATGGCCAAAACGAGCTGGAACTAGCCAGCCAGCTTTATGCGCTGGATCGGGAATTTCGTTGTAAAGTACAGAATCCCACTGCTGCGGATTTTATTAAACACGTGCGAATGCTTAGCAGGCATAGCTGGAAATCATGATCAATGAAAATTGCTGATAACTTGCTGAATTCCAACCGCGTGGCTATAACCATGGATCGCTTTCACCCATTTTCACTGCGATGTGCCAGCCGATGAAGCGAGTTCCTCCTAAGATCAGTACGCGCATTGAAAAGGATCTTGTTCAATTGGGCCTTAGCACAATATCGTCAGCCACAATGAATCGAAAACAATGCTTCTGGCTTCTTGCCCTGCTCGCGGCGGTACTCATTTTGAATTCGTGCGCCAACGAGGAGGGTGTAGCCCCAGCCGAAGGAGAACTGAGCAGGAGCCACGGCGGCTACTGAACGGCAGCCTATTTTCCCGGATTCCGTGTTCCGCCCCTTACAATGGCAGTCCTCGCGCGACGGCATCACGTCTTGGTAGAAGGTCGCGATCGATGCCGGTCACGCCAAAATGCTCAGCGAGCAGGGTTCGAAGCTCGGTCTCGTTCTGGATCAGTCGCTCGGTGCGATCGCCCTCGTGAGTCTCAATGAACCGATCGCCGCTGACCGTTACGCGGCCGGTGGATGTTGCGATGGAACAGATCGTCCCGCGGGTGAAATGGCTTTCCGCTGAAGTCTGATGGTACCGGCACATTTCGGCGAAATCATCGATACTGCGAGGTACCAAAGTGAAAAGGTATAAAGGCTTCCAGGTCCCGTCAGGTGCGCGCTCGCGGACCAGCCAATCATCGGCTGTGTGCGTTAGGAGCAGTGTCTTGCGTGGATCGCTCTGTTCTACGCCGGCAGTAAGGCGCAACGGCTCAAGGAACGCATCACCAAAACCGACATCGACGAGGTAAGGCTGATCGAGATCGACTCGCAGCGCCAAATGATCAAATGCCGGACCGAACCCTCCTTCGCGATGTGCGGCCCGAGCAGATAGCAGATTGACCTGGAAACCAAGTGATGTCAGCAGGCACGCAAACAACCCGTTAAGTTCATAGCAAAATCCGCCCCGACGGCGGCTGACGATCTTTTCGCAGAGACTGGCGAGATCCAGTCGAATCGGCCGTCCAAGGTGAATATCCAGATTCTCGAATGGCACACACATCAAATGGGCGTACTGCAATCGGCGCAGACTTTCGGCGTCGACGGAAATAGGGCAGGCGAGGCCAATTCGACCTAGATATTCTGCAACGTTAATGGCGTCAGGCATCTCCGAAAAAGAGATCACAGCGCGACTGAGCTGCGATTGTCGAGTCCGAATTCCCTATTCTCGCTTCATATGTCAGTTGCCGTACGCCTCGCGAGCCGGAACGTTCTTGTCCATATGGATCACTGGGTCAGGCTAAGAGCATACCGCCGGCGAAACATTCCCATCATTTCGTTCAAATCACGGCGGCGATCGCAGCACTGGCCGGACTGCTGTTCGGCTTCGACACCGGAGTCATCTCTGGCGCGATCCTTTTCATAACGGGAGCGTTCAAATTGGCGCCGTTTATGGAAGAGCTTCTGGTGAGCGCAGCGTTAATCGGCGCCGTCTGCGGCTGTATTCTCAGCGGGAGAGTTACGGACTTGATTGGGCGCAAACGTACAATCCTAATCACGGCGGCCATTTTTATTGTCGGATCAATTCTCAGCGCAGTAGCGACGAGCATCGGAACTTTGATCATCGGACGAATCGCGATCGGGGTCGCGATCGGAGTCGCTTCTTACACCGCGCCGCTCTACATTAGTGAAATTGCGCCGCCCAATCTTCGCGGGGAACTGGTTACTTTGAATCAGCTTGCCATTACGGTGGGCATCCTGCTCGCCTACGTCGTGGACGCGGTGTTTGCTGGCAGCGGAAATTGGCGGTGGATGTTCGCGTTTGGCGTTTTGTCGGCCATAGCCCTCGATGTCGGGATTGCTGTTCTGCCGGAGAGTCCACGCTGGCTACTGCTTCACCAGCAGAAAGCAAAGGCTTGGGACGTGCTGACCCGCATCCGCGGTACGCCTGACGTTCAGGCCGAAGTAGACGACATTATCGAGCACGCCGAGTCTGGTTCCGGCCGGTTCGCGGACCTGGTTTCCCCTGCCGTGTTGCGAGTTATCTTCTGCGGCATCGCTCTAGCCGTTATTCAACAAATCACCGGCATCAACACGGTGATTTACTATGCGCCAACGATCTTCCAACAAGCCGGTTTTCATTCTGCTCTGAGCTCGATTCTGGCGACGGCCGGCGTCGGCCTGGTGAATGTGTTGATGACCATCGTTTCAATTCCATTACTGGACCGGGTGGGTCGCCGGCCTTTGCTGTTGACAAGCTTGGGTGGAATGTTCGTGTCGCTGCTCGCTCTTAGTCTGGGGTTCGCGATTGGTGGCGTAGCACTGAAATGGATCGGGGTACTTAGTCTGGCTGTTTATATCGCGTCCTTCGCGATCGGGCTTGGACCGGTATTTTGGTTACTGATTTCGGAGATTTTTCCACTGAACATCCGGGGCCAGGCTGCCAGTGTCGCCACTATGGCCAACTGGCTTAGCAACTTTGTGGTGTCGCTCACTTTTCTCAGCTTGTTGAAGGGTCTTGGCGATGTCTGGACATTTTTGCTGTATGCAGCCCTTTCGTCGGTTGGTCTCTGGCTCTGCTTTCGTTTCGTCCCCGAGACCAAGGGAGCGCCGCTCGAACGGATCGAGCGCGATTTGCGGTTGGGGCGGCCGTTGCGAGATCTGGGAAGAACCGTGTGACTCGACCAAAAAGGACTAATAGCCGCAAAAGACCCGCCCGCATTCGCTACGCGAAAGCGTTGCGGGCAGGACGCAGAGACCGCAAAGATACAGAATACAAAACTCCCAACTAGGACTCACTAGTGCACTGAGTCAGAGGCCCGTTGAGTGACTGGTTTAATGCGATTATCAGCATTCTTAAGTCTCCAGCGGAAAGGTGTGGCGGTTTTGTTGTACTGCTTGATGTAACGGAGCAGCTT
>Ga0070698_100007458_pt1 | contig 11830 bp, 11 predicted proteins | sample KBSK1502metaG_FD_65477 | JGI IMG/M metagenome (GOLD analysis project Ga0070698, IMG submission 65477) | Corn, switchgrass and miscanthus rhizosphere microbial communities from Kellogg Biological Station, Michigan, USA - KBS K1-50-2 metaG | ecosystem: Host-associated > Plants > Roots >...
ATGACGACCGACTGCGGGCGCGGCGGCATCCGCCTCGGCCGGCGTATGCAGCGGCAGGATCATCGCCCCGCCACGGCGAACGCCTCCGCCAGCCGGAGGTCATCAGGCGTAGTGATTTTGAGATTGGTGGCCACGTCGGGAACCAGCACCACCGTTCCGCCCGCCCGCTCGACCAGGGAGGCCTCGTCGGTGCCGGTAAACCCCGCGGCGCGCGCCAGAGCAAAGGCGTCGGTGAGGAGTGGCCGGGGAAAACCTTGAGGCGTCTGCGCCCGCCAGAGTGATCCGCGCGGCACCGTGCGAAGCACCCGGGGATGGCCGTTGGTCGCCGGCACCTCCGCTTCCTTGAGCGTATCGCTCACCGGGATTGCGGCGATGGCGCCGGTCCCCCGCCGCGCCGCAGCGATGACCGCATCGATCACCGCAGACTCCGGAAAGGGCCGGGCGCCGTCGTGCACCAGGACGACGGCGCAGGATGGTGCCAGAGCGACCAGGCCCGCCTCGACCGAGTCCATGCGCGCTTCGCCACCCGCCACCGCCCGGAGCCGGTCTCCGCTGGCCTCGGCAAACCAGGCGGGGGGAGAGAGCGCCTGGGCCGTCGGGAGCACAGCGACGACTTCCAGCACCTCCGGATGGGAAAGGAACGGCCGAATCGAGCGCAGCAGAATGGGGACACCCGCGAGGAGGCGAAACTGTTTCAGCAGCCCGTCGCCCATCCGTTCGCCTCGCCCCGCGGCGACGACCACCACGCCGACATCACGCGGCAAGGGCGCGTACCAGCTCGTCGACATGGGAAATGGCCACGTGCTTGAGCCCCGGGACCTGCACGCCCTGGCGCGGAGAGGCGAAGGCCCGGCGGAATCCGAGCCGGCTCGCTTCGGCGAGACGGCGCTCGAGCCCGCCGATGGGACGGATCTCACCACCCAGGCCGATTTCTCCCAGGTAGAGCGCGTCGGAAGGTGTGGGTGTGTTGTGCAGGCTCGAGAGGAGCGCAGCAGCGACAGCCAGGTCGGCGCCGGGCTCGCGCAGCCGAACGCCACCGGTAACCTGCAGGAACACGTCCAGCTGAGCGAAGCTGGACCCGCCCCGGCGCTCCAGCACGGCCAGCAACACCGCGAGCCGCTTGGGATCGATGCCCGTGGCCACCCGCTGCGGCGTGCCGTAGCCCGAGCGCGCCGCGAGCGCCTGTACCTCGACCAGGACCGGGCGGGTGCCTTCCATGAGGGCGGTGATGGCGCTGCCGCTGGTTCCCTCCGATCTGGCCGCGAGAAACACCGCCGATGGATTGGGCACCGCCGACAGGCCGCGTTCCGTCATGGAGAAGACGCCCAGCTCGTCCACGGAGCCGAATCGGTTCTTGGTGGCGCGGAGCAGGCGATAATCGAGGGAGCCCTCGCCCTCGAAATAGAGCACCGTGTCGACGATGTGCTCGAGCGTCTTGGGCCCCGCGATGGTGCCGCCCTTAGTCACGTGACCCACCACGAATACCGCGGTGCCGCTTTCCTTGGCGAAGCGCATCAGATGCGCGGAGCACTCCCGCACCTGACCCACGCTCCCCGGAGCGCTCTCCAGCGCGTCGGTGTAGACCGCCTGAATCGAGTCGAGTACCAGCAGCTCGGCGCGGCAGGCCCGAGTGGCCTCCAGGATGGCCTCGAGCCGGGTTTCCCCCAGCACCAGCACGGGCCCGGCATCCTCTACCAGGCGGTCGGCCCGAAGGCGGATTTGCTCCGGCGATTCCTCGCCGCTGGCATATAGTACGTGACGGCCCGCCGCACGGAGCCGCGCGGCGGTCTGGAGCAGGAGGGTCGACTTGCCGATGCCCGGCTCACCGCCGATCAACGCCATGGAGCCGGGCACGATCCCACCGCCCATGACGAAGTCGAATTCGGGGATGCCGGTAGTCCAGCGCACCAGGCGGGATTGCTCGACGTCGCTCAACGCCTGCGGAACACTCCCGCCTTCCCGTCCTCCCGCCTTCCCGCCCGAGACGGGACGACGGGACGACGGGACGGTGACCGGCTCCTCCGCCACCGTGTTCCACTCGCCACACGCCTCGCAACGCCCGACCCACTTGGGGTGGTCGTGGCCGCACTCGGCGCAGCGATAGACCGAGCGGGCGCGGGCCACTCAGCTCCCCTCGCGCTCGGCGTGGCTGTCGAACCGGGTGAATGCCTTGTGAAAGTGAAGCTTGAGGTTGCCGGTGGGGCCGTTGCGATGCTTGGCGAGATGCACGTCCGCCAGGCCTTCGATGTTCTGGCCCTGCGATTCGGCCTTTTCGCGCAGGTCTTTGTACATCTCCGGGCGATGGATGAAGATCACGATGTCCGCATCCTGCTCGATGGCGCCGGAGTCTCTGAGGTCGGAGAGCATGGGGGTCTTGTCGCCGCCGCGCTGCTCCGAGGCGCGCGACAGCTGCGACAGCGCGATGACCGGGATTTCCAGCTCCCGCGCCAGGGCCTTGAGTGAGCGCGAGATGTCCGAAATTTCCTGCACCCGATTTTCCGCGTAGTCGGGGCTGCGCATGAGCTGGAGATAGTCGACGATGACCAAGCCCACCTCCACCTCGGCGCGGAGCCGCCGGGCCTTCCCGCGCATTTCCAGCAGCGTGAGCGCGGGGCTGTCGTCGATCCAGATGGGGCACTGCTGCAGGATGCCCGACGCCCGCGCGAGCTTGGGATAGTCCGAATCTCGGATACGACCCTGGCGAACCGCCTGGCTGTCGATCATGGCTTCCGCGCAGAGCATCCGCTGCACCAGCGAATCCTTGGACATTTCCAGCGAGAAAATCGCGACTCCGTGACCCTTGTGCGCGGCATTGGTGGCAATGTTGAGGCAGAACGCCGTCTTGCCCATGGAGGGGCGCGCCGCGACGATGACCAGCTCCGATCGCTGGAACCCCGAGGTCAGTCCATCCAAATCTGCGAAGCCGCTGGGGACGCCGGTAACCGCCGTGCCGCTGCGATGGAGCGTTTCAATGCGCTCCATCGCGGGCCACAGCATCTCCTTGATCCGCATGAATCCGTCGGTCCGCCGCTCCTGCGAAATCCGGAAGATCCGGCCCTCCGCCTGATCCAGCAGCTCGTTGGCGCCGAGCCGGCCTTCGTAGGCGGACTGGATGATGCCGGTCGACGCCTCGATGAGACGGCGGAGAATCGACTTCTCCCGCAGGATCTTCGCGTGATGTTCGAGGTTGGCCGGCGTGGCCACGGAATCCACCAGCTCGGCGAGATACTCCACCCCTCCGGCCGACTCGAGCTCGTTCCGGCGCACCAGCTCATCGCGCAGCGTGATGTGGTCGATGACGACCCGCTGCTCGGTGAGGTTGACCATCGCGCGGAACAGCCGGCGATGGCCCTCCTTGTAGAACATGGAATGGTCCAGCAGCTCGGCAGCGCGCAATGCGGCGTCCTGATCGAGGAGCATCGCACCGAGAACCGCCTGTTCCGCATCCGGGCTCCAGGGCGCGGATCGGAGGCTCTGTTCAACGGTCGAGAAGCTGTCGGGCGATACGGACGTCATCCCAGGTGGGTTTCTTCCAGTTCGGGTTTCGGAGGAGGGCGGCCGGGTGGTAGGTCACCACCAGCGGAGTGCCGCGGTAGGAATGTACTCTACCGCGAAGGTCCGTGAGAGAGCGCTTGACCGACAGCAGGCATTCGGCCGCCGTCGCGCCCAGCGCCACCAGAACTTTGGGCCGGATCAACTCGATTTGCCGCTCCAGGTAGGGCCAGCACGCCGCGATTTCGTCGGGCAAAGGCTTGCGGTTCTGGGGCGGGCGGCACTTCACGGCGTTGGCGATGAAGACGTCCTCCCGGCGAAGTCCGATCGACTCGATGATCTGGGTGAGCAGCTCGCCCGCCCGCCCCACGAACGGCCGGCCGGTGTCGTCTTCGGTCTGTCCCGGCCCTTCCCCCACGAACATGAGCCGGGCCACGGCACTCCCTTCTCCGGGCACTGTGTTCTTGCGCGCCTCACAGAGGAAGCACTTGCGGCAACCGGCGATAACCCGCGCCACCTCATCCAGACTCTCCCAGGCCGGGCCCTCTTCCATGAGCCCGCGATCGCGGGGTGGAATGACCAGGCCGGCGGCGGTCGGAATCGGGGGTGCGTCCACACTCCAATGCTTTCTCGGCGCCCCCCCCGGGGTGTCCTCGCGAGGCCGCACCGGCGGCCCATCTGAGGTGTCATCGCGAGGCCGCGTCAGCGGCCGTGGCGATCCCGGAGGGATTGCTTCGACGCCTGCGGCGTCTCGCAATGACAGTTCTTGCACGCCCCGCGGCTTCGAGAGGATCACTTCGTTCCCCCCCAGCTCCCGCTGCAGGGCCAGGTACTTCCGGACGTCACGCGCCAAGCCGGGCCTCCACACGGTCGAGGATTTGCTCGGCAATCACATCCTTGCCGGCGAGAGGAACCTCCCACCGGCCACCGTCGCGATCGAGGATAATGACCCGGTTGGTATCCACTTCGAACCCCGCGTCCGGGTCGAGCGCATCATTGACCACGATCAGATCCAGGTCCTTGCGGGCCAGCTTGTCCAGCGCCTTGGTCTCGGCGCCTCCGGTTTCGAGCGCGAACCCGACGATGAGGCTCCCCGGCCGGCGCAGCGCGCGAGTGGCCACCAAGATATCCGTCGTGGGCTCGAGGTCGATGGTCACGGCGCCTTCGGCGCGAGGCCGCTTGCCCTCGAGCTTCTGGCTCGGCCGATAGTCGGCGGGAGCCGCGGCCATGATGAGCACGTCCGCACCGGGAAGCGCGGTTCCCACGGCACGTTCCAGCGCCTCGGTGGTTTCGATGCGCTGGAGCGTTGGACCCACCGGCGGGGCGACTGCGGATGGACCCGCAATCAGGTGAACGGTGGCTCCCCGATGCCAGGCCGCCTGCGCCAGATGGAATCCCATCTTGCCGCTGGACGGATTGGTGAGGACACGTACCGGATCCAGGCCTTCCCTCGTCGGGCCCGCGGTGACCACCACGTGTTTTCCGGTGAGTCGGCCGCCCCTCTTGAGCAAGCGCGCGGCGTGGTGGAGGATCGTGTCGGGCTCGCTCATTCTCCCGGCTTGATCCGACGGCCCCTCGGCCAGGGGCCCTACCTCGGGACCCACGATCGCGATCCCCCGCTCACGCAGCAGACCCAGATTCCGCTGGGTCGCGGGCGCGGCAAACATCACATCGTTCATGGCGGGAGCAAGCAGAACCGGCCTGGTGGCGGCGAGGAGAACCGAAGTCAGAAGCTCGTCGGCCAGCCCGTTAGCCATCCGGGCGATCAGGTGGGCCGTGGCGGGGGCAACAATCAATAGATCGGCCTCCTGACCCAGCCGAACATGCGCGAGCGCCCGTCCCGGCTCCCAGAGGGAGGTCAGAACCGGGCGCCCGGAAAGCGCCTCGAACGTGACCGGACGTACGAATTCGGCCGCGCCGGGGGTGAGCACGACGTCCACCCGGGCACCGGCCTCGGTGAGGCGCCGGACGAGATAGCAGCTTTTGTAGCAGGCGATCCCGCCCGACACGCCGACCACGACGTGCCGGCCGGACCACACCGCGCTAAACCTCGGAGCGGCGGCGCCGAAGCTCGCGGAAGTTGAGCTCGCCGGACACCAGCTTCCGCATCGAGAGCGTGGTCAGTTTCATGGCGCGCTCGTTCTCGGTCCACTGGACCTGGCGGTCCTTCGGAAACTCGTTCAGGTACCGGGCGAATCGAGCCGCCACCAGGATGGACCGGTACTTGGTGCCGGCGTTCCGCGCGGCGTCCGCGGGGGTGAAGATTTCCATGCGCTACTCCTTCATCGGGGTATCGGGTCCCCGGAGCCGCTGTTGCCGGCCGGCGAGGTCCCGTCGAAGATCTTCGATCACCGCATCCAGATTGGTGAGGCGTCGCACTCTGCGGCCCTCGCCGTCGAGAATGGCCGCCACGTGGGCGACCGCATCCACCACATCGTCGTTCACCACCACGTATTCGTATTCCCGGGCTGCCAGCAGCTCATCCGCCGCGATCGCCAGGCGCTTCGCCACGGCACCGGGTTCCTCGGTGTTCCGGCCCCGCAGTCGCTCGACCAGGATTCCGGCCGACGGCGGCAGCACGAAGACGTGGACCGAATTGGGGAACCGTTCACGAACCTGGCGCGCGCCGGCAACCTCGATGTCCAGGACGACATGCTTCCCGACGGCGAGGCCCTTCTCGACCTCTTTGCAGAGCGTGCCGTACAGGTTGCCGCCGTATTCGGCCCACTCGACGAACTCGTCCGCCGCCACCCGCCGCTCGAACTCGGGCCGGCTCATGAAGTGGTAGTGCGTGCCGTTGGTCTCACCCGGCCGGAGCAGTCGGGTGGTCGCCGACACCGAGTACGTCACGTCCTCCCGCGCCTCCAGCAGGTGGCGCGCGATCGTGGACTTCCCGCCCCCGGAGGGCGAGGAGAGCACGAGGAGAAACGGGGCTACTCCAAGTTCTCGAGCTGTTCCCGGAATCGCTCCAGCTCTCCCTTCATCGCAACGACCGCGTGCTGCATGGCGGCATCGTTCGCCTTGGATCCGATCGTATTCACCTCGCGTCCCAGCTCCTGCGCAAGGAATCCGAGCCGCTTGCCGACCGGTCCCACCGCCGAGAGGGCCTCGTGGCACGCCTCGACGTGGGCGTCCAGTCGCACCAGCTCCTCGGTGATATCGAGGCGCTCGGCCAGAAAGGCGATCTCCTGTGCCAGGCGCTGCTCGTCGGCCGGCCTGCCATCGAGCAGCTGGGCGACGGCACCACGAAGCCGGTCCCGCTCTCGAACCAGTCGCTCCGGCGCTTGCGCGGCGACGCTCCTCGCCTCGGTGCGGATCAGCTCCAGCCGGCCCAACAGCTCCTCGGCGAGAATTCCGCCTTCGCGGAGCCGGCCCTCGCGACACTGCCGGCTCGCCTCGGCGACGATCGGCTCGACATCCGGCCAGGCGGCGACCGGCGCGTCGCTCTCCGAGACGGCAAAGACATCGGGCTGCCGCACCACCAGCTCGAGTGGGACCTCACCGCTCTGACCGATCGCCGCCTGGAGCTCGCGGAGCCGCTCGGCCGCCTCTCGAGCGCGGTCCACGTTGACGGAGAGCCGCGTCGATCCGATGCTGGGTGGACTGGCCCAACGTACCTGCACGGCGATGTGGCCGCGCTCGAAACCCTTCCGGAGCCGCTCCCGAAGCTCCCCTTCCAGACCGGCCAGGTCGGAGGGCAGCTTGGCAGCGAGGTTGAAGTACCGGTGATTCACGGTCCGGATCTCGACCCGGAGGGTTCCTCCCGCAACCGGGCCCTCGGCCGCGCCGAACCCCGTCATGCTGAGCGGCATAGCCTTGTAATCTAACGCGTTAGGGCCATTGATCGGAAGAGAAGCGGTCCGTGGCTAATTCGAGAAGTCCCACCGCACTCCGAAGGTGCTGGCGAACGCCGGTGGTCCGAGGCCCCCTCTGCCCGGGTTGCTGTTCGGCACGTACGGCAACCCCGTGCCCTGGACGTTGTACCGGTTGTAGTACGCCATGAAGGCGCCGATCTGGAGCCCGATGTAGCTCCGCACATAGGTCGCCCCCTTCAGGGTGATGGGCTCACCGTCCTCGTCGCGCGCAATCACCCCGGTGCCCCAATTCTCCATCGAGAACTGCAGCTTCACGTTGAAGATCCCGCTCTTGAACGTGGGAAGGAACTTGCTCTGAATGGTGCCATTGATGACCGATTGGGTCGGCGGTTGGCCCTCCGGCCGGGTGCCCTGGGGGGTGCTGTACCACCCGTCCAGGATCAGCCATTGCCTCGGTGCGATCCGAGCATTGACGGTGACCCAGTTGGTTCGTCCGCTCGGTCCGATGCTCGCGAGCTGGGGATACTGGGCGAACGGGGCCGGTCGATACCCCGCATTGGACGTGTAGGAAGCCTCGACTTCCGCGAAGCCTCCCTGCCAGCCGGCCATGATACTGCGATCATCGAGGTCCTGCGCCTCGTCGGCCACCATCGAGGGAAGCGCGACCTCGGATCCTCGACGCCACACCCCGCTCGCCGAGAACCCCATCGGCAGGGTGATTCCGGCGCGCGCCGCCAGCCACTCGCTGCTCCGCCCCCCATCGTGCCGGCGATACACCCCCTCCAGACTCGCGGTGAGCCACCGCGACGGTGCAATCCCGCCCCGCGCCTGTACCTCGAGCGGCGTCCACGTCGAACGATAGAACACCGAGCCGTCGAGGCTCGCGGCGGGAAGCCGGTATCCCAGCATTGCGCCGAACTGGCTGAAGCCGCGGCGATGCCGACTGGCGACGAACACGGTGTCGGCGCTGACGAGGACGCCGTTGAATTCCAGCTGATTGACGATGGCTTGAGTGGAATCCTTCTCGATCTCGTCGACCCAGTGAGTGCGGCTCGCGATCAGATCCAGCCGCGGCCCGAGACCGTCTGCCCGCCGGGCCAGGAAGACTCGCGCCGAGAGATCCTTCCGGGACCCGTGCCGGGGCCGGCTCAGGGTGTCGAGCGGAGGCGCCTCGGGAAATACAGCTTCCCGATCAGGAGACGACAGCAGGTACTGGATTTCCGCGGCGAAGCGACCGGATGGTGCGTAGTCCACCCTGAGCCGCGCCTGGGTGTTGGAGTAGTCCCCGCTCACGCCCTGCTGGGCGGGGACAGATAAGTGATCGAAGGCGGCCGCGAAGCCGAAGCCCTTCGTGCTGCGTTTCTCCAGTTCTCCCTGATACCGGGCGATCTGGAGATCGCCGCTCGCGATCCCGATGCGGCTGTAGGGCACACTCCGGTCGTGGTGGTGGGTGAACAGGTGGACCCGCAAGTGGCCGGGCAGCCGCTCGACCTCGACCCTCGAGAGGAAGCTCATTGGGAGGATGGAGGGATCGACCATCAGGCTGTCCTGCCCGATAGGCAGGTAAGGGACGCCATCCAGCACGTAATCGACCGAGGTGGCGCCGTGGGCCTGGAACGTCGGCAGCTCCGGGCGGCCGGTCCAGCCACCCCGCACGATGAACACGCCCGGCACCTTGCTGAGCAAGTCGCTCACCGTCTCCGCGTTGTGCCAGAGGATGGAGTCGCGGTCGAAGACGAGCCTGGTGCGGAACGGCAACAGCTCCCCCGCCCCGACCCGGGGGACAACAGGAATGAGCCGCCGCGCGTCCTGCTGCGCCTTGAGGAACTGTGCGGTGTAATCGGTGGTGTCGCGGGCGAGCGAATCGGTGCGGGTGGTATCCACCACCTGTGCGCCGACGAGGGCTGCCCGCGCGGCGAGGAGCAGCGCCGCCGCGAGGAGAGAGCGCGTCACATTCGCGCGAGCAAAAACTCGCTGAAGAGGCGGACACCCATGGCGTTGGGCCCCTTGACCAGGGCGGCGTCCTCCCGCTCGGTGTAGGCGGTGCCGGCAATGTCCAGATGAGCCCAGGGGAATCCCTCGGCGAACTCGCGCAGAAACCAGCCCGCCGAGATGCTGCCGGCGGAGCGCCCGCCGCTGTTTTTGACGTCCGCGATATCGGATTTGTTGAGCTCGCGGTACTCCTCCCACAGGGGCAGCTCCCAAATCCGCTCGTTGGCCCGTTCGCCGGCGGCCACCAGGTCGCGCACCAGCGCCGCGTCGGTCCCCATGACACCCGCCGCGACGTGGCCGAGGGCGATGGTGATCGCCCCGGTGAGCGTGGCGATGTCGACCGCACACGCGGGAGAATAGCGGCGCGCATAGGAGAGCGCGTCGGCCAGCAGCAGCCGGCCTTCGGCATCGGTGTTCACGATTTCGATGGTCTTGCCAAGCTGGCTGGTGACCACGTCGCCCGGCTTGATGGCGGTGCCCGACGGCATGTTTTCCGCCGAGGGGATCAGCCCAACCACGTGCAGTGCCGGCCGGAGCCGCCCCAGCATTTCAAACGTGCCGATCACCGCGGCCGCGCCCGACATGTCGTACTTCATGTCTTCCATGCCCTGCGCCGGCTTGATCGAGATGCCGCCGGTATCGAAGGACACGCCCTTCCCCACCAGGACGACCGGGGCTCCTTCGGCACCCTTGTATTCCAGTGCGATGAAGCGCGGTTCCTCCGCGCTCCCCTGCGCGATGGCCAGAAGGGCGCCCATGCCTTCCTTCACGATCGCGGCCTTGTCCAGCACGGTGATCGCGTGTCCATGCCGAGCCGCCACCTCGGATGCCAGCTCGGCGATCCGTCGCGGCGGGCAATGATTGCCGGGCAGCACCTGTAGCTCGCGGCACAGCAGATGGCCGGCGGCGATCGCGGCGCCGGTCCGGTGCCCCGCGCGCACGGCGTCGGTGTTGGCCGGGGCGAGGATCGTGATCCGTTCCAGAGCCGGCTTTTTCTCTTCCGGCGCCTGTTTCATGGCGGTGAACTGCCAGACACCCTGGGCTGCGCCCTCGGCGGCCACCTGGCCCACATCAGTCGCGGAAACACTCCCCGCCGCCTCCGGCGCGATGAAGACCGCGGCCTCGGGCACCCCGATCGTGCGGGCACGCTTGGCACCCACTGCCACGGCGCGCCGTAACAGATTGCGGGTGTCGCTGCCCACCGGGCCGGTTCCTACCAGGAGAATCCGCGGGCGCGGACCATCGGGATAGAACAGCGCCGTTTCGTCCTTCTTCCCTTTGAAATCTCCTGCGCCGTAGTACCGGGACAGGGCTCCACCGCTCGCCTTGTCCAGGGCTCCGAGCGAAGGCGGTAACGCCCCTGGGGGGACGACGAGAATCAGAAACGGAGTGGGATGGGCCTCAGGAGCGGCCGGGACGACTTGGGTTTCGAACGTCATGGAGGTCCGAAACGAGGGTTCGGAAGCGTCAGACCGCGGATCGGGGAACCTAACGCGAATCGTGCGAAAAGAGAACGTGAGACGTGGAGTGCCCGAGGCGAGAGTCGAACTCGCACGGGGTTGCCCCCGGCGGATTTTGAGTCCGCTGCGTCTGCCATTCCGCCACTCGGGCCGGCACCAAGTATAACGCGGAGCTGCTCAGGGCAGGCGAGGCGGCCGGAACGGGGCTCGGTCCTGATTTCGCTGCTGCTGCGCCTCGATGATGCGCTGCATCAGCCGGTCCCGAAGCAACAGATATTGACCGCGTTGCACCGGGGAGAGGATCGTGGCCAGCTCGCGCATCTCGTCCTTGAAGGTCTGCGCGTAGTTGATTCGGTGGGTGGTCAGAGCGTCGACCAGTTTGCCGACGCTGTCGGCGTTGGCCGCGATACCTGGGCGCAGCTGCGCAGCGAGGGCCTGGCGGGCGATCCGTTCCTCCCGCTCCATGCTCCGCCGGCGCACCGCCAGACCGGCAAGCGCAACCCGCAGCCGGGTCGACTGGTCGCCGGTCAGCCCCAGCTCCTCGGTGAGCCGCTCGCCAAATCGCATCTCGATCTGCTGGCGGAGGCGCTCGGCCCGGATCGGATCGTTGAGCGTGTCTTGCGCCGCAGCTCCCGACGCCGCCCCGACGAGCAGTATCAGTGACACCACCCCGATGGTCCTCATTATTCCTCCATGGACCGGAGCAGGCGCTCCAGGTCGTTCACGTTGAGCTCCTCGAGGGTCGCGGGCTCCGGATGGAACACGGCTCCCGCCGCGAGCGGGATGCTCTCGAGAACCGCTTCGAGCTCCGGCTCGGCCAGATCATCCAGCTCGTGAAGCACGCTGAGCTCGACCGGCGCGGCGGTCGGGCCAGAGGGAGCGGAACCGCGGGTGGAGCCATACCAGACCGCCAGCGTCAGCGCGGCCGCGGCCGCAAGCCCTACCAGCCACGTCGAGCGAACCGGGTCCCGTCGCGCCGGCGGTTCGCCGGCCAGGCGATGGCGCACCACATCCGCGACGCGCGTAGGGGACAGCGTGGCCACCTCGACGCCGCCGAGCCGGCCGGCGGCC
>Ga0070698_100007459_pt1 | contig 11830 bp, 9 predicted proteins | sample KBSK1502metaG_FD_65477 | JGI IMG/M metagenome (GOLD analysis project Ga0070698, IMG submission 65477) | Corn, switchgrass and miscanthus rhizosphere microbial communities from Kellogg Biological Station, Michigan, USA - KBS K1-50-2 metaG | ecosystem: Host-associated > Plants > Roots >...
TTGAAATTCTTCGGAACCGCGAACGGCCTGGTTGAGCCGGTCGATTAATTCTTGCTGCTCGTCGGTCAGCGCTTTGGAATAGCCGACAATGTCGAGAAACAGGACGTGAACGATCTCGAGTTTGACTTCCCGCTTAATATCCGCCGCCATGCCGGATGAACTATTCCGAAACGGAACAGGAGCGTCAACGCCGGGTTTGTTTCCGTCTGTTGTCTTTTCTTCTGTGGTAGCAGGCGTCTCACTTGCAAATCTCGTCCGCCGCGTGGCGCAGCTTTACGCGGTCACTCGTCATTGTTTTTGAAATCTTTTGTCCTTGGGACGTGGCGATGCTTTACATCCTTTAGATACGACCCCATTGCCTTTTCCCACCGTTCTTCGAGCTTTCACCATCTTAAACGAGACCAATGGAAACGCCGTTGACCCCTCTCGAATTCGCTCGCCGCGCGTGCAAACTCTATCCAGATCGCGTCGCTGTGGTCGATCGTGATTCAAACTGGACTTATGTGCAGTTTCTCGATCGGTGTGATCGCTGGTCGGCGGTGCTGCAGCAACTTGGAATAAAATCGGGCGACCGCATCGCTTATCTCTCACCGAACACTCATGCGCAGCTCGAGTCGTTCTATGCCGTGCCACAAGTCGGTGCGGTGCTTGTGCCGTTAAATTATCGCCTGACTGCGGATGACTTCGTTTATCTGATCAGTCATAGCGGTTCGCGCATCGTTTGCGCGGACGGCGATTATCTCGGCATGATCGATGGTATTCGGTCGCGCCTTCCACACGTTGAACAGTTCGTCGCGCTGACTGGAGAAGGTAAGGACTGGTTGAACTATGAGGCGATGCTCGAGACGAGCTCGGGTGAGTTTGTCCGTCCGGAAATTCGAGAGACCGATCTGCTCACGATTAATTATACGAGCGGTACGACGTCGCGTCCGAAGGGGGTGATGATCACTCATCGCAATGCCTGGATGAATTCCGTCGGCACGCTGCTCCATCAACCCATGACCTGTGCCGATCGTTATCTCTGGACGCTGCCAATGTTTCACGCCAACGGCTGGACTTTCGTCTGGACGGTGACGGCCGCGGGCGCGACCCACGTTTGCCTGCGTAAAGTCGAGCCGCGTGCTGTCTTCGAATTGATGAAGACCGAGCAAGTAACTTTGCTTTGCGCAGCGCCGACCGTTTTGATTTCGCTCGGGAACGCGCCAGCAGAGCTCCGTCGTCTCGCGCCGAGAGGAATCCGAGTTCTTACCGCCGGTGCGCCGCCCGCGGCTTCCACAATTCAGCGGCTCGAAGAAGAGCTCGGTTGGACGATTACGCATGTTTACGGATTGACGGAAACAGCGCCGTTTATCACCGTCTGCGAGCCACGGCCGGAACACGCGTCGCTTTCGATCAGTGAGCGAGCCGCGATCAAAGCCCGCCAGGGTGTCGAGCTGATCACGTCCGGCGAATTGCGCGTCGTCGACGAAACGGGCAAGGATGTTCCGCAAGACGGGATTATCCAAGGAGAGATCGTCGCCCGCGGCAACGTGATCATGGCCGGCTACTACAACGACCCAAAAGCGACCGAGCAGGCTTTGTCGGGCGGCTGGTTGCACACCGGCGATGTCGCGGTCGTGCATCCGGACGGCTATGTTGAGATTCGCGATCGTCTGAAGGACGTCATCATAAGCGGCGGGGAAAACATTTCTTCTGTCGAAGTGGAAAGTGTACTTTTGCGACACCCGGCCGTAGAGGAGGTCGCGATCGTCGGGTTCGCGGACAAGCGTTGGGGCGAAGCGCCGCACGCCTTTGTTGTTCTAAAGCAGGGCGCGCACGCTGAGGAACGCGAGCTGCGCGAGTTTGCGCGGGCGAACCTCGCGCATTTCAAGGCGCCGCACAGCGTGACCTTTCTGAACGAGCTTCCCAAAACCGCGACCGGCAAGATTCAGAAATACATTTTGCGAGCACGACAGCCTGCGATCGCGCCGCAGTGAGGAAGCGATTCGATGCGGTTCGGTTCCAGTTTCTGGTCGAACTTGTGTAACTTTTGCCCTCCCCTGGGCATCGGACTCCCACAGTAAATGCCAAATGTTGAGGGCATGTTGCCCAAACGTCGTTAGGTGTTTGAGCTTAGGGTTCGTTAGAGGTTTGTGGTGGCAAAGAGACGATCGGCCTTTTAGAACACGATGTGCAGGATGTGCACGGTAACAAAGGCAAAGAGCGTGCCCGATGCGAGGAGCGTCGTTCGTCTTAGGATTTTATATTTTTCGAAGAGCATCACGGCCAGTGCAATGAAGATCATAAACGCGGGCATTGCGCTAAGGAGATAAGAAGGCTTGATGGAGTTATACACCGGCAGTCGCACAGTGAGCGCAATGATTCCCGCTATGTTGAAGCCAAGCAACACAGGAAAGAGACTCAGGCTGGCCCGATGCACCGGGCTTGCCTCGAATAAGGTCTTCCATTTCCCGCTCAGGCAGAGAAAGCCGCCAACCAGGACGAGAGCCAGAGGAACAAGCCCCAGCAAAATGAGTCCGGCCGCAGAGAACATAGTCACACGGGAAAGCGAAGGGTTCTTCCCGGGAAAAGGTTGTTCTCCGCGATACCACGAATAGTAGCGTTGCCACCAATCTCCGTTGGCATCGAGAAAGGAAAGGAAATAGGGCTCGGTATCAAACCACATTCCGCTGTAAAGCATCGTCCAAAAAGAATGCAGTTTACCGGGGGCGAGCATCGGCATGACGACATCTTCCCACGGCTTGAAAGAAACAAAGCTGATCGGCTCCGGATCACGCGGCCGATGCACGCTCGGGTCATAGAGCGAGACGTTCCACGGCAGCGGAGTATGGTAATGCTTTACGTTGGCCGCCATGTAGCCTCCCAGAACCGACAAAGGTAGAGCGAGCACAGCGAGGATTGACAACCAGAGTTGTTTTCGCGAGACAACAAGCCGGACGCGATAGGCCCACAACACTCCTGCCAGCACCGCCGGTAGAACCGCGAACGCGGTGTACTTCGTGAACACCGTCACCGTCAAGACAATGCTCAGGAGCGCAAGACGCAACGGAGCAAGTTTGCGTTCCAAGGCGACGAGGGTCAGGTAGATCGAAATCGCTACGCAAAGATAGGAGATCGTATCGTTGGAGTTCATTGCCGACATGTAAATGTGTCGCGGCAAAAAGCAGATAGTTCCAAAGGCGATCGCGCCGGAGAAGGCCGAGAGCGGGAATTTCTTGAGAATAAGGTAACAGACCCCAAGAGTGGCGATACCGTAAAAGCAGCAGACGAACTGCAGCAACTTGATCAGGTGCGGCGGGGTCATGCCACCAGATAGCGCCATGTTACCAATAATGGCTGAGATCCAATAAAAGACTGGCGGATGATAACATTGGAAGCAGGCGTCTTTCACGGGGATGACCCCCCTTTCCATGATCAGGAAGATCGGTTCGTAATGATTGTCGAAGGCGTTCTGCGGCGGATTAAACCAGCAAAGAATGAGTCGCAGGACGGCGGCCGCGCAAAAGAGGAAGAGGAAAAAGACGGCAGCCCACCGTGCAGCCGGGGCAGGAGGCTTGTTTTTTTGATTCACTCCGCAGGTGCCTCCCTCCAATTTCTCACCGGCTGGCCATCCACCCTTAAAATGACATACCGGATAATCGCCGGTCCGACCGCTTTTGTTGGCGAGGATAAACTGAATGGCCCATTGCTGCTGTCGAATTCGAGGATGGGCCACACCGTGGCACTTGCTGGCGCTGCACGTAAGCGGTGTAACCGGAAACACACAAAGCACAGGGTCCGACAAGCGTCGCGATGACTGCGTCATATCGGCTGGCCCCGCGCGTCGCCTTCTCCTCCGGCACGGCGCCGATCCTATCGCCAGCCGGGTTTCTGTCAATCACTCCGGTGGCTCAGCATCTCAGCGTTTCAGTTTTTCAAGGAAAAAAAGTCAACTCTGCCGCTCTGCGGCAGTCTATCAGCGGGTTTCATTATGAACGCACTAGCAGGGTGCGTAATCTACGTTCGGAAACACTCTCGGTGCACTCAGCGGTTCACCGACGCGAACTTTACGGCGGGAGGCCGCGAGCTTTTTGCGAGTCGGTCTAGGGAAATCACGCCGCTCTGCGGCAGTTCTGCTGCTGTGCAGCAATCTATCAGCGGGTTTCATTATGAACGCACTAGCAGGGCGCGTAAACCGGAAACCAGGGAACAAAATAGATGCACTAGCGGGAGCGTAAGCCGGTGACTCGGTTTTGGTGAAAACCGAGCGGGAGCGTAAATGTGTAGATGTGACCCCACTGCTTTTTTATCACTGGTCACATAGCTTGCCCGCCGTGGCGGGTCACTCGTCACCTCCTGCCAGCGTTTCGAAGAACAATGTTGAATCTTTAGATACGACCCCAATCTTCTTCCACGAAGAATTACGTGGAAGTGGTACGCGCCAGCGGGCGCGAATGTCTCACGCGTAGCGGGAAGTTGGCGCGGCTTGTGTCATGACAATGCAGAAGCCGTGACAATCGTCCGATCGAACGCTTCACTCGGCGCCGCAAGTTGTCCCAATAACCGTTAACGAATAACTGATAACCACGTGCGGCGCGGCAGCTTTCAGCTTTTCAGTTTTTCGGCGTTTCGGATTTCTTCTCTTTGTAAATGTTGAATGTTTGGGGCGTGGCGATCCTTTACGTCCTTTAGAATTGACCCCAATTTCCAATTCCTCATTCGGTGAAACCGATTGACTTAAACGTGTCGTGGACTATTTGGGTGTAACGCCCAGCAAGCGAGCATCCGGTTTCCCAACCGGTTCGGCGACAATAGCTAGCAAGACCGTTGTCCGCTGCGGTCTAAAACACTGAGCATGGTCCGCTCAAACACACGGGATTTTCCCGGGGAGAATTAGTAAATGAAAAAATTAATGTTTGTATTGATCGCGACGGCCTGTTGCTCGGCTTTCGCGATGCACGCGTCGGCTCAGCAAGCCGACCAGGCAACAGCCGATGCCGTCATTGCGATGACGAAGGCGCAATGGGCGGCGGAAATCAAAGATCCGACAAGTATCGCTGAACAAGCGAAGGATACGTCGGATGATTACACCGAGTTCAACGGGCAATATGCCACGCGTCTCGATGGAAAAGCGATGACCTCGCGGCTCTCAGAGGCTTCAGGAAAAGACTCTGGCAAGACGACCGCGGCGGAAATGGCTAATCCAAAAGTCCAGGTCTACAACGGGAACGTTGCCATCCTGACTTACAACTATGCCGGCCTTACCCAGGACAAGGACGGAAAGACAACAGCAACCCGCGCAAAAACGACGCGCGTTTTTGTCAAAAAGGGCGACAAATGGATGTTGGTCCACGCAAACTTTGCGTCGGATCCGCTGCCAAAACAGTAAGACTCAGAAACTAAAAAATATGAAAACAAAAACAATTGGTTTAGCTCTGCTGCTTTCGATCGCGGCAGGCGCAATATGTTTCGCGAACAACCCAACGTTGGGCACGTGGAAATTGAACGAAAGTAAATCCACCTTCGGCGACGGCGCCGGCAAGACCACGCTGGTGGTGTGGGAGAAAGTTCACGGGCAGGATAAATGCACGGTCGACGGAACTGACGCTGACGGTAACAAAACTCACAGCGTGTGGACCGGGGAACTGGACGGCAAATTCTATGCGATCACCGGCGATCCACAGGCCGATCAACGCTCGTTCAAGATGAACGGCGAAAACACCATCGACATGGTAACTCAGAAGGATGGCAAGACTGTGGGTGACGGCACGATCGTCGTGGCCGCCGATCGAAAGAGCCGAATGGTTACAAGCACAATGACGAACGCCAAGGGCGTGAAAGTCACGAGCACTCTGGCTTACGATAAGTCTTAAATAGTATTCGGCGGTAGATCCATTTTCTGCCGACGATTAGTTAATTAACAGCGGCCGAACGTGAAGACGTTCGGCCGTTTTAGTTGTTAGGCTGCGCCTGAGTAAAGATCGCGCTGCCAGATTTCGCGGCGGCTTCATCGCGCGCTGCTGTTCGACTTCAACGTTGGACGCTTTAGCTTTCGCGTCTCAGTTTTTCGCCAAGCCAATGTCAAAAGTATAGATGTGACCCCATTTTCTTTTCCAATGCCAAAAGTATAGATGCGACCCCGGCTCTTATTCCGGTATCACAGCTGTATTAACCGATCAGTCGCGCTGTCGCTGCTCCGCGCGCGAGATCGACATCTGGTGGTCTTTTGCGCTTGGCGAATCGAACCGGGCTACGATAAAACGAGCCGGTGATACCCCCGGTTCCAACGGACAATCTCTATAAATTCTGCGCGCTGGCTGGCATTATTCTTTGCGTAGCCACTCTTTATTACGCCGTGACCATTGCTGCTCAAATTACAGAGCAACAAGTGAGCTACGAAGCTGCGATCAAAAAACAGATAATTTTGATCGATGATTTGAAAAAGTCGACCGTGGCCGGCTCCAAGGAGCAAAAGTTGCTCGAAGTGGACTTGGAAGCTACACAAACAAAACTTCGACCCGCTCGCATTCGTCTTATAGCGATCTTTATTTTATCGGGAACCTTTAGTTTTGTCGGTGGATCGCTGGCCACTTACGGATTTCGGAATTGGCGCGTAATTCAGCAGCGTCAGGACCAACTTCTCTTTCGTGAGCCTAGGTCCTAACGCGTTTACGTCTTGTGTTATAAGCGCAAACCTGAAAAACTCACGTTGCTCCCCATGAACATGCAGTTCGCACGTCAGTGCTTAGCCGACAGACGCGAATTCCTCACGGATTGAAGTCCTTGTAGTTAATGTTCTCTCCAATTCCGGCCACCGTACGCAAAAAACTCTGGAAACATCAGCGGAACGCACTGGATTTCGCTGTTGACCATTTGAATCGCACAGATTCGCCTTGTTTAATCCGAATGCCCACAGGCACGGGAAAAACCGGGATCATCGCGTGCCTGACAATGCTGTCTAATCGGAATTCTTCTCTCGTTCTCACCCCATGGGCCCATCTTCGAAATCAAATGGTGTCCGACCTCAAAAAAGGCTTTTGGGACACGATTGGTACAACACCGAGCAAGCACGAAATCGTATCAATATTTCCATCGAATGCCGAGACAGAAGTTAAATCGAGCGAAGCGCAGGTCATAGTTGCGACTTTCACCACGCTTAATGATCTCCGTCTCAACTATTCGGCGTTATATCGAGAATTAGCGGGGGCGATCTCCCTGGTTCTCGTCGATGAAGGCCACTACGAACCAGCGGTTGAGTGGGGCAAATCAGTAAAAGGTCTAAAGACGAAGACTCTCCTCCTGACAGCGACTCCGTATCGAAATGACCTGAAACTGTTTAGAATCACCGATTCGAAACGGTCCACGCATCACTTCACGCACGCCGAGGCGGTGAAACAGGGAATAATTCGCAACCTTGCGTTTGGAGAATTGGTTTCGACGAATGATACGTTGAGCCTATCCACAGCTTTCGCTGCGGCCTGGAAAAAGGCCAAGAAGGATGGCAACCTGCCATCACGAGCTCCGCGCGCAATCGTTTGCTGTGCCGGTGCGGGTCAGATTGAACGAACCGTTGCACATCTTCGCAAGCTCGGCCTAAAAGCTATCGGCGTTCACGAACAATTCGAGAAATCACCTAACGGAACCCTGCTAAGAGATGTTCCAGATCCGCGTTCGACTGATTCAGAGATTTGGGTTCACCAACACAAACTCACTGAAGGACTCGATGATAATAGGTTTTGTTGCATAGCGTTGTTCACTCGGATTCGGAACGATAGAAAGCTCGTTCAACAAATCGGCAGGATCCTACGGCGAAACTCAGCAGACCGAAAAGTGGCAGCGCTCCTGCTCGCCCCAGCCGTATTTTCTGCTGAAGATGAATGGACTGCTTATCTTAAATTTGAAACGAATCTGAAATTACTCGAGCCACAACATTTCCGCGATGTTGTGGACACTCTTCTTAAGACTCAACCCGAAGTCGAATACTTTAACGGTCGCTTCCGTCGCCGATTCCGACCTGATCGCCTTTCGACGGAAACACAGGTAATCATACCTCCGAGCGTTCTCGTACGCCGTGTCGGCAACGACTTCTCGCTCGACGCGTATATAGAGGATTGCACTGATACCCTAAATACTGAAGACGCGGTCATTCTTGGTCCGAACAGTAACGCGCCGTGTCTTAGCTCCGAGACATCCGCGCTTTGGGTGTACGCGTCCGTCGGAAATTCACGGTTTTTGCAAAATACCTCGCTTTATGAAGTCAGATTGGAAACCCATTGCGTGGTGCTCGTCGACGATCTCTTGTTTATCAGTGACTCGGAAGGAAATTACCCGATAGAAATTCTCGAAGAAAAAACCGGAGCGTTAGAACCTGACGAACTAACGCGGTACCTCGATCGCAGTTTTCGGTTAACGCATGCGACCGTAGACAGTTCAATTCCATACGACACAGTAATTCGCGGGGCCGAATTACGAGGACACAATTTACTCAATGTGGCGACATCTCTGACCGATCGTCTGCAAATCTGCCGCGCGGCGAGAGGGACATCAACAAAGGATGGCCGGCGCTACATCGGAATGGCTACCGGCCGTTTGAGAAAAGAGATATCAGCAGATTCTCGACGCAGTTTCGACGTTCAGGCTTTTGTTTCCTGGGCCGAAAGCGTTGCAAAGATTCTCAAATCACGTGTGGCAGAGAGTCGTTTGTTTCGTCGGTACATGCAGCCCTGCAGGCCGCCAGCCGATCCAAAGCCGAAGACGATTTGCGTCGATTTTTTGCGATTGGACGCGGAGCTGACCTTGGCGGACGGCACTGAATGCAGTCTAAAAAGCTCGGCTGCTGACATCAGAGAATCCGCAGGTCACGCTAAAACGACGTTCAGCTGCGAATTTCGATTGGAAGGAAAGCGGCTAACCGAAATGTCCGTAACGCTTAGAATTGACTACCAGCCGTCGAAGCGACGGTTCTGGTTTTACAAACAGGACGGGGCATCGCTTCGCGTGCATATGGAGGGCGACGAGGCGGGCGAGGGAAAGGGTCTCGCGGAGTTTCTTAACCTTAGACAAGATATCGTCCTTATCGGCTTAGACGGCGGCGAGATGGTTTATCAAGGCCGGAACTTTTATGCTATCGATTACTCCTTCGCTGAGACCGTTTTAGTAAACCTAATCCAGCGCCCTCACAATGCTCCTCGCTGTCGAAGCGAAAAAGGCACTCACGAACAGATCACGGCACTAAGGAATTCGGCGCAAACTCGTTTCCCGGTTGGCTCAGTTTTTCGGGCCGTCGCCGACGAACTCATCGAACTTCCGTTTCATCCTGAGGTGCTAATTTGTGATGATTTGGGAACGGAATCCGCCGACTTCATTGGAGCCGACTTTGGTCGACACCAGATGGCATTAATTCACGCGAAAGCCGGTAGCGGCCGCAGAATATCGGCAGCTGCATTTCACGATGTCGCCGCGCAGGCAATGAAAAATCTCGTTTATCTAACGCGCACGACCGAACTGCCCGAAGGGCTGGTTTCGTGGAGAAGAAACGTCAAATGGAATCGCACAAACATTCCAAGGCTTTATCGAATGCCGCGCGGTGCTCCGGCTGGCGAGCAACTCTGGAGAAAGCTAAGATCTGACACAATTGAGAGCAGTAATCCTGAATTGTTTGTTATCTTAGCTACGACAGGTTGCTGCGACTCCAATGAATTAAAGACGGCAATAAAGGATCGAAGCAAGCGTACACCTGAAGTCGCTCAGTTATTGCACCTTTTGGACGGACTCAATAGCTATTCGCGACAGCTCGGCGTAAGACTGGTCATTTACGACCTCCCTTACCAGCAGCCGTAATCGCCTTACCTGTGATCGCTCACCCTTTCTGGTAAACTTCGCCAGCCTTGGCGAATTCAGCGGCTTTCTCTTCGAGACCTTTCTTAATCGCCGCTTCATCACCCAATCCTTTTTCAGCAGCATAGCGGCGCACATCTTCTGTGATGCGCATGCTGCAGAAATGGGTCCACACATGATTGCAAAAGGAAGACGAATGGGGTCACATCTATACATTTGACATTCGATTCTCGGCTCGTCCTCATCATTTCGTGTCTCGATAAGGGCGGTGTTGTTTGTACAATTCGAGCCGTTTGAAATAACCGGGCAGAGATTGCTGCGCTTTGTTCGCCATCATGACCGCCACCTTGTCGCCGACCGGATCGCCAGTCTTTTGAATAGTTTCATCCTTTCCGGATCGATTCAGATCGATCGCTTGTTGTTCGTAACGGACGGCCGAATCAAAGTCGCCGGCTTCCGCGCATGCACCCGCGAGTGTGTCGACGTATTGAGCGCGTTTCCATTTGACCAGATCACAAGCCTTCTTGGCGTCTTCCACCGCAGCCTTCCCGTCTCGAAATGACGCGTTCGAACAAGTTGCGCGAATCCAGGCCCGCTGGTTCAACGTCAGCGCCATCTCGTAAGGATTGCCAACTTGATAGGTGACTTTCGACAGTGCGTTCAAATCCTTGATCGCGGTGGTGTAGTCACCCATCGCCTCATACGTGAGCGCGCGATCCCAGCTTGCCTGAAAAAAGGCCGGTTGTAATCGAATCGTCTCATTCAAATCGTTGATCGCAGCCTTCCAGTTCTTTTCCAGCCGAAATGCGGTGGCACGATTGTAATAAGCAGTCCATCGACTTGGTTCGATGCGGATCGCAGCATCAAAGTATTTCCGGGCCTCGACCGGCTTGCCTTTGTTCAGCAGATCGTTGCCGTAGTTGTCGTATTGAAGCGCAGACCAGCCGTTGGGGATACCAGCGTCAGCCGCAAGGGAAAGAACACGACTGCAGAGCAGGATCGACAATATGAGGGGAACTGACCGCACGAAACCGTTTTACTACGCCTTCGCGTAAACTTCCGAGCCTTTTTTACAGATTCAAACGACGAGGGTCGCCGAATGGGAAAGGTAACAACCGCGTTACCTTTGCCAAGAGTCGGAGGCGCAACTTCCGAACCCTATCGGTTTCCAATCTTAGAACCCTACAACGTTATGAACTGGAAAAAATTAATTCTCCTCAGTTGCGTGGTGCCATCCGTCTTCACGGCCTCGCCTGCGACGGCGCAGATGAGGGGGCGCCACCCTTCGACAGCGCGGATGCCGATGCCGATGCACCGCGCTCCCATGTTAAACTCCGCGTCTGGCTTTCAACGCCAGCCCAGCAGTAACTTCGTCCGGAATAATAGGTTTAGTCGCTTTCACCGTTTCAACGACGGCGACTTCGATCGGGATGATGGATTCCGTCGCCGCCGTTTCAACGAGATCATTGTTTTCAATGACTTCGGGTTTCCGTTCTTTCCATCCTATTACCCGTATCCCTACTATCCCTATCCGTACGGGGCCTATTACGGATACGGCGATGGAGTGAACGTTTCAGTCGTTGTGCAAGTGCAGCGCCGACTCGCGAGCGCTGGATTTTACTCTGGCCCCATCGATGGCGTCATCGGCCGGGGAACCCGACGCGCAATCCGCGCCTTCGAACGCACCCACGGTTTGCCGGTTGATGGCACGATCCATCGGCGATTGCTCGCGACGATGGGTCTAGCGTAATCGTCGAGACTACAATCAACCATTGTTGGCTGGGGTCGGTAGAACTGCGAAGTCTTCACTTCGCTCAAACGTTAGATGTTTAGATGTGACCCCGACGCTCATCCCAAACGTCAAATGTTTAGATCTGACCCCGTTTTTCGCGTTTTTCGTTTCCGGTCGAGCAAATGCAAACCGCGCGGATGCCGGAAGATCCGAATTCGGCCGACAAGTTGCGGTTATCGCTCTGCTGAGTTGAACACTTTTACTTTTACTGACCCTTTTAAT
>Ga0070698_100007460_pt1 | contig 11830 bp, 9 predicted proteins | sample KBSK1502metaG_FD_65477 | JGI IMG/M metagenome (GOLD analysis project Ga0070698, IMG submission 65477) | Corn, switchgrass and miscanthus rhizosphere microbial communities from Kellogg Biological Station, Michigan, USA - KBS K1-50-2 metaG | ecosystem: Host-associated > Plants > Roots >...
ACGACGAACGCGGTGCCGATGGCCCAGCTCGGAATCACCCACACGCCCCACCTCCTGCGCGGCGGCTGTGCTGCGAAGAGGCGCCGGTCGGAATCGAACCGACGAATAGAGGTTTTGCAGACCTCTGCCTTACCACTTGGCTACGGCGCCGGAAGAAACGTAAGGTCGCAACTCACTACGGGTTCGGCAAGAGTTGGAGTCCGGACCGTCACACATGCATGACGCCTGGTGGCAATAATGGTGGCGTGCCCATGGGGCTCATCATGTGACCGCAATGGATACTTGATCACCTAATGCGTCGAACTGCGGGCCGCCGAGTTTGGCCTGGAGGGCTCCTCAGTATTCGCCGGGGATTTGAGTCGCCACCAATTGCAACTGAGCACGAGCCAAACCCCCCGTAGCACAATACTTCTTGCGGCGCCTGGACGAAAGCACTTGGGCTACACGACGGGGTACACGTTTCCCCAAGAAAGATCTTATCCGGTTCGAGGGCGCGTCAGGATCGGGGCGGGACGGGCGTGTGGACCCTTTCGGTGACGCGCGGTTTAACGGGCGTCTCCTTGATTACGTACTCTCGAAAGATGATTCCGTCTTCGTTAAGCTCGATCTTCATGAGCTCGATGTCGTGAGGTGCGCGATCCAAGCGCACCTGCCGGTTCACGTCACTCTGCCTCGCCGTAATCTTGAGGAGGCCGAGAGCGAGCAGATGACTGGTCAGGTCATCACCCCGAAGAAGGCCGGTGCGAAGTTTATCCCCCAGCAGTAACAGATAAGGAAGGTGCGCCCGGTCGATCACGGCCGCGAAGCGCGCCGAGCGGTCGAAGTCAATCCTCCCCCGCGCGTAGAGTTCGAACACCTTGGCGAGGAGTTCAGCCTTCTCCTCGTCGTCCAGGCGATCGAGCCAGACGGCGAAGGATTCCCCGATCTTCCGCGCTCGTTGAGGATCAGCTTCCAACTGCTTGACAAACGTCTCGCGTTCTTCCTGGGGCATGTCGTTGAGCTTGGCAAAGAAGCGATAGGTCGTCCGCAGTCGGACCCGTTCCCGTACGCTCCTGATCGCTACGACCACCTTCACAAAGGGGATGACCTTAAGGACCTCGGAATCAGTGATGGCGTCCAGCGTGAAATCCGCGGCGTCCGTGAGCAGGTCTTGGACGCGCGGCGACGCGACGGACGCGAGGAATGAGGCGTGGATTGGCAGGTCACGGTCGTCGGTCATTTAGTCCCTACAGCTGTTCATGCGACGAAGATAGCGATTATCTTTTCAAAGATGGCGACGTACTACTGCCCCGCTCACGCGCATGCGCTCGGCCTCAAGGCCGGGATCGACACGAGCGATCTGCTCCGCACGACGTATCAGCGCGACAAGCACGGCAAGCACACGAGCACCTCCGGCTCGAGCAGCGAGCCCGTGCGCACGGTCTTCGACAGCAACAGCACCGCGTACTACGCCGATTGCATCCAGGCGACCATCACCCACGGCTTCGTCGAGCTCGAGGGCCAGCGGAAGAACATCCTCTTCGTCCCGAGCACCGGCAGCGCGCTCGGCGTCAAGCTCAACTGGGGCGTCGAAGCGTCGAAGCCAGATACGATCGTCGTCGTGAAGACGTCGCAAGCCACCGCCATCCACGCCTTCCTCGACAACTCGTCGAACTACAGCACGTCCCGGTGCGCGCAGCGCGGCTGCGCGCTCTGGTAGATATGCCCCGACAGGCCTACGACAAGAAGTGCATCGCGCTCGCCCAACTGGAGACCGCCCTGCGGCTGTTCCGGGACGGCGACGACCTGTTCTCGGTGATCACCTTGGCGGGCGCGGCGGAGGAGATTCTCGGCGAGCTCGTGGAGAAGCGGGGCCGCGATAACTCGCTAGAGTCGCTCAAGAAGGCCGCCGGTGCCATCCACAAGTTGGCCACGGGTGAGTCGCTCGACGAGAAGGGGTTGACGATCTTCGCGAAGCGCGCCAATCGCGCTCGCAACGCGGTGAAGCACCTAAAAGCGGGCGGCGAGCCCACGATCACGCTCGACGTCCGCGAGGAAGCCGTCGACATCTTGACGCGCGCCGTCGACAACTACTGGCTCCTCGAAGACTCCGTGACGCCGGCGATGGGCGAGTTCGATCGAGCGCAGCACGCCCCCGACCAAGTGCAGCCGGACCCCGAATAGAAAAAGGCCCCGGAGCCGAGCAGCGCCCCGGGGCGCGGGTTAAGACCCGTGAACGGCGACCGTCCGGATGGCTTCGCAACCTCTCCCCTGCTCGACGGACCGTATCAGGGGGCGCAGCTGAGCCCGTCGAGCGCTGAGCCACGATCGGGGTGACGGCGATCCACAACCACCTGGTGGGCGAAGTACCGCAGATCACCTATGTGCATTTCGACGCGCAGGGCGATGCGTTGGACCTGGCGGTCCGGCTCGACCGAGTGCTTGCCCTCACAGAAACGCCGCGGCCCGTGGCTGCGGGGCTCCCGCAGCCCGTCACGATCGATACGGCGCTGGTGTTCGGCACGCTCGGCCTTGGTGGCCGGGCTCAAGGCGCGGTCGCCCAGGTGTCCACTGTCTTGGTCCCCGGACCGGTGACGATGCACGGCTGGCGCGTCACGCCCGCCCTCGGTTAAGGGAGCCCGATTAGCATTCAAGTCGTTGGGCCAGGACGCGCGGTCGCGACGGGTGACTTCGCTGTGCTCGGATCCAAGGTCGCTCCGGTTCTCGAGGCGCTTACGGCTCACCGCATCACCGCGACCGCGGTGCACAGTCACCTGGTTGATGAGCAACCGACGATCTACTACATGCACTTTTGGGCGGACGGGCCGCTCCCCGACGTGCTCCGGGGACTGCGGGCGGCGCTGGACGCCAGCCACTAAGGCCCCGCAAGTATGATGACCGAGGCGTTCTGCTCATACGGCTCGATGAATTGCCCTTTGCAACAGGGCGCGGAGCGCGGCAGGTGATGGAGGCAGCGTTGCATCAGGGACTCCCGCGCGTAGCGGCCCAACTGACTACTCTCTGTCGCCACCTCTCAGGTAGCTGGGAGCTCTTCGATGACTCTGTCGGCCACACGGAGAGCGAGTGCGGAAATCGTCAAGGACGGGTTCACTCCGAGCGCGCTGGGAACGAGCGCCGCGTCAGCGATATAGAGACCTGGGTAGAAGGACTCGCCGGGCGTCTGTGTCTTGCGAAAGACACGGCCAAATTCGTCCGCCACGCCTTCGGCAACAGTTCTTGCCATGCGGCACCCTCCTAACGGATGACTGATTCCGATGGACTTGCCGCCTAGAGAGCCTGCGATCTCGTCCACGAAAGGATTGACGAAGATCCCAGGTGCCGCCTCGCTCGAGAGGACTTTGGCCATGCGCGCCAAGGTGGCCCGAATCTCATCATAGATGGAATCCTCATAGAAGTTCTTCCCGTCGGTCCGCGAGACGCGCAATTCGGTTTCCTCCTCTGACGTCCCCAACCGAAATTGTCCGATCGATGCTTCTCGCCCCATCGCCGCGACACACATCATGCGTGCAGTCACTTCGTCTTCCGAGCGGAGAATGTCCGGCCGGTGTTTCGGGTGCTTCAACAAGCACCCGATATCCTTCCGAAGCTTCTTTAGGAACTCTCCAAGCACTCTCAGGATGAAACCAAACCCTCGCTCTTGTCCCCCTCCCGCCGAAACCGCCCGGAGCACGGGGATACCAAAGCCCACGACCGCTGACAAGGCTCGCGGAATACCGTTGTCTTCGATGGTATGAAATCTTGAAATGTCGCCGCCGGTTGCTTGGTCTGCGGTGTTGAAGTGCCCGAAGGACGTCGTTATCGGCCCGCGAGTCAGGCTAACTCTCTCGCATGTGTTCTCCATGAACGCGAGGTAGTCTCCATTCGTCGAGAACCCAAAGCCAACCTTGTCGCTGAGGTCTGGCAGGCCGATCGCTTCCGTCCTCACACCCCCCTCTTTGCTCCTGAGCAGAAGAAGGTTCGTTCCAATGCAGCCGGCCGCCACAATGACGCGCTGTGCGGTGATACGGAGCTCTTGGACCGTACTACTGTCTCCCGGCTCTCGCCGCGTATAGTGAACTTCGTATCCTCCTTCTGGACGCGCGTTGATCAAATTGACTTCCGAAAGCGCCTGGAGCGAAATCAATGGGTACGTTTGGTTGAAGATCGATGGAGTGTCGGGACCGGTCGGATCATCCAGGTTTGGTCCGCCGAGTATGGCTCTCTGCAGCTGCTTGTTGAGGGTCTGACGGGCTCCGGGAAGGCAACCAACGACGCACCGCCCCTGCCGCTCGCAGTAGTTGCGAGCCGGTCGATCAACTGGTCCTGGGGGGTCTGTTTCAGGATTGATGTCGTTGATCGAGGAATCGACGGTGCCAAAGTCAGGGGTGAGTTGGCTCATGGCCGTCTGGAAGACCCTGGCACGGTCGAGCCAGAGCCGGTTCATCGGATCGGGGCCGGCGTTGTCGAGACTTATGTACCGGATCTTGCGATCGCTATTCGGGTTACTCGGGTCGGCACGTTTTTTCCAGTGGGGCTGCAGCGGAGCCGATCTGGTAACGATATTGCTCAGACCAGTGTTGACCTTGTCGGACTCCTTCGCGGGATCCGGAGACCCATGTCGGTGCGCGCGCTGCTGAAGAGCGAATAGCACACCGTATCCGATGGCATCTCGTGCGGTCTCGAAGTAGTCGTTCAGACTTCCCCGCGCCGAGCTGTCTGGTTTCGAGTCCCAGGACAGCGGCCAGCGTTCATCTTCAAAGATCCATCTTGGCGGTTGGATGGTCACGTTGGCATAGACAAGCGAGCCTCCCCCGACGCCGCTGGCCCGGAGCACCGTGACCCCATCGTCTTCGCTCGATCCTTTGCCGATATTCTTGCCGAATTTGGTGAGGTCGTACAGGCCATCCTCGTTCTCTGGTCGGCGGACACAACGCAGCAGGATGTCTACTAGGCCCATGAGGTTCTCTACTGAGGACCAGTACTGTACGGGCTGCATCTTGCAACGGAGGAATTCGGCTGTCCTCACCTCCTTATCTTGCACAGTTCCAACGGGCGTTGTCCACCACCCACCACGCTCGAGCATGAGCATTTTCTCGCCCTTGTTGCGACTCTCGAGTGCTCGCGCAATGGAGAGCGCGGTCATGGTGCCGCCAAAGCCGGATCCGATCACCACGACGGTGTAGTCTGCGGGCGCCGGTCCGGCCGGGGCCTGCCCTCGTGAGGGCGACGGACCAACGGCCTTGGGCTGGGCCTGCAAGAAGCCCGGCAGAAGCGGCCCTGCTGAGGCGATCCCCAGAATCTTCAGGATGTCTCTTCTATTCATGGCGCCCACCGCGCGTCGCGTCGAACTTGAACTCCCGGTGCCTGGACGGGTCGCCTACTGGGACCGCACCCCACGCCTCGTCGTGACCCTCTCCGCGCTCCGATGAGGCTGGCAAGCCGAAACGCGTGCATCACGGCCCGCTGCGCGATCCGGCACCGCTGCACGAGTCCTCACCCAACACGGCTGGCGCCGCCGTTGTGCGAGCGGGCAGCACCGTCTGACGCTGCGGGGACCAGGCAGTAGAATCCCGGCGCACGTCCTCCGCCGGAGCCAGCGTGAGGCACAGCCGGCGCGTCCGCGGGAACGTCCGCACGTCCACTGGCTCGAAGTCATGTCTGCCTTTGTCTGGGCGACGCGCCTGATGCATGCCGGCGGCCCGGACCTGGCCGGAATCGTGTTCAAGCGGACGGCCATGATCGAGCCACCGTAGCCGCAGCGTCCCATAGACGATGCCTGCAGAGTCAGTGACGGTGGGCCGCGGGAGGTCAGCAACGAGGCGGACGGCCCGCGCCCGCTCCACTTCGACCTTCAACGTCGCCATCCGCCGGGCGATGAACCCAAAGCGACTGCGGTCGACGTCGACGACCACGGAATCGGCGCCTGTCTTCCATGGGATCTCGAGCACGTACCGAGTGGAATCGCGCGTCAGCCAGGGCAGCTCCCCCTCGCTGCACTCCCCCTCGTTACCCATGTTCCGAACCAGCACGAGCCACGCGTGCGCGTAGCGATCGGGTACCTCGTGCGAAACGTCGGCCGCAAGAGCCAGGACCGGATGCAGCTCGGTGTGGAAGTCGTGCTGCCCGTCCAGCCCTAGCAGTCCGGTGACGACGGCGAGCCGATCATGGAACAGCGAGTCGGCGCTCGCGTTCTGCACGACGTAGTCAGGGCTCTCGGCCGATAACTGCGGCAGCGCGATCAGCGGCCTCCAGAGCTCGCCCCCGTGTTCTGCCGAGAAGAGCCCGGCCGTCTCTTCCCCGTTGAACTCGAGCTCAATCAGGGCGCTACGGTTCGGGTCGTCTTGGAGCTCCTGCACATGGTTGTTGGCGCGAACGTTGCCGCCCGTCACCAGATCCGGAGCCTCCAGAAACAGATCGAAGTCGTGGTCGCCCGTTGCACCGCTATTGTAACCCTGCCAGCGCAGGCGCCCGGTTTGGTTGACCACGATCCAATTGATGTGCCCCCGGATGATCGGCTCGACCTCCTTCACCCCGCACGAGAGGCCATGGTGCTTCGCGGTACGGGGCGAGAGCGGCTGGTTCAGCGTAGCAATGCCGGTGCTGTCGCACTCCGGCCGGTAAACCAGCAGAGGGCTCGCGGACATTTGGATGTAGTAGAATCGGCACATCCGGTCCACGTTCCGTCCGCGGGCCCCCAGCCAGCCGGGATTCGACGGCGTGCCACCAGCGTCCAGGGTGTCCCAGTGCAGGTGGAGGGGCGGAGGTTTGGGAACACGTCCCAACGAAGGCGGCAGGCGAAGCACGATGATCTTGAACCGCAGCACTGGCTGCGCCCGACGACCCCTGGTGGATCGCGAACCGAAACTGAGCTCGTACTGGACGTGCTCGCCGCGCGCGTGGGAGGTGGCCGTGCTGAGGCCCGCTAGTATTTCGTGGCCGTGCTCGGCGCCGCCGAAGAACTGATAGCCGGCGAAGACCCCGAATTGCCGGGGGTACGCGCCCCAAGCGTTGTATTGGAACGTTCCGGCGAGCATTCTGACGAGAGAGCCACCCGAGTCAGTGGACTCGGGGCGGCGCGCGCCCAGGTCCAACCGGATTTCACCGACGCTGGCGACCGACATCAGCGAGCGCATGCCCGCGCCCGGGTCAAACCAGGGCCTGCTCGTCACCTCGCCGTACGGCCCGATGCGAAAATACGTCGGGATCTGAAGTGCAGCCGCCACCGGCGCCGCGAAGGAGATGACGAGGCACAGAGCGCAGGTGACATCCCGAACGAGCAGGTGCGGCACTCGGCTTCTTCGATGCATTGTCGCCTCACCGTCACGGTCGTGGCTTCGAGACGTCCTGATCGCCACGTGCCTGTCGCGGTATTGACGCCGGGCTTCTCGTCCAGGCCGCGAATTCTCCGGCGTCAGCTAGCATCTATATGTTCTTTCCCAAGGCCGTCATGCCTGTGGTCCAGGACGTGTCATACGGTGCCGTGCGTTGCCAGCTGCGGAAAGGGTGGTCCTGACTGCGGGCCAGAGTGCCCGAGTAGCAGCGTGCACTATCGCCTCAAGGTCCCTCCTACCTTCGCCTTGTAGCTTCGGAACGGCTATGTCGTTTTGAACAGCGGGCGCGAAGAGTTCTATGACCTTTTGAGCACACCATGCCATGGCCTTGTGCCTTGAGTGTGGTCAAACAAGAATAGAGTGGCCTTCTTCTCGTGGTCGTAGTGGCCCTAGACTCGGTCGCACGGGCCGTTCACAAGTCTCGGCCCGATCTCTCGCTGCGCTGCCGGGCCGTCATCGAGGCGGTGCTCTTGAGCGGAGGCTCCATCGGCACGGCAGGGGAAGTCGCGCCCCACTTGGGTCTCCACAATCGTTTCGAGCTCGGTCGTCTCCTCCGTCGCGAAGGTCTGCCGCCGCTGCACTATCTCGCCGGGTGGGCGAGCGTGCTCACGTGGCTCGAGAGAGCGGAGTCTACCGGGTGCTCGCTCTGTCAGCTCGCGTTCGGCGCCCGTAAGGACCCAGCGACCTGCTACCGGACCGTGAAACGGATCACGGGGCTGCCTTGGCTCGAGATTCGGCGACTAGGGTCAGCGTGGGTCCTACGGAGATTCATGGCTCAGTGCCGCCCTTGGCAGCGCAGTCCGCCGCAACGGAGTCAAGCATGGCTGACCGGACGCGGCGTCGCACCATAACGGAGGTTTGGGGCACCCCGCGCTCTGCAGCTGGGTCGCTGTGGCGGAGTGTCCGGCCCGCAACGCCACCGCGGAGCCGATGGGAGTTTCTGACGAGCCACGTTTGGCCTTGGCTCGTGAACTACTTGCGTTTCGTGTTTCGCCCACGCCAGCCGTTCCCTGTGTACACCGTACTGCCATCCGCCCACCCGGGTGTGCACTCCCTTCCTGAATCGTGCGTGGTCGCGCTGGCCGGCGACTGGGGCACCGGGACGGACAGCGCTCTTCGGGTGGCCACCCAGATACGCGGGCACGCACCGGACGTCACGATCCACTTGGGGGATGTCTACTACTCGGGGACGGCCGAGGAATACGAGGCGTATTTTCTCGGTGCCGACGACTGGCCGCGCGGTAGACTCGGCACGTACGCCCTCAACGGAAACCATGAGATGTACTCAGGCGGAGAGGGCTATTTCCAGCGCGCCCTGCCGCAACTCAAACAGCCAACCAGCTACTTCTGTCTCGAAAACCGTCACTGGCGCATCGTTGCCGTCGATACGGGCTACTACTCCCGCACGTTTCCATTTCTTGAGCTTCTTCTTCGCAACTGGATCCGTCTTCACCCGGCAAACCGCCGCTGGTTGAGGCAGGTCGTCTTCGCGGACCCAGGTGATCGCCGGCCCGTCATCCTCCTCAGCCACCACCAGTGGTTCAGCGCCTTCGAAGGTGGGTACCCGCGCATGGGAGCGAATCTCGCGCCCTATCTTGATCGCGTCGCGCTGTGGTTCTGGGGCCACGAGCACCAGTTCGCAGCGTACGGGGCTTACACTCTGGGCGGTACTCCACTGATACGCGCACGCTGCATTGGACACGGCGGGATGCCTATCGAGGTCAGGCACCTGCCTGACCGCCCAGGGCCGAATCTCGTTTGCGTCGACGAACGGCGCTCACCCCGGCCAATTGACGGAGAGGCGATCGGCTACTGCGGGTTCGCGCTGCTGCGGCTCGAGGGCCCAGCGCTCGATGTCTTGTATATCGACGAAGAGGGCACGAAGCTCCTAGAAGAGCGCTGGATGCAAGATGGCGCGGGCGTCACTGGAAGCGTGGTGTACGGCTCCCCCACGCTCAGCGTCGTCGCGGGGAAAACGCTCGAAGACCTAGTCCGTTCCTGACCGGGCGGCGTTCGAAGCACGACCGGCTGTGTTTGTCCCTTCGACTCGAGGTTTGGGGCCATGTCCGCTCCGCACTACACCGTAGTCGTCATCGGCACCGGGTTCGGTGGGACGATGACGGCCCTCCCGCTCGCCCGCCACTTACAGGAGTGGAACGCTCAGAATCCTAAGGCAAAGCGCACCGTCTTGATGCTCGAGCGCGGGACGTGGTGGACGACACCCGTGAGCACCGTTCAGGACAAAGAGGTCAAGACGTATGATTTCCTGGCAAACGACAACCACCAGCCCGCTCAGCATTGGGCACCGCAGAACCACTTCCGCGGCTTCATCGACATCATTACCCGCTGCCGACGACACAAGGGGAATGAGGACGGACTGATCGAGGTGACGCAGCCCGGCAGAATGACCCTTTTTGGCCTCGTTCGCCTCGCGAACGACGGGGTGTCAGTACTGCGAGCTTGCGGTGTGGGGGGTGGGTCGCTGGTGTACTCGAACATCACGATCCGGCCGCCTGAACTGATCTTCAAGGACGAGCGCTGGCATGCGGTGACATGGGACCGCGCCGAGCGCGACCGTTACTACGAGCTAGCCCGCGAGGCTATTGGTCGCGGGGTCCTCCATGCGCTGGACGTGCAGGACAAGAAGCCTCAGCCGGCTCCGGGCCCAAACACGGGACTAAGCAACATCGTGACTCGCTCCGGTGGGCTCGATCCGCACTGGATGGTCGATCCCGATCCCTTGAACCCCAAGCGGGGACGCAAGCGTATCGATTTGTCCCTCGCGCCGCCAACTCAGGACGCGCAGCACCGCCTCTGGATCGACCGGGCCCGGCTCTTCCAGACGGCGATGGCCGATCTCGTCCAGCAGGGCGTAGCGGACGAGTACGGCGCTGTAGACCTTGCGATCAACGACTTCGACCCGGCGAATCCAGCGAATCAGTTCGATCAACAGGGGAACGCGAGGAACTATTGCGAGCGCCAGGGCCGCTGCAACGTAGGCTGCCTCCCTGGTGCCCGGCATACCCTCAACAAGCAGCTGATGGCCGCTATTCTTGGCCAGCCGGCCCCGCCGGGCGGGCAGCCCATTGCGCCGATTCTTCCCAAAGGCATGGTCGAGCTCTGGCCACTCGTAGAAGTGGACGTCGTCGTGAAACGTCCAGGGGGCGGATACGAAGTCCGATTCGTTCGGCAGGACGCCGACGCGTATCTCCGTGGCAAGCGCCGCCGCCGGCGGGGCGTTGTCACCGCGGATTTCGTGATTATGGCGGCGGGATGCTTAGGCACGAACGAGCTCCTGCTCCGTTCAAAGGCCCGAAAGACCATTCCGAACCTGAGTCCCATGGTGGGCTTTGGGTTCTCGACCAATGGCGACTATGTCGCGTTCATGGAGAAGACGAAGCAGCACATCAGCCTTATCCGCGGTCCCGTAACGACCTGTTTCGGTCACTTCAATACGACCGTCGACGACCCGATCCAGGACCGAGACCACCCTACGCACCCGAGGTTCCACACGCTTGAGGACCAAGGTATCCCGCCGGCTCTCGCCTCACTGGCCGGTGTAGGGCTCCCGCTGATCCGGTCGCTCTCCAAGGGCCGGCACCATTCCTTGTTCCTCCTCTGGGCGATGTTGTCCTTCGGCGTCCACCTCGTCTGGAAGCGGCTGAAGGACATCTTGGCAGCGGTGTTCGGCAACTCGTTCAAGCGCCCCGACACGTTCCGCTCCGAGGAGGAGCTCACGGCCAAGATGATGTGCGTGGTTGGAGCGGGGAGGGAAGCAGCGATCGGGCGCTTTCGGCTCGGCAGAGGCCCTGGAGCGACTCCCCTTCGGGTGCGGCGTGAGGACAAGAAACCGTTTTGGAAGGACCCTGTGTACACGGACATTCAGCGCAGCCTCGAGAGGCTCGCGCCAGCGTTCCAGGACCTGACCGACCCAAAGCCGTTCATGAACCCATTTCTAACACGCAACGTCTTCGGCGTGCTCAAGATCAACTCGATCACCCTGAGCCATCCGCTCGGCGGCTGCCGGATCGCCGAGGATGGGACGCGCGGCGTGGTAGATCAGTACGGACGCGTGTTCGATACGAGTACAGCAGGCGCACGCGGCTTCCACAAGGGGCTCTTCATCACAGATGGCTCGATCATTCCGACGGCCCTGGGAGTGAATCCGTCGCTCACAATCTCGACACTTGCACTTCGGATCTCTGATCAGTTGACCAAGGAGATCGATGCGCTTCCGGTCCCCTAAACGGCTTCGATCCACTGGTGGCGAAACTGGTGGCAGACAGAGCCGGAAAGGACGGACTAACCCGGATTGGAGCGGACGGAGCGCGCTCAGACAAGTCGAAGCAGCGGCAGTAGCTAGCACTCCGAAGGACTGGGCAGGAAAAAGGCAGAGGCCCTTTGCAGACCTCTGCCTTACCACTTGGCTACGGCGCCGCGAGACGTAAACTCGCAATCTACTTGGACTTTCTCAACCCACCCCCGGAAGTTCTTCCGACCTCTTTTAAACCTCTGTCGTG
>Ga0070698_100007462_pt1 | contig 11829 bp, 9 predicted proteins | sample KBSK1502metaG_FD_65477 | JGI IMG/M metagenome (GOLD analysis project Ga0070698, IMG submission 65477) | Corn, switchgrass and miscanthus rhizosphere microbial communities from Kellogg Biological Station, Michigan, USA - KBS K1-50-2 metaG | ecosystem: Host-associated > Plants > Roots >...
GCGCAGCCCGTGGCGCCGACGGTGCCGGCGGGGCTGCCCTCGGCCTTACTCGAGCGACGGCCTGACCTGCGTCAGTCGGAGCAGCAGCTCGTGGCCGCCAACGCCCGCATCGGCGTGGCGAAGGCGGAGTTCTTCCCCAAACTCAGCCTGACCGCGCTCTTCGGGGCCGCCAGCCCTGAGCTGTCCGCCCTCACGGGCGGCGGGGCCACGGTGTGGGCGGTGGCCGGGATGCTCAGCGGGCCGCTCTTCAACGCCGGCCGCACCACGGGGCAGTACCGCGCGTCCATCGCGCAATGGGAGCAGGCCCGGCTCCACTACGAGCAGGCGGTCCTGGGTGCGCTCCGGGAGGTCTCGGACGTCCTCACCACGCTCGGCAAGCTGAACGATGCCGAGACGGGACAGACGACGGCCGTGAGAGGCCTCGAGGACGCCGTCGTGCACGCGACGGATCGATACCGCCAGGGCCTGGCCAGCTACTACGAGGTGCTCGAAGCCCAGCAGCAGCTCTATCCGGCGAAGAACACGCTCGCCCAGATTCGCGCCAATCGCCTGATCGCCTTCGTCCAGCTCTACAAGGCCCTCGGTGGCGGCTGGAACCTGAGCGATACGCAGTGGACCGGTCAGAACGCCGCCTCGGCGAAGTGAACATGACGTGAATGGCACCCCTCTGTCATGTGAGGTGATTGTCGGATAAGATACCGCCGGGACACGCATGGAGTCTCCCAGGCCAGGGGCCGCGACGGCGCCGCCGGAATCCGACCTGCTTGTCTGCCTCGCAGCCATCGCGCGCGCGCTCCACGGCGAGTTCCAGCCACGAGCCTTCCTCGCCGATTTCTCGACGGCGCTGCAACCGTTCGTGCCCCACGATAGGCTCGGTATCAACTACCTCTCGGACGACGGGCGGACGTTCTCCGTCCTCGCGGAGCATGGCGGACCAGGATTCCTGCCCCCTTCTGAACGCTACACGCCCGACCTCCGGGGCGCGACCCGATTTCCCGTCGCCGACTCACCGCTGGCGCCGGTGTTCGAGGGAGAGGCCATCTGCGTCGCCGACCTCCCGGCCGATCCGCGCTTCGCGATTCATGCGGCGGAGCTGCGATCGACAGGACTGAAGTCGGCTGTGTTCGTGCCGCTGCTCAGTGGCAGCCGCGTGATTGGTGAGCTCAGCGCCGCGACTCGCGTCGCGGCCGTCTACGGCGACGTGCATGCCGAGCGGCTGCGCAGGATCGCGCGCATGATCGGCCCCTTCATCGAGGTCATCGCCCTGCTCTATCGCGAGCGGCAACGGCGCCACCGGATGGAGCTGCTGACCGGCATCACGAAGATGCTCGGTACGACCCTCGACCTCCGTGAGATCCTCACGCCGCTCGGGGAGGCTCTTCGGCCGGCGATCGCGTTCGATGCGATGGGCGTGATCATCCTCAAGACATCGGGCTGGCAGTGGGCGTTCTTTGGAACGGCCGGGGAGCCTCCAGCGCCCGGCATTGAGCGCATCCCGGCCCGAGACTTCTCGTACGCGCCGGCGTTGATGGCAGGCCGTCCGGTCCTCTTCGACGAGGCTTCGAGAGAACTCAATCTGGCCTTCGCAGGCGACCGCATCATGCTCACCGCCGGGCTCCAGAGCTGTCTCTGGGTGCCGATGCAGTTCGGCGACGAGGTCGGCGGCACGCTCTTCTTTGGCAAGCACGAGCCCCGCTCGTACGACAGCGTGGACGTCGAGGTCGCCACCGTGGTCGCGAGTCGGGTGGTCCTTGGAATCCAGCACCAGCGGCTGGCTGAGGAACAGCGTCGGCTCGCGTCCGTCGAGCGGCACGCGCGGACCCTCGAGCAGAACCTGAAGATCGCGCGCACCGAGCTATACCATCGCTATGGGTTCGAGCAGATCATCGGTCGCTCCCCGCTGCTGCACGAGGCGCTTACCCGGGCGGCTCAAGTGGCGCGCACAGAGACGACCGTGCTCATCACCGGGGAGAGCGGAACGGGGAAGGAGCTGGTGGCTCGTGCAATTCACTATGCCAGTCCCCGCGCCGATGGCCCGTTCGTCGCGGTCAACTGCGCAGCGCTGCCCGACACCCTCCTGGAGTCCGAGCTATTCGGCCATGAGCGTGGCGCCTTCACCGGGGCGGACAGGCAGAAGCCTGGACGGTTCGAACTGGCAGCCCACGGAACACTCTTCCTCGACGAGATCGGCGAACTGTCTGCCGCCGTGCAGGTCAAGCTCCTCCGTGTGCTGCAGGAGCGAGAGTTCCAGCGGCTCGGTGGGACCGCAACGCTCAAGGCCGATATCCGCCTGATCGCGGCGACGAACCGTGATTTGGCGGCCGAGATCACCGCCGGGCGGTTCCGGACTGACCTCTTCTACCGACTCGGCGTCTTCAACGTGCACTTGCCCCCGCTCCGTGAACGGGCGGACGATGTGCTGCTCCTCGCCGAAGCGTTCATCCGGACGCTGGCGCCCAGGATGGGCAAGGGTGATGTCACGCTCAGCCGGGATGCCCGTGAGCTACTGCGGCGTCACCCGTGGCCCGGAAACATCCGCGAACTGCAGAACGCCATCGAGCGAGCGCTCATTACCTGCGAAGCGACTCTAGTCACCGCCGCCCACCTCGCCATTCCGCTGCCCTCGGAACAAACGACCCCATCGAGGCCATCCGAACCCGTGCGGCCAGCGGACCCCATGGCGTTGGATGAGCTCGAGCGCAAGACGATCATCGACGCGCTCCAGCGCACGCATGGTCACAAGGCGCGCGCCGCCCGGCTTCTGGGTCTCACCCGGTTTCAGCTCTACGGCCGCCTGAAGCGCTACCACATCGACGTGTCCGCCGAATAACGGCGTGCACCTACACCACGACGTGCACAAATCAACACCGATGGCGCCCACGGCGCATTCGCGGCGTCTCGGGTGCTGCCAATAATCTTGGCATCCGTCCCGTCGTGTCGTCCGCCGGCGAAACGGGGCAACACGGCTGGCGCGGATCGAGACCATCCTGGGAGAGCCCGCACGGACATAACACGAACAGCATGTTCGCCTGCGGCGACTGCGCCACGTTTTGCGACCCACGGTCGTGCACGACGATGTGCGCAAATCAACACCGATCGTTCAAACGGAGCATCCGGCGCGGCCTCCGATGCCGCCGACGATTGGGCAGCTTCCATGCAGATCGGTCGTGTTGGTTTTCATCGGAGGACTCGTGTTGAAACGCTGGAGGACATCAGCGCTCCGGCGATCCGAAGCAGAACTTGGAGGCATCTTCCGATCGGCTGAGACACCGGACAGCTAAACCCAGCGAAGGACAGTCGAAAATAGAGTGCGACGGCCGTGAACCACGATCCTCCCGACGGGTCGGCTCGCTCCACTTGTCGGCTCCCCGCGGACGTCTATTTTAGGGTGTTTGATCTCCCTCCGGTTCTCGGCGATGATCGCGGCGAGAAATGAACCCGGCGCGGATCCTGCTGGTGGACGACGAGCCCGACATGCTCGAGAACTGCTCGCGCATCCTCTCCCTGCAGGGCCACACCTGCGTGACCGCCGCGAACGGGCGGGCCGCCTTGGTCGTCCTCGAGCAGGAGCATCCCGACCTGTTGGTGACCGACCTTAAGATGCCGGAGATGGACGGCATGCTGCTGCTGCGGCACGCTCACGACCTGGACCCTGCGCTCCCCGTTATCATGCTCACCGGGTTTGCGACCATCGAGTCGGCAGTGGCCGCGGTCAGAGAAGGGGCCTTCGACTACCTCCCGAAGAGCTTCACGGTGGACCAACTCCGGGTCGCGGTCGACCGAGCCCTGCGACATCGCCGGCTCCAGATCGAGAACCGCAACCTCCGCCAGCAGCTGCAGCAGACGCTGGGGCTCGAGAACGTCGTGGGCCGGAGCCCGGCCATGACCCAGGTGTTCGAGCTCGTGAAGAAAGCGGCCCGCTCGGAGGCCAACATTCTCGTCCTGGGCGAATCCGGGACCGGCAAGGAGCTGATCGCCCGCGCCATCCACGCCAACAGCCCGCGCACGAGCGGGCCGTTCGTGCCGGTGGACTGCGCCTCGCTGCCGGAGCAGCTGCTGGAGTCGGAGCTCTTCGGCCACGAGAAGGGCGCCTTCACGGGGGCGGTGCGGACCAAGACCGGCCTGGTCGAGGCGGCCCACCATGGCACGCTCTTTCTCGACGAGATCGGCGATCTGCCCGCCTCGCTCCAGGTCAAGCTCCTGCGCGCCCTGCAGGAGCGTCAGATCCGCCGGGTGGGCGGCACCGGCCTGGTGGACGTGGACGTGCGGGTGGTCTCGGCCACCAACCGAAACCTGGCCGAGGCCATCGCCAGGGGGCAGTTCCGCGAGGAGCTCTACTACCGCATCAACGTGATCGCGATCCGCCTGCCCGCGCTGCGGGAGCGGGCCGGCGACGTGCGGCTGCTCGCCCACACCTTCCTCAAGCGGTACGGGCAGGGGCGGATGACCGGCATGGACGAGGCGGTCGCGGAGGCGCTTGACCGCTACCCGTGGCCGGGCAACGTGCGGGAGCTGCAGAACGTGATCGAGCGGGCCTGTGCGCTGGCAGATGGGCCAAAGGCCACGGTGAAGGATCTGCCCGAGCACGTCCTCCACGCGCACCCTGCCTCACCGGAGCCGAGTCTGACCGGAGCCCGGCCGCCGGGCGACATCCCGTCCGGAGCCGATCTCACGCTCAAGGCGGCCAAGGATCAGTGGCTGCAGGTGCTCGAGGTCTCCTACCTCTGCGATCTGCTCGCGCGCCACGACGGCAATATCTCGTCCGCCGCGAAGGCCGCCGGGATCGACCGGAAGACCTTCCACCGCTTGATCAATAAGTACGGCCTGAAGGACTAGCACCCGGGGCGGCGCTGTCCCAGCGGGGCGGCGGTTCCCCGGGAGCCGCTCGAACGCGGCGCGTTCAAGTCCTCGATTTCCCTCGCGGTCTCTCGTGGCACCTCCGATGCACCAGATCCATTCCCAGGAGGAATACGATGAAGACCAACAAGATTCTGGTCCCGCTCGATGGCTCGGACATGGCCGAGTCGGCCATCGCCGAAGCTTGCCAGGTAGCGCACTCCGAGTCCACGCTTCTGCTCATCCGAGCCGCCAACGCGCGGATTATCCCGGGCGCCGACGTGATCGGCACGCAGATCATCGCGGTACGCGAGGCCGAGGAGTACCTGGCCGCGCTCAAGAGCAAGCTCGAGAAGGATGGCGTGCGCGAGATCGAGACCCAGGTCTGGTATGGCCCGGCGGCTTCGGCCATCGTCGAAGCGGCGCGGGCCCACAAGGTGGATCTGATCGTGATGACCACGCATGGCCGCAGCGGGCTGGGGCGGGTCGTGTTCGGCAGCGTCGCCGAGTCCGTCTTGCGCGGCACGACAGTGCCGATCCTCCTGGTCCGCGCTAGCGGAGCGCCGGTGGAACCGCCGGCCGGACGGGACGAGGCCTCCCCGGTCAAGGAGGGTAAACCCACACCACGCGCGGAGGTCCTGCGATGAGCCGCATTCGACGCATCGTGCACCCTACCGATTTCTCGCGTGCCTCCTCGGCCGCCTTCAAGCGGGCGGTCGAGCTGGCCAAGGGTAATAGGGCCGAGCTGCTGCTGACACACGTCCTCTCGCCTGCGGTCCCGATCCTCGCCGATGGCTACGTGTCCCCTCAGGTCTACGACGACATGGCGGCGGCACAGGCCTACGGCCAGAAGCACCTGAACGCGCTGGTAAAGAAGGCCAGACAAGCAGGGGCGCGGGCCAGAGGGCTGCTGCTGGAAGGGGTACCGCACGAGCGGATCGCCCGAGCGGCTCGCTCGAAGAAGGCCGACCTGGTGGTCATCGGAACGCACGGTCGCACCGGCTTCGCCAAGCTGTTCCTGGGCAGCGTCGCGAGCCGGGTCCTCGCCGTGTCGCCCTGTCCAGTCCTCACAGACAGAGGGAAGTAACGACGTGGAAGCCGCGCTCGCTGACTATCTCGCCGGTGTCCTCCGTGGACCAGTGGAGATTCTCGGTCTCCGTCCGCTTGGTGGATCGGATGCCGACGGGAACGACCCCAAGGGCTTCGGCTACGGCGTGCCCTTCGAGATCGAGTGCGTCGTGAACGGATCGATACGGCGCTTCGTGATGGCTCGTACCCGGGTCGCGCAGGGATTCGGTCACGATTACCCGGCCGACCGCGCGTGGCAGGCCCTCTATGGCCACACCGCCTACAACAGCTTCCCGGCTCACGTCCGCAGCCTAGACGTCGGGTTCATGCGAGGCTCCGGCGCGCTGGTCTCGGCGGGCGATTCGACGGAATTCTTTCAGCTCGTCGAGAAGGCGGAAGGCCGGCTCTACTGGCTCGATCTCGACCGGCTCCTGACCGCCCCGGTGACTAGTCTCGATCTGTCCCGCGCCCGTGAGCTCGGCTCTTTTCTAGCTCGCGCCCATGCGGTCAAACGCGACGAGCCCACGCTGTACGAGCGCCGGATTCGCGAGCTGGTCGGGCACGGCGAGTGCCTGATGGGCATTCTCGATAGCTACCCGCACCCATACCCCTTGCTGCCGCCGGAGGTGTGCGAGGCCCTGGAGCACGACGCGGTCTCATGGCGCTGGCGGCTGAGAGGCCGGTTTCGGCGGCTGGCCTGCGTCCACGGGGACTTCCACCCCTGGAACCTCCTGTTTCGCGAAGGCGTCGAGTTCTCGGCGCTGGATCGAAGCCGCGGGGAGTGGGGCGAGCCGGCGGACGACGTCAGCGCGCTCGGCATTAACTACCTGTTCTTCGGCTTGCGCAAGGCCGTGCTCGATGGCCGCCCGGGGGTGGCGGAGCCGTTCCTCACGCTGTTCCGGGTGTTCCTCGGCGAGTACCTCGGCGCTTCCGAGGACTACGAGCTGCTCGAGGTGATGCCTCCATTTCTCGCCTTCCGCGCCCTGGTGCTCGGCCACCCGCGCTGGTATCCCTCGCTCGCACCGGAGACCCGGGCGGCGCTGCTGGATTTCGCGCGCAGCCTGATGGCCGGTGGTCCCCTCGTTGCACAGGGCATACCGGAGTTGCTCGGAGGGCGCGCATGAGCTGGGCGATCTGGATCACCGGCCTGCCGGGCAGCGGCAAGTCGGTCATCGCGCGGGCCGTCGAGGCTGAGCTGCGCGCCATGGCGCAGCCGGTCAAGCGACTCGAGCTCGACGAGATTCGCAAGTGCATCACCCCCGAGCCTCGCTACACGGACCGCGCGCGCGACGTCGTCTACCGGGCGCTCGGCTACATGGCGGTCACGCTGGTCGAGGCGGATACGCCGGTGCTCATCGATGCCACCGCGCACCGGCGTGTTTGGCGCGATCTGGTGCGGGCCGTGGTCCCACGCTTCACCGAGGTGCAGCTCGTCTGCCCGCTTGAGGTCTGCCAGGAGCGGGAGCGCACCCGCACGCCCGGCCCCGCCCCGCGTGACATCTACGGGCAGGCCGGGCGCCCGGGCGCCACCGTGCCGGGCGTGGACGTTCGCTACGAGCCGGCGCTGGCCCCCGAGCTGCTGATCGATACCAGCGAGCAGAGTGTGGACGAGGCGGCGGGGCGAGTCGCGCGGCTGGCGGCGGGGCTCGCGGTCGCGGCCGGGACCGAAGCGGCCGCGCCGGAGCGTGAGCCAGGCTGGGCCATCTGGATCACCGGCCGGCCGGGAAGCGGCAAGAGCACGCTTGCCCTGCGGGTGACCGAGGCCCTGCGGGAGGGTGATACCCGGGTGCGCCTGCTCGACCTGGCTTCGGTACGGCGCTTCCTCCTGGACGATCGGCCGGGTGACGACGCCGAGCAGGACCTCGTCCACCGGGCGCTGGCCTATACCGCGAAGCTGCTCACCGAGGCGCGGGTGTCGGTGATCGTGGACGCCACCGCGGGGCGGCGCGCGTGGCGAGAAGCGGCGCGGGCCCTGATCCCGTGCTTTGCGGAGGTGCAGCTCCTCTGCCCGACCGAGATCTGCCTGGAGCGGGAGCGTGCCGTCCGGTGGGGGCTAACGTTCGAGACCGCGACGGCGCCGGCCGCGCCGGGGCCGGACATCGCGCTCGACTACGAGGAATCCGTGCGACCCGATCTCTCGATCCGGACCGACGTGTACGACCCCCACGCGGCGGCGGAGCGCGTACTGTTCGTGATCCAGCGATTGGCCGGGAGCCCGTCGCGGGCGTGACCGCCATGAGACCAATTACGGTCGAGGCCAAGCGGGTCTTGGTCGTAGACGACGAGGCCGACTTCCTGGCCACTTATGAGCGGCTGCTCCGGCGGCAGGGATACCACGTCGTCGTGGCCACGACGCGCGCCGCCGGCGTGGCCGCGGTGGCCAGCGAGCATCCCGATGTCGTGATCTCGGATCTTCGGCTGCCGGACGGCAGCGGCCTCGACGTGGTGCGGGCCGCCCGGAACATGCCCGTGCCGCCCTCGGTCATCGTGATCACCGGCTACCCGTCGGCCGAGACCCGCCACGCGGCGCTCGCGGCCGGGGCGACCGCATTCCTGGCCAAGCCGTTCGCGGCGGCGGGGCTCGTAGCCGCGATCCGGTCGAGCCTCCCCGACGGCGCGGGGTCGGCGACATGATCGAGCCAATCCGGGATCACTGGGGTGCTGGGACTCGTCGGGCTGGTCGTGTCGTGGAGGAGCGGACCCCGAGCTGGGCGAGGAGGATCCCATGCAAGTGAGAGAGCTGATGAGCCGGCAGGTGGTGACGATCGGCACCGGAGAGTCGTGCCTGGAGGCGGTGGTGCGGATGCAGCGGGCGCGCGTGCGCCATCTCCCGGTGGTGAGCCGCGAGGGGTTGCTGGTCGGGGTCGTGACGGACCGCGATCTCCGGCACCACCTCTTCTCCCCCTCCCTTTTCGAGGCGCTCGGCTCGACCCCGGTCGACGTGCTGCTGAACGGCACCCACGTGGCGGAGATCATGTCCACCGACGTGATCACGGTCGCGCCGGACGAGACTGTCGCGGAAGCAGCGTGGACGATGCGCAAGCACCGGGTGGGCTCGCTGCCGGTCATGGAGCGCGGCCGGGTGGTGGGGATCATCACAGAGGCCGACGTCCTCCGCCACATCGTGCGGACCGACGCCGGCCGGGCACTCGCGTGCGCGGAGGTGATCGTCTCGTTCCCGTGATGAGTCCCCTCGGTGTCCATGGCGGCGTTTCCCAAGCGACGGGCGGGACCGACACCGAGGTTGGACTGAGAACGCCGGAAGCGCAGCGACGACTCCACGCGGTCGGGCCCAACCAGATCGCGGACCACCGCGAGACGCCGTTATGGAGACTGGCGCTCGCCCAGTTCAGGAGCCTCGTGGTGCTGCTCCTGCTGGCCGGGGCCGGCATCGCCGCTGCCCTCGGCGAGCGGGCGGAGGCGGTCGCCATTCTCGCCGCCCTTCTGCTAAACGCGGCGATCGGCTTCATCTCCGAGTGGCGTGCCCGCGTATCGCTCGCCCGCCTGCGGGCGCTCGCGGTTCCCCACGCGACAGTCCGCCGCGATGGCCGCCTCACCCGGATTGCCGCCGCGGAGCTGGTGCCTGGTGACGTGGTCCTGCTCGAGGCCGGCGCGGCGGTCCCGGCCGACGCGCGCCTGCTACGGAGCGCGGCCCTGCAGGTCGACGAATCGGCGCTCACCGGCGAGAGCGCCGGGGTGTGGAAAGATGCCCAGGCCCGACCGGCGCCCGATGGCCCGCTTGCCGAGCGGGCCAACATGGTGCACCTCGGTACCGCGGTGCTCTCGGGGAGCGGGCTCGCCCTCGTCACGGCCACCGGTCCCGCCACCGAGTTGGGACGGATCGGTCACCTGGTCGCCTCGACCGCGAATCGGGCCACTCCGCTCGAGCGTCAGGTGGAAGCGCTGGGCCGCCGACTGATCATCCTGGCCATGGGCATCTGCGCGGTGGTGGGCCTGGCGGGCATCCTGCACGGCGAGCCGATCGGGCTCATGCTGGAGACCGCGGTCAGCCTCGCGGTCGCCGCGGTACCCGAGGGACTGCCCGCGGTGCTGTCGCTAGCGCTCGCCGCGGGCCTCTGGCGCCTCGCCGGCCGCGGGGCGCTGGTGCGGCGGCTCGCTGCGGTGGAGACCCTCGGCTCCACGACGGTGATCTGCGCCGACAAGACCGGCACGATGACCGAGAACCAGATGACGGTGACTGCCGTGATGCTGGCGGGCCGCCGGATCCAGGTGGGCGGTGGTGGTCGCTCGACAGCCGGCAGCTTCACGGACGCCCACCGGGTCCTCGCCCCGCTCACGGATCCCCACCTCACGCTCCTGCTGGCGGCGGCGGCCCTCTGCAATGACGCGACCCTGCGGTCCGCGCCCGACGGGCTGCATCTCCTCGGGGACCCCACCGAGGCGGCCCTGCTCGTGGCCGCCAGCAAGGCCGGGCTCGATCCCGCCGAGCTCGCGCGGGCGTGGCCCCGTCGCCGGGAGATCCCGTTCGATCCCACCCGGCGCATGATGGCGACCTTTCACCTGATGCCCGGCTCGGCGACGGGGGAAGGCACGCCGGTCCTCCTGGCCAAGGGCGCTCCCGCCGTGATCCTCGAGCACGCGAACCGGCTTCATACCGCGGAAGGGCCGGTCGCGCTGACCGAGTCGGATCGCGCGCAGCTCCTCGAGCAGAATCGGGCCCTCGCCGCTGAAGGCCTGCGGGTGCTCGCTCTGGCCTGGCGGCCCGTCGCCGCCGTCGAAGACGCCGCGGTGGAGGAGCTCGTGTTCCTCGGCTTCGTTGGCCTGGTTGACCCGGTGCGGCCCGGCGTCAGGGACGCCATCGCGTCCTGCCGAGAAGCGGGCATCCGCACCGTGATGCTGACCGGAGACCAGCAGGTCACCGCGGAGACGGTGGGCCGGCATCTCGGCCTCGACGCGGAGGCGATTCGAAGTCGGGTCAGCCCCGAGGGCAAGCTTGCGCTGGTCGCGGAGCTGCAGGCGCGGGGCCACGTGGTGGCCATGACCGGGGACGGCGTCAACGACGCGCCCGCGCTCGTCCGCGCCGATATCGGCGTCGCGATGGGCCACCGCGGCACTGACGTGGCGCGCGAGTCCGCAGACCTGGTCCTGACCGACGACAACTTCACCACGATCGTCGAGGCGGTCCGGGAGGGACGGGTCATCCGCGCGAACCTGCAGAAGGTGATCCACTTCCTCTTCTCGTGCAACTTGTCCGAGATCCTCACGATTTTCGTGGCGATCCTGCTCGGATATCCGAGTCCCCTCCCGCCACTCCAGATCCTGTGGGTCAACCTGGTCACCGACATCCTGCCCGCCCTGGCTCTGATCCGGGACCCGGCCGATCCGGAGATCATGGAGCGGCCTCCTCGCGACCCCGCCGAGGCGCTGATCACCTGGCGCGTCGGCGCCCGGATCGTGGGCGAGGGCGCCCTGCTGGCGGCCGGCGTGCTCGGCACCTACCTCTGGGTGCTCTGGAACGAGGGGCCTGGCGCGCCGGCCACCACCATGGCCTTCATGGCCCTGGTCCTCATTCATCCGTTCCAGGCCATGAACTGCCGGTCCCGCCAGTTGAGCTGGTGGCAGCTGCCGCCCAATCCGTGGGTGCCGCTCTCGCTGATCACGCTCTTGGCGCTGCAGTGGATGGCGGTCGACGTGGGGCCCCTGGCCCTCCTGCTCGGTACCGCGCAACTGACCCGCGCCGACTGGCTCGTGCTGGCGTTCGGGGTCCTCTGGCCGGTGGCAGTGCTGGAGGCCCTCAAGGCTTGGGGCCGCTACATCTCATTGGGTCTCCGGTGCCCCACCCCGGCGCCCCCGGACGAGGGCTCGGCCCCCCCAACGCCGCGAAAGAGTTGATGGAGCCTGTTGGCACCGCGGTTGCTGTTGGTGAGGAAGGGCGGCTCAGCCATGCCGCGATCAAGGAGCGCA
>Ga0070698_100007463_pt1 | contig 11829 bp, 10 predicted proteins | sample KBSK1502metaG_FD_65477 | JGI IMG/M metagenome (GOLD analysis project Ga0070698, IMG submission 65477) | Corn, switchgrass and miscanthus rhizosphere microbial communities from Kellogg Biological Station, Michigan, USA - KBS K1-50-2 metaG | ecosystem: Host-associated > Plants > Roots >...
ACCCGGCCGTCATTGCCCCACAGCGCCAGGATGCCGGGCCGCGTCGCTTCCAGGATGCGCTTGAGCTTGGCCACCACCGTCTTGGGCGTGCCGGCGATGATGCGCAGGTCGGCCATCTGCTGCTCGAAGCTGGTGTTGCCGCGCGGATTTTGCGCGCGTCCGGCGGCGAACTCGACGAAGGCTCGCCGGTTGGACGGCGAGCCGTAGCCCGACGGCGTGCTCCATACCGGATGGGCGAGCCCGGTGAACTCGCCCTGCATCCAGCGGAACTGCCTGGCGTTCTCGATCGCCTTCTCCTCGTTGTCGGAGACATGGACCTGGATCAGGTAGCCGCGATTCTCCGGCCCGCCGACATAGCCGGTTTGCGCCGCCACACTGTCGTAGAGCTCCCAGATCTTCTTGGTCTGCTCGATCGAGGTGTTCAGCGCGATGTAGGGATAGCGCTGCCGCGCCGCCCATATGATCGTCTCCTTGCTGATCACGCCCGGGATCCAGACGCGCGGATAGGGCTTCTGCAAGGGCACCGCCCACGGGTTCACCACGCGATGCTGGTAGTGCGTACCCTCGAAGCGGAACGGCCCGGTCTGCGTCCACGCCTTGACGATCAGCTCGTGCGCCTCCTCGAAGCGCTCGCGATTGAAGGCCGGGTTGACGCCGGCGGCGAGCTGCTCCTGGCCGCCGCCGCGCACGAAGCCCGACACCAGCCTTCCCTTGGAGATCATGTCGATCATGGCGAGCTCTTCGGCCAGCCGGACTGGGTTCTCCGCCAAGGGCAGCGGATTGCCCAGCATGACGATCTTCACCTTCTGGGTCATGCCGGCGAGGATGGCGGCGAAGATGTTGGCCTTGGCCTGCATGCAGAACGGCGCGTTGTGGTGCTCGTTCAGCATGATGCCGTCGACGCCGACCTCCTCGGCCAGCATGTATTGCTCGATGTAGTCGTTGTAGAGCCGCGAGCCCGCGACGGGATCGAAATGCTTGTTGGAGAACATCAGCGCGGTGGCGCCGAAGTCGCGGCCGGCCTGCTCGGAATAGGCCGACATCGGCTGCTCGGTGAAATACATCAGGTGCATGGCAGTTACTCCCGACCGATGAAGTTTTTGACCAGCCTGGCGAGTGCCTCGGGCTGCTCCATGTCGATGCAATGGCCGCTCGCCTTGACGATTTCCAGCTTGGCCTTGGGCAAGGCCTCGACGTAGCGCTTGGCCGCGCTCTGCGGCACCACCTTGTCGTCGTCGCCCCAGACGACGAGAGTCGGCACCCGCACACTACCTAAAAGATGCGGCAAGGTCTGGCTGTACATGTAGGGCTTCCAGGCGATGCGAAAACTCATCTCGCGGCAGATGTCCCACATTTCGAGCTGGTCGACCGAAGGCTCGGCGCCATAGACGCGATCGAATGCCTTTTGATCATGGAAGCCGGCGCGCGCGTAGTCGACATAGCCGGTGACGGCGAGATCGAGGATGTCGCCCTGCGGCGGCTTGATGCCCATGGCGCCGACCAGCACCAGATGGGAAAGATCGGCCGGCGCCATGCTCGCCATCTCGGCGGCAATCCAGCCGCCGAACCCCAGCCCGACGAGAGCGGCTTGCTCGAGCTTCAGTTCGCCGAGCAGGCCGCGATAGATCACGGCGATGTCGCGCGTGCTGCGCATCCACTCCGGCCGCTCCGACCGGCTGTAGCCCGGGTGGTGCGGCACCAGCACGTCATAGTGCTCGGCCAACGCGTCGTAGAAAGGCAGGCGATCCAGCGTGCCGGTCTCGTGATGCAGGATCATGACGGGACGGCCTCGGCCGGCGCGCGACACGTGGAGTTTCGTGCCTGCGGCCTCCATCGTGGAATCGGTCCAATCTACGCCGGCCATTCACGTTCCTTCCCTATGGCAAGGATCGTTGCAACCCGACCTTCAGGAGTCAAACTTGCGTAGCCGGTGTGCGATTTCGCCGACGATCTCGTCCGGCTGGCCAGCGATGTCGACGACGATGGGATTTTCGTCTGGCGAGGGCTCCTGCAGGATCGAGAACTGGCTGTCCAGCAAGGCGGGCGGCATGAAGTGATCGTGCCGGGTGTCGAGGCGTCGGCGGATGAGATCGGGCAGACCCTTGAGGTAGACCAACGCCACCTCGGGCCGATCGCCAACGATGATCTGCCGATAAGTCCGCTTCAAGGCCGAGCAGGTCAGCACGCCCGATTCGCCGCGCCGGCGCCAGTCGTCGATTTTCTCGGCGATCCGGCGCAGCCAGGGTATGCGGTCGGCGTCGCTGAGCGGCGTGCCGCCGCGCATCTTCTCGACGTTCTCGGGCGGATGCAGCGCGTCGCCTTCCTGGAATTGCCATCCGAATCTGGCGGCGAGCAGGGTCGAGACCGTGCTCTTGCCGCAGCCGGAAACGCCCATGACGACCACGATGATCGGCCGGTTGTTAGCCCCTTGCTGGTCCATTAAGACTTCACCGCCGGACACGATAAGGAAACCATCACCGTGCTCAAGCTCGGATACAAGGCGTCGGCCGAACAATTCGCGCCGGCCAAGCTTTTAGACTTCGCCTGCCAAGCCGAAACCGCCGGCTTCGATTCGGCCTTCGTCAGCGACCACTTCCAGCCCTGGAAACATGTCGATGGCCACGCGCCGTTCTCGCTCGCCTGGCTGGGCGCGCTGGGCGCCCGAACCTCGCGGCTGGTGATGGGAACCAGCGTGCTCACCCCGACCTTCCGCTACCACCCCTCGATCGTCGCCCAGGCGTTCGGCACCCTGGGCTCGATGTTCCCGGGGCGCGTGATCCTGGGCATCGGCACCGGCGAATCGCTGAACGAGGTGCCCTCGACCGGCCAGACCTGGCCGGAGTTCAAGGAGCGCTTCGCCCGGATGCGCGAGGCGGTGACGTTGATCCGCACGCTATGGCGCGAAGAGCGGGTGAGCTTCGAGGGCCAGTACTATCGCACCGCGAAGGCCACCATCTACGATCGGCCGGCAACCGAGGTGCCGATCTACGTCGCCGCCGCCGGCGCCCTGGTCGCCCGCTATGCCGGACGGTCGGGCGACGGCTTCATCTGCACCAGCGGCAAGAAGTGGGAGCTTTATACCGAGACCTTGCTGCCCAAGGTCGCCGAAGGACTGGCCGCCGCCGGGCCGCGCTCGCAACCCTACGATCACATGATCGAGTTGAAAGTCTCGTTCGACAGTGATGCCGCGCGCGCCAAGGAGGACACGCGTCACTGGGCGGCGCTGGCGCTGACGCCGGAAGAGAAGGTGTCGGTCGAAGATCCAATGGAGATGCAGCGCCTGGCCGAGGCCCTGCCGATCGAACGCGCCGCCAGCCGCTGGATCGTCTCGAGCGACCCCGACGAGCAGGTCGACAAGATCGCCGCCTATGTCGATCTCGGCTTTCGCCATCTCGTGTTCCATGCGCCCGGTCCGGATCAGTCGCGGTTCCTGAAACTGTACGGCGAGCAGGTGCTGCCGCGCCTGCGCAAGCGTTTCGGATGACCCGAACCGCTGCCGTCGAGCTTTTAGCAGTCCCCGGCCTGCCCATGATCAAGCCGGGCGACGATCTCGCCGCCATCATCTGCGATGGACTGGTTCGAGGCGGCCTGCAGCCGCGCGCCAACGACGTCGTGGTCATCGCCCAGAAGATCGTGTCCAAGGCGGAAGGCCGCAGCGTCGAGCTGGCGACGGTAAAACCTTCGGCGCGGGCCATCGCCTTGGCCAAGGAGATCCAGAAGGACCCGCGCCTGGTCGAGCTGATCCTGTCGGAGTCGGTGCGCGTCGTGCGGTCGAGGCCCAACGTGCTGATCGTCGAGCACCGCCTGGGCTTCGTCATGGCCAATGCCGGCATCGACCAGTCCAATGTCGGGCCGACCGACGGCGTCGAACGCGCTTTGCTGCTGCCGGTCAATCCCGACGCCAGCGCCGAAGCTTTGCGGGCGCGCCTGTCCGCGCAGCACGGTGTGGCGCTGGCGGTGATCATCACCGACAGTTTCGGGCGGGCGTGGCGGCGCGGCACGGCGGGTGTCGCCATCGGCGCGGCCGGTCTGCCGGCGCTTTTGGACCTGCGTGGCAATCCCGACCTGTTCGGCCGCACCTTGCAGGTCAGCATCTCGGGCTTTGCCGACGAGATCGCCGCCGCCGCCTCGCTGGTGATGGGCCAGGGCGACGAAGCGCAGCCCGTCGTCTTGGTGCGCGGGCTGGCCTGGACGGCGCCGGCGAATCCCGCCGCCGAGCTGGTCCGGCCGGCGAGCGAGGACTTGTTTCGGTGAGCCCCATTCAATGAAAGGTGGCCTGGTGGTGGCGCTGTCGGGCGGTGTCGGCGGCGCCAAGCTGGCGCTTGGCTTGAGCCGCGTGCTGCCCGCGCAGGAATTGCTGATCGTCGCCAATACGGGTGACGATTTCGAGCATCTCGGCCTCAGCATCTCGCCCGATATCGACACGCTCAGCTATGTGCTGGCCGGCCTCGACAATCCGGTGACCGGCTGGGGCCGCCGCGACGAGACCTGGTCGTTCATGGAGACGATCGGCGCATTGGGCGGCGCCGACTGGTTCCGACTCGGCGATCGCGACCTTGCGCTGCATGTCGAGCGCACGCGCCGACTGAAGGCCGGCGAGACGCTGTCGCAGGTGACGGCCGACCTCAGCCGACGGCTGGGCACCGCCACGCGCGTGCTGCCGATGAGCGACGACCGCGTGCGCACGCGCGTCCGCAGCGACAGCGGCTGGATCGACTTCCAGGACTATTTCGTGCGCCAGCAATGCCGGCCGATCGTGCGCGAACTGGCGTTCGACGGCGCCGACAAGGCGCGTGCCCAACCCGACATCATCGCGGCCCTGAAGGGCGGCAAGGTGCGGGCCGTGGTGATCTGCCCGTCCAACCCGTTCATCAGCATCGAGCCGATCCTCGCCGTGCCGGGGATGCGCGAGGCCATCGCCGCTTGCGGCGCTCCGGTCGTCGCGGTGTCGCCGATCGTCGGCGGCCGTGCGGTCAAGGGGCCGACGGCGAAGATGATGCAGGAGCTTGGCCTGGTCGTGAGTTCCGCTTCCGTCGCAAAGCGCTACCGCGATCTGCTCACTGGCTACATCGTCGACGAGGCCGATGCCGAGGGCATCCCGGGCAAGGTGCACATCGCCTCAACCCTGATGACGACACTCGCCGAGAAGGAGGCGTTGGCGCGCACTGTCCTCACTTTCGCCGATACGCTCGCGTGAGCGCCCCCGATATCTGGGCGGTGGTGCCCATCAAGGAGCTCGACGGCGCCAAGCAGCGCCTTGCCCCCCTGCTCTCGCCCGCCGAGCGCCGGGCGCTGATCGAGGTGATGATGGGCGAAGTGCTGGAGGCCGTGGCCGGTGCGCGCAGCCTCGGCGGACTCATGGTCGTCACGCTCGATCCGCAAGCGACGGCGCTCGCCGCCAGGTTCGGTGCCCGCGTCGTGACCGACGGCGCGCGCGACGGCCATACCGGCAGCGTCACCGCGGGGCTGCGGCTGCTCGCCCGCGAAGGCCGCGGCGGCATGATCACCCTGCCGGCCGACATTCCCGCCGCAACGTCGGCGGAAATCGACCTGGTGGTGGCGGCGCACCGGCCGGCGAAATCCTTCACCATCTCGCCGGCGCACGACGATATGGGCTCCAATGCCGTGATCTGCTCGCCGCCCGATTCGGTGCCGCTGCGGTTCGGCGAGAACAGCTACTTCCCGCATCTCGAGGCGGCGCGGCGCTGCGGCATCGAGCCGACGGTGATCCGCCAGCCCGGCATCGCCATGGATATCGACCACCCGGTCGACCTCGCCGCCTTCCTGCGCCTGCCGCAATCGGCCGGCACGCGTACGCGCGCTTTTCTCGAGGAAGCTGGGATTCCGAAATTGCTTGAGAGGCTGTCATCCTGAGCGCAGCGAAGGATCTCATGCCGGTTGCAAGCGGCGATGAGGTCCTTCGCTGCGCTCAGGACGACACTAGGCCGCCACCCGCTTGCGCGGCGGCGTGAGCACGATCGGCGCCAGCTCCTCGGCGACGAACGAGGCCGCGCGGCGGTCTTCGGGCACGGAGCGATAGAGCGTGTCGCGCTGCTGCGGCTCGCGGCCGATCGAGCGGATCAGGGTCTCCATCGCGTCGGGCGGGAATTCCTGGCCGTGCTGGGTGCCGGCGGCGCGCGAGATGCTCTCGTTCATCAAGGTGCCGCCAAGATCGTTGGCGCCCGACTCGAGGCAGATCGCGGCGCCGGCCGGGCCCATCTTCACCCACGAGGTCTGGATGTTGGTGATCGCCGGATGCAGCACCAGGCGCGCCACCGAGTGCATGATCACCGCCTCGCGGAAGGTCGGTCCGCGGCGGGCGCGGCCCTGGCGGTACATCGGCGCTTCCATGTGCACGAAGGGCAGCGGCACGAACTCGGTGAAGCCGCCCGTCTCGGCCTGCAGGTCGCGCAGCGCCAGCAGGTGACGCGCCCAGGCGAGCGAGGTCTCGACATGGCCGTACATGATGGTCGAGGTGGTGCGCAGGCCGAGCTTGTGCGCGGCGCGCTGCACGTCGAGCCACTGAGCGGTGTTGATCTTGTCGGGACAGATGATGGCGCGGACTTCGTCGTCGAGGATCTCGGCCGCCGTGCCGGGCAAAGTGCCGAGCCCGGCCTGCTTCAAGCGGGCCAGGAAGGTCGGGATCGGCGTGTGCAGCGTGGCGGCGCCTTGCGTCACTTCCAATGGCGAGAAGGCATGAATGTGCATGCCCGGCACCGCCGCCTTGATGGTGCGGCAGATCGCTTCATAGGTCTCGCCCGTGTAGTCGGGATGGATGCCGCCCTGCAGGCAGACCTCGGTAGCACCGCGCTGCCAGGCTTCTGTGGCACGCCGCGCTACTTCTTCCAGGGCGAGATCGTAGGGCGCGCCGCGCAGATCGTCATGCGTGCGGCCCTTGGAGAAGGCGCAGAAGCGGCAACGGAAATAGCAGATGTTGGTGTAGTTGATGTTGCGATTGACGACGTAGCGCACGACGTCGCCGCTGACCGCTTGTCGCAACGCGTCGGCCGCGCCGGTGACGTGGCGATAGTCGGCATCGCGCGCGGCGAACAGGCGCTCGATCTCGGGATGATCGAGCCGCTGGCCAGCGGTCGCGCGATCGACGATGCGCACGATCTCGGGATCGACCTCGCGCGCCAGAACCTGCGGCGCCGGCGGCGGCTCGGTATTGCCGGGCGCCCAATTGTCGTCGCGCGCAAAACCTTCGGCGTCGCTCATCCGGCGCACTTGCGTGGCGACCTCGGGGGCGAGCCAAGTGTCGGGCGCGCGGGCATAGGCGGGATAGACCGCCAGCCGGTTGACCAGCACCTTGCCCATCTCCGCGCTGAGCCGCGCCAGCTCGGAGAGGGCGGGCCACGGCGCCTCGGGATTCACATGATCGGGCGTCACCGGCGACACGCCGCCCCAGTCGTTCAGGCCGGCGCCGATCAGCCTCGGATAGACTCCCGGCGACAGGTTGGGCGGCGCCTGGATGTTCATGTCGGGCCCCAGGATCAGGCGCGCCTGAGCGATGGTCCATAACAGATCGTCGAGGTCGGGCTCGTCGGCATCGGCCCGCTTGGTGTCGGGCTTGGCGCGGAAATTCTGGACGATCACTTCCTGGATGTGGCCGTACTCGGCATGCAGATCGCGGATCGCCTGCAGCGCCTCGAGGCGCTCCTCGCGGGTCTCGCCGATGCCGATCAGGATGCCGGTGGTGAACGGCACTTTCAGTTCGCCGGCCAGCCGGATCGTCTCCAGCCGCACCGCGGGGTGCTTGTCCGGCGAGCCGAAATGCACGCCGCCCCGTTCGCACAGCCGCTCGCTGGTCGATTCGAGCATGATGCCCTGGCTGGCGGTGACCTCGCGCAAGCCAGCGATCTCCTGGCGCGTCATCACGCCGGGATTGGCGTGCGGCAGCAGGCCGGTCTCGCGCAGCACCAGGCCGCACATCGCGGTGAGGTAGCCGATGGTGGTCTCGTGTCCCAGCGCCGCCAGCGCCTCGCGCGCCGCGCTGTAGCGCAGCTCGGGCTTGTCGCCGAGCGTGAACAGCGCCTCGGTGCAGCCGGCGGCCGCGCCGGCGCGGGCGATCGCCAGCACATCGTCGGGCGACAGGTAGGACGGGCGGCCGGCATGTGGCGTCTCGGCGAAGGTGCAGTAGTGACAGACGTCGCGGCACAGCCGGGTCAGCGGAATGAAAACCTTGCGCGAATAGGAGATCAACCGGCCATGGCCGCGATCGCGCAGCCGGGCCGCATCTGCCATCAATTGGGAAAGCTCGAGCATCACCAAAACCCTTTACGCGAGAACGCCTCCGACCCGACGATAGCGACAATCGCGCCCGTCCGCATCGTGTAGTATGGCGGCGGTAACCAAGAGGATCGACCCATGCAAATCGGTTTCAACGCGCCAACCGCCGGGCCATTGGCGGCGACCGGGCATCTTGTGCGGCTGGTGACGGAAGGCGAAGCCATGGGCTTCGATTACGCCACCGTCAGCGACCATGTGGTGATCCCCACCGACATCCACGCGCGTTATCCCTACAGCGACTCCGGGGAATTCCCGGCCGGCGCGCGTGCCGAACGGCACGAGCAGCTCATCGAGGTGGCGTTCCTCGCCGCCAAGACGACGCGGCTCAGGCTGGTGATGTCGGTGATGGTGGTGCCGCATCGGCCGGCGGTGCTGGCGGCCAAGATGCTGTCGACGATCGACGTGCTGTCGGGTGGACGCCTGGTCGTGGGCATCGGCGCCGGCTGGATGAAGGAGGAGTTCGAGGCCATCGGTGCGCCGGATTTCGCCCAGCGCGGCAAGGTCACCGACGAATACATCAAGGCCTTCATCGAGCTCTGGACCAAGGACAAGCCGCGCTTTGCCGGCGAGCATGTCCGTTTCGAGAACATCGTCTTCGCGCACAAGCCGGTGCAGAAGCCCCATCCACCGATCTGGGTCGGCGGCGAGAGCGGACCGGCGCTGCGCCGCACCGCGCGGCTGGGCGATGCCTGGTATCCCATCGGCACCAACCCCGCCAATCCGCTCGACAGCCTGGCGCGCTTCAAGGCCAATGTCGCGCGGCTGCGCAAGATGACCGCGGAAGCCGGGCGCAAGCCTGAGTCGGTCGGCCTCGCGCTGCGCTGCACCGCGTTCGGCGAGAACGTGCCGGCCAAGGCGGGCGACGGCGAACGGCGGCTGTTCTCGGGCAAGCCGGCGGAGATCGCCGCCGACATCAAGGCGCTGCGCGACATGGGCGTCGAGCACCTCGATTTCGGCTTCGGCGGCGCCACCGTCGAGGCGATGCTGGGCGAGATGCAGCGGTTCCGCAAAGACGTGCTGGCGCTGGTGTGATCCGTCGTCCTGAGCGTAAGCGAAGGACCTCATCGCCGCTTGCCACCGGCATGAGATCCTTCGCTGCGCTCAGGATGACAGCTTGGGGACCAGCTTCGCCCAGCGGTCGAGCTCGGGCAGGATCTTATCGGCTTTCTCCGATTCGAGGCTGATCACGACGCGTTCGACGCCTTCGTCGCGATCGCGCTTCAGTTCGCTCTCGTCTTCCTTCGCGCTCCAGATGGTGATCGGCACCGTGGCGAGATCGCGGTTGGCCTCCTTCGCCATCTCGCGGAACTTCGGCAGCAGGTCGCGCACCTCGGCATAGCCCTTGCGCGCGCGCAACGGCATCCAGCCGTCGCCGTAGCGCAGCGCGCGGCGGGCGGCGTAGGGAAAGGCGCCGCCCACCAGGATCGGCGGGTACGGCTTCTGCACCGGTTTCGGCCAGGCCATCATCGGATCGAACTTCACCATGTCGCCATGATAGTCGGCCTTGGACTTGGTCCAGATCGCTTTCATCGCCTCGATGCGCTCGCGCACGAGCTTGTGGCGGGTGTCGAAGGCGGTGCCGTGGTTTTCCATCTCGTCCTGGTTCCAGCCGTTGCCGACGCCGAACAGGAAGCGGCCATCGGAAAGCTGGTCGATCGACGACACGAGCTTGGCGGTCTGGATCGGATCGCGCTGGTTGACCAGGCAGACTCCCGTGCCGACCCTGAGCCGCTTGGTGGCGGCGGCGGCCGCCATCAAGGCCACGAACGGATCCATGGCGTCGTAGTATTTCTTGGGCAGCTCGCCGCCGCCGGGAAACGGCGATTTGCGTGTCAGCGGGATGTGCGAATGCTCGGGCGACCACACCGATTCGAAGCCGCGTTCCTCCAGCGCCTTGCCCAGTTCGCCGGGAGACATCGAGTAGTCCGTAAAGAACATCGCCGCGCCGATATGCATGGTCTTCCCCTTGTGCTCTGTCCCGAGCCTAGTACTGACTATCTTCTGTCGTCGCGCGCGGGGTAACCCCCGCGCTGAAGCGCAGCGAAGGACCTCATGACATTTCAACAAGCATGTCAGTAGCAATCGCCATGAGATCCTTCGCTGCGCTCAGGATGACAGCAGGGCCCGTATCTGCCATTTGCGATTCCGGATACTAAACCGCCTTGGCCATCTTCGGCCATCGCGCGTCGACCAGCGGCAGCACTTTTTCGATCAACCGCCGCGTCTGGCCGATGATGTCCTCGCCGATCGGCCGCAGGATGAATTTCGCCACGCCGGCATCGACATATTCGGCGATCCTGCCGAAGATCGCCTTCTCATCGCCGATCGCGAAATAGCCTTGCGGATTGCGGCCGGTGCGCTTGGCGTAAGCTGCCATGGCACCGGGTACAACGCTGTCGCTTGGACTGCCGAAATAAAAGGGAAAGCCCGCGCCGTAGTGGTCCTCGTCGATCGATCGGCCGGCCTCGGCGGTGGCGCGCTTGATCGCGGCGACGATCTTGCCGGCATCGGCCGGCGTCTCGCCGCCCGCCTGCCAGCCGGTGCCGTAGCGCGCCGTTCGGCGGATCGCCGCCTCCGAGCCGCCGCCGATCCACATCGGCAGGTCGGGCTGGACCGGCTTGGGCGAGATCGAGGCGCCGGTCAGGCGATAGTGCGTGCCGGCGAAATCGACGCTGTCCTCGCGCCATAGCCGGGCGATGATCTCCAGCGCCTCGTCGGTCCGCTTGCCGCGGGTGCGGGTGTCGATGTTGAGGGCCTGCCATTCCGGCCCGAGCGGGCTGCCGATGCCGAACGCCGGCAACAGCCGGCCCTGCGACAGCACGTCGATGGTGGCGCACTGCTTGGCCAGCAGGACGGGATCGCGCAACGCCAGCGACACGACATTCATGCCGAAGCGCAAACGACGCGTCCGTCCCGCCAGCGCGGCCATCGTTGCCATGCATTCGAGGATCGGCTGGCGGCTCACCAGCCGGTCGGTCTGCCACAGCGAATCGACGCCGCCTGCCTCGCAGAGATCGACCCAGCGCCAATAGTCGGCGGCGCCGGCGAAGGGAAATTCCGTCAGGCCAAGGCCGACGCCGACGCTCACGCAGCGACTCCGAGCTTGGCCAGCGGCGCGATCTTGTCGAGATAGCGCAGGATCTCGTCGCGGCTTTCATCGGGTATCGCCAGCAGCGCGCTGTGGATGCCGGCCGTCTCGTAGCCCGCCAGCACCTTGGCGTCGTTGGCCGCGCCGAACACGATGGTTGTCAGCGTCGAGGGATTGCGTCCCTTCTCGGTCGCCATCCGACGCAGCCGCTCGACGCCCTGGATGACGTCGAAGCCGCCGCGCGGGCGTGGGAACCAGCCGTCGCAATAGTCGATCACCCGGCGCAGCGTATGGTCGGTCTCGCCGCCCAGGATGATCGGCGGATGCGGCCGCTGCTTGGGCTTGGGCCACGACCAGACCGGATCGAAATTCACGAACTCGCCGTGGAACGAAGCTTCCTCCTGGGTCCACAGCGCTTTCATGGCGAGCACATGCTCGCGCATCTGCTTGAA
>Ga0070698_100007464_pt1 | contig 11829 bp, 10 predicted proteins | sample KBSK1502metaG_FD_65477 | JGI IMG/M metagenome (GOLD analysis project Ga0070698, IMG submission 65477) | Corn, switchgrass and miscanthus rhizosphere microbial communities from Kellogg Biological Station, Michigan, USA - KBS K1-50-2 metaG | ecosystem: Host-associated > Plants > Roots >...
CCCCGGAACGCTCGTGGAGCTCGATGCCGCGGGCCATGAGGTTTCGACCCGCTCCTACTGGATTCTTCCCCGGCCCGAGACCGGTCCGGCGGCCGGAGACGTGATCGAACGCGGCCAGGTGCTGCTGCAGAGGGCGGTCAAGCGCCACCTGCTGAGCGACGTTCCCCTGGGGGTATTTCTCAGCTCCGGCCTGGATTCGACCGCCGTCGCCGGGCTCGCCAACCGGGCGGGCGGCGGCATTCACTCCTTCACGGTGTCGTTCCCGGACGATCCGGATCTCGACGAGGGTCCGCGGGCGCGAGAGATCGCCCGGCGCCTGGGCACGACGCACCACGAGTGCCGGGTCGACCGCGAGACCGCCGTTGACTGGACGCAGCGCTTCCTCGAACGGATGGATCAGCCGACCATGGACGGCCTCAACACCTACATGGTCTCGCGCGCCGTCCGGGACGCGGGGATCGTGGTCGCCCTCTCCGGGCAGGGAGGCGACGAGGTGTTCGGAGGCTACCGGACCTTCTTCGAGGTCCGGCGCTGGCGGCGACGGCTGCGGATCGCACGCTGGCTGGCCCCCCCCGCTCGCGTGCGCCTGGCTCGCCTGGCCGCCTCCCGTCTGGCGCGGGTCGTCCGGGAGAAATTCGGCGACATGGCGAGGGTCGGCGACGACTTCATCGGTCTGTTCTTCCAGTACCGCCGTCTGCTCTCCGACGGCGATCTGGCCGCGCTGTGGACGGATGGCCTGCCGCGGGGACTCGATCCCACCCTGGTGCCCGAAGAAGCCCGGCCCTCCCGCCACCTGATTCCCGGCGACGCCGCGGCGAGCGTGCGTCTGCTGGAGACCGACTTCTACCTCCGAAACATCCTTCTCCGTGACGGAGACGCCTTCGGCATGGCGAACTCGATGGAGATCCGGGTGCCCTTCCTGGACCGCGACGTGATCGACTGGGCCCTGCGCCTGCCGGGAGCGGTCTTCCTTCCGGGGACGGAGTCGAAGCCGCTGCTGCGCTCGCTCTGCCGGGATCTCTACGACGAGGCCCAGCTCGGGATGCCCAAGAGGGGCTTCAGTCCGCCCCTGTCGATCTGGATGCGAGGACCCTTGCGCGATCTGGTCGACTCGTCGCTGCGCCAACTCGAGCGCACCGGCCTCCTCCGGGGGTCCGGCCTGGAGCTCGTCGCGCGGGCTTTCTTCGACGAGCCGGAGAGCGCCGCGTGGTCGCGTTTGTGGGCCCTGGTGGTGCTGGGAGCCTGGCTCGAACGCGTGGGGGCCGGGGATCGAACCGTCGCGGAGGCCTCGTGAGCCTGGATCGCTTGACGCCCGTCGTCCTGTCCTACAATGAGGAAGCGAACCTCCCGCGCACCCTCTCGAGCCTGGGCTGGGCGAAGCGGATCGTCATCGTGGACTCTGGCTCGACCGACGCCTCGAAGGCGCTCGCGACCACCTTTCCCAACGTGGCCTGGTTCGAGCGTCCCTTCGACAGCCACGCCAATCAGTGGTCCTATGCCCTCTTCGAAACCGCGATAGACACGCCCTTCGTTCTGGCCCTCGACGCCGACATGGAGGTACCGCCGGATCTCCGCGATGAGATCGCGTCCCTCGTGGCGCGGGATGACAATGCCGGAGCCCTGATCCCATTCTCCTACCAGGTGCAGGGCGTACCGCTCTGGGGTTCCTTGTGCCCGCCTCAAGTCAGGCTGCTGCGCCGCGATTGCGTCGAGGTCCTGGATGCCGGACACACCCAGGCGTTTCGTGTCCGCGGAGCCGTCCGCAGATGCCGCGCCTGCCTCGTGCATGACGACCGCAAATCCCTGGATAGGTGGGTGAGCGCTCAGTTGCGTTATTCGGCGATCGAGGCGGCCCGGCTCGCCGTCACGGGACGGCGGGGCAATCTCAAGGACCATCTGCGCCGCCGGCTGCCGGCCTGGCCGATGCTCGTCGGTTTCCTCGCTTACGTTCGCGCCGGCGGCCCGTGGTACGGCGCGGCGGCGCGGCGCTACGCCCTCGAGCGCCTCATCTATGAGGCGATGCTGCGGTGGCGGCTGGCCGATCGGGACCTGACCCGCGGACGACATGAGGAGTAATCAGTGATGGGCAACCGGATCCGAGCCCTCAAGGATCGGTTCTCGGACTGGTATTCGCTCCGGCAGCCGCCCCGCCTTCTTCGGCTGCTCTCGATACCGATCGCCCAGCAGATCCAGAGCGATCCGTGGACGTACGAGAGCGCCCGAATGATCGCGACGGCCTGCGCCTTCGTCGGCTTCAACGGCGTGGAGGGCGATTATCTCGAGTTCGGCGTCTTCGTCGGGCGAACGTTCGTGCACGCCTGGCGCGCCGGCCGCCACCGGCCGGGCATGAGATTCCACGCCTTCGATTCCTTCGCCGGCCTCCCGGATCCGGAGGGAGGCGACCGGGGCGGGAACTTCCACAAGGGAGACTTCCTCTCTTCCCGGTCGATGTTCGAACGCAACCTCGCCCGGCACCGCGTCGACCGATCCCGGGTGACGATCACGGAGGGCTTCTTCGACCAGACCCTGACCCCCGAGCGCCGCCAGGAGATCGGCTTGACCCGGGCCGCGCTCGTCTGGATCGATTGCGATCTGCACGCGTCGACGGTTCCCGCCCTTCACTTCGTCACGGATCTCCTGCAGGACGGCTCCATCATCTGCTTCGATGACTGGCACTGCTTCAAGGGCGATCCGAATCGCGGCGAACAGCTCGCCTGCCAGGAGTGGCTCGCCGCAAACCCGCGCATCACGCTCTCGCCCTATCGGTCGTTCCACTGGGGCGGCCAGAGCTTCATCGTCCGGAAGGCCCCTCGCTGACCCTCTCGTCCCCGGCGAGCAGCGGGGGCAGCCGGTCTTCGAGAGCCTCCAGCGGGACCGGATCGTTTCTCTGGACGTATCGCAGCAGACGGTAGGTGCCCGGCGGCACCGGCCGGCGGGTGATGCGTCCCCGCAACACGTCGGCGTATCCGCCACCCAGGCCCGTCACGACCGCCTTGAAGCGCCGGGGAGTGAAGGCGAGGCGCATCAGGTTCACGTTCATGCCCGCGAGGCGAAGGGCGAGATCCGGCATGGGGATGTTGTGCCAGGCATAGCGGATGTTGTTGCGCGAAGTGAAGTGGAACAGGCGGTCGAGATCGCGTTTCGGCGACTCGAGGTGATGGATCGGGTCGGCCCTTCCGGCCCGAACGACGTGGCCGCTCTGGAGCATGCGGAGGCTGAAGTCCATCTCCTCGCCCTGATGAAACAGGCCGGCGCGATAGCCCCCCAGACGCAGGAAGAGGTCACGCCGGATGGCACAGGCGCCCCCCCCGTAGCTGGCGGTGACGTAGATGCCCGAGCGATCGGGGGCCGCCTGCCGAAGGATGTGGTCGCGTCGCACGTTGATGAATGGGATGGCCACGACGCCGATTCGCGGGTGCTCGAAGTCGGCCAGGGCCTGTTCGACGACGTACGGTGTCGAGAAGATGCAGTCGTCGTCGATGGACAGAAGGATGCTCGACGAAGCGAGGAGGGCGGACTCGTTGCGCCGGACGATGTAGCCTTCGGATGACTCGAACCGGTGAAGCCGGACCTGGGGGAACTCGCTCCGGATGAGGTGCGGCGTTCGATCGGTCGAGCCGTCGTCGAGAACGAGAATCTCCAGGGGCACGGTCTGCTGGAGGGCCGATTCCAGGGCCAGGCGCAGCTCGTCGGCCCGGTTCTTGGTGGAGATGGCCAGACTGGCCCGGGGCGATCCCACTAGGACGCGCCCGTGGAAGGCCGCGGGAGCAAGCCGCGAAGCCGATGAAGCAGCTCTTGCCAGGCGCGGGGGGCCAGCGACCGCAGCAGTGGCGGATACAGCATGATGCTGCAGGACAGGATGATCGCCAGGCGCAACCAGGGCTCCCCCCCGTCGGCGAGAAGGTGTCCAAGGAGGTAGGCGATGCCGTTGCTGAGCACGGCGGGCCCGAGGCCGGCCGCGCACACCTCCCATACCTGGCGCCAGGTGCCGCCGAGGGGGCGTATGGCGGCGTAGAGGTGTCCCACGCCGTAGAACGCGTAGAAGATCGCCACCGCGACGGCGACGGACAGAGCGGCGCCGACGTATGCGGCGACGGCGACGAGCACGACGAAGGCGGGCGCAAAGACCACCGCCACCTTCAGCAGGATACGGAAGCCTCCCCTCGCTTGGAGAAGGCTGATACCGGGGGAGCCGACCAGCATCAACGTCGCCCCGAGGGTCAGGACCTCCAGCACGTGGATGGAGGGCCGCCATTTCTCTCCGAAGAACAAGCGGATGATCGGGTCCGCCAGCGCCGCCTGGAGGAGAGACAGGGGCACGCCGACGACGGCCAGCGTACGGGAGGCGGAGAGAAAGGCCTGCAGCTGCCGCGGCGGCTGATCCTGGAGCCGGGTGAGAGCGGGCATCAGCACGCCCCACAGATTGGTGTTCAGGAGGGCGAAGGTCTGGCGAGAGAGGTTGAACGCAAAATAATAGATGCCCACGACGTACGCGGGGTGTCGCATTCCGAGAATGACGTAGTCGCCCTGGGCGATGATGCTGTAACAGACCCAGGCCGCCGTAATCACGCCGCTGTCGCCGATGATGAGGCCCCATCGGCGAACCTGGAGGCGGGATCGGATGCGCGGGTGCGCCAGCCACCAGAGCACCGCTACCTGCAGCAGCGCCACGAGGGGACGGGGCAGCACGAAGCTGTAGGGGCCGAAGCCTCGGTAGGCGAAGAGCACCGTGAGACCGGTGGTGGCGGCGGCTCCGAGGAAGGAGATCACCGCAATCGCCCGGAATCGCAGGTGTATGTGGAGAAGCGCGTAAGGGACGACGCCGAGGGCATCCAAGGGTGTGGCCAGGGCCAGCATCATCACCATGCCGGGCAGTTGAGGGGAGTCGTAGAGGCGCGCGGCGACCGGCGCCGCGAGCATCATGATCGAGGCGGCCAGGAGGGCGAGCGCGATCGAGAGCCAGAACGCGGCGTTGGCCCACCGCGTGAAGTGGCGTTGGCGCTGGATCAGGATCTCCTTGAGTCCGCCCTGCTGGATCAGTCCGGCGAAGGCGCTGACCGTGTAGGCCAGGCCGACGGCGCCGAAGTCCTCCGGCCGGAGGTACCAGGCGAGGGCGACCTGACCGAATATGCCGACGAGCTTCGCCCCGAGGGTCTGGGCCACGAGCCACGCGAAGCCGCGCGCCGTCCGCTGGCCCAGAGAGAGCCCGCCGAGAGCGGGGACGTCCTCTCGAGGTGTCGAGCTCAGAAGCTCTCCGTCAGAAGCGGCTCCCGGGCCGCGCCTCGGACGGCATCGCAACCAGGCTGACCAGCAACACCGGGATCGCCGGGATCTGCAGGTCGAAGTCCACGAAGGCGTGCATCAGCACGGCGGCCACGGCGGCGAGCAGCCACGGATCGCGGCGGACGGCGCCGAGAGCGGCGGCCGCGGCCCAGAGCGCGATGAGAAGGCCAGGAATCCCCGCCTCCACCAGCGTCTGCACGTAGTCGTTGTGGGCCTCGCGGTACCAGCCCAGGTCCGCAAACTCGGTCAGCGCACGCGTGCCGACGCGGTCGCCGGCATGGACCGCCGACTCGATCTCCGCCGGCCACGGCGTGGCCCCCTTGGGGAGCACCCACGGCGTGGTGTGGCTCATGCTCAGGCCGAAGGTATTGAACCCGGTACCGGTCAGCCACGCGGGCCCCTTCATTCGGCCGAGCGAGTCGCGCCAAACGGCCGTGCGGCCGGGAGCGTCGGCGGTCGTCTCGTTGAAGCGGACGCCGAGCCGCTCCAGGCCGAACCACGACACCGCCATCACGACGAGCGCGAGCGCCACGCCCCACGCCGGCACGCCGCCGCCCCGGCGCAGGCCCAGGCCGGCGAGAACGAGGCCCCCCGCAAACGCGAGGAGCGCGCCGCGCGAGGTCGTCGCGACGAGCGCGGCCGTCGCCGCCGCGGCGGGCACCGCCGCATAGACGAGCGCGACGCCCTCCGGCGTCGAGAGGGCGACCATGCGGCGCCGCAGGTTGGGACGCTCCCCGACGCGATGGCGGTAGCGCCGCCCGGCCCTCGCGACCAGACCGAACGCCGTGAACACGACCATCAGCATGTACCCGGCAAAATGGTTCCGGTTCACGAAAGAGCCGAAGATCGCGCCGTGCTCCAGCGGCTGGAAGAAGCCGTAGATCCGCTGCACGCCGCCCGCGGCCTGGAGAAGAGCGATCACGGCCAGGACGAGGCCGAGCACCGCGACGAAGCGGCGGAAGCGCGTCCGCGCCTCCCGCCCGGCGAACACGGCCGAGGCGGCCAGGTGCAAGGCCCACAGGGAGGCCACGAACGCCAGCCCTCGAAGCGTGTCCGACGCGGACAGAGTGAGCGGCCGGCCCGAGGGAGGCCACGGCACGAGCTGCAGCAGCACCCACGCGAGGAACGCCAGTCCGGGCACGAACAGCGGCGCCGAGGTCAGGATCGGGCGCCGGAGGTCGACGCCCCCGCCCTGGTTCGCGTACTCCGGCACCGGGTCGATGACGAGCCAGCGTCCGGAGAGATGGAACGCGACGAGGTGCGGTCCCAGCGAGCGCTTCAACGAGGCCGCCGTCACCGTGCGCACCGCGAGGGGCAGCGCCGCGACGAGGCAGGCGAGCCACAGAGGGACATACGCCCAGGGATGGACGGAGCCGATGGCCGCCACCGAGCCGGCCACGATCAGCCAGACGAGTGCCTCCAGGACACGGGTCGCGAAGCGCAGCCGACGCGCGCGCGCCATGACCGCGGGCTCGGAGACAGTGCTGGCGTAGGCGGGGACGCGATCCCCCGCGCTCGGGGCGTTACCGGCTGGGGCTCTTGGGCTCGTTCCCGTTCGTGGCGATCACGATGGTGGTGATGCCGACGGCGACGGCGCCCAGGGTGATGAGGCCGGCCGTGCTGGTGAGGAAGCCGCCCCCCGCTCCCGCCGCGGCGCCGACGCCCGCGCCGCCCGCGGCCGCCGCGCCCACGCCCGTGATGCCTTCGAAGCCCGCGGGGAACGCCGGGTTGCCCGCGACGTCGAAGACGCTCACCGGACCACCCGGAGCGACCGGCGCCGCCTTGCGATCGCGCGGGCACTCCTCGATCTTGCGGACGACGATGGCGGTGCCTTCGCCCGAGCGTCCCTGGGAGAAGTTGCTCTTCGTCGCTTCCAGGTAGAAGGTGAGCGGACCGGCTTCCAGCCGCGGACGCGGGAGCCGCGCCACGTAGCGTCCGCCTTCGAGGACCGCCTCGACGTAATAGAAGTCAGGCGCCAGTGCCGAATGGAAGAAGAGCCGCGACCGGGTCACGCCGTCCATGGGTACGATCGTGCCCTGGAACTGCGGGTACTGCCCGGCGAGGATGCAGGCCTGGGTCGGATCGACGTCCACCTGCAATCCACCGGCGGAGGGAGGCTGGGGGGCCGCCCCCGCGACGGACGCCATGGGCGGCGCGGCCAGCAAGGCCACGAGGACGATCGCTGCCAGCCGACGAACACGCATCTCTGCACCCCGGAAGGGAGCCACGATGGCTCCCAGTATGCGCTTTCCCCGGCCAGTGTCAAGGGGGTACAATGACTTAGGTCGATGCCCCTGAAGTCTTTTCTCATCATGCTTCTGGCCGTCTCTGCAGCGGCGTGCGAGGTCCCGCATTCCTCCAATGCATACCGCCTGATCGAAAAAGGTCCCTACCAGGCCCTCTATGGCCCCGACGGCCGCCTGCAGCGCCTGGTCTACGACGGCAACGGCGACGGCCGGGCGGAAGTGGTGACGTTCTTCCAGCCCAGCGGCAAGCCCCTACGGGCCGAGATCGACAGCGACGGGGACGGCATCGTGGACCGTTGGGAGACCTTCTCGGCCACCGGCGTGCTGGAAAAAGTCGGCCTCTCGCGGGGGAGGAACGGCACGGCCGACGAATGGGACTACGTCGATGCGAGGGGCGCGGTCGTGCGGCGCGAGCTCGTGGAGAGCGCCCCGCGTCCTTGACACCCCCCCAGCGCTGACCTACGCTGGACCGGCCTGCCTGAAGAGTCCCCGCGAGCGACAGGAGCCATGGCCGAAGGTCCCGAGCGCGAGAAGAAGTCGCTGCGCCACGAGCTGCGCACCTGCGTCAACCAGATCCTGGGCTACAGCGAGCTGGTCCAGGAGGAGCTGGCGCGGGCGGGCCAGGGCCGCTTCATCGACGACCTGAAGCGCGTCTCGAGCGCGGCCCGCCGGCTGCAGACGCTGGTGGACCAGGTGCCGGAAGAGCCCGTCGACGGCTCCTCCCTCCGCGTGCCCCCGCCGAAGTGGGCCCCGCTCGCCGCGCCCACCGCGGCCGAGACGGCGGCTTCCGACGGGGCGCCGCCGGGGAGCGCCGCCTTCCTCCCGGCGACCGTGCTCGTCGTGGACGACGACGAGAGCAACCGCGACGTCCTCGGCCGCGTGCTCCAGTCGAAAGGCTATACGGTCGTGCTCGCGGCCTCCGGCCCCGAGGCCCTCGAGCTCGTGGACTCGCAGCCGGTCGACCTCGTGCTCCTCGACATCATGATGCCGGACGTGAGCGGCCTCGACGTGCTCAAGGCGCTGCGCGCGAAGCATCCCCGCGAGGCCCTGCCCGTCATCATGGCCACCGCCAAGGACCAGCCCCGAGACGTGGTCGACGCCCTCAAGATGGGGGCCAACGACTACGTGACCAAGCCGCTCGACTTCGCGGTGGTCATGGCCCGCACCGAGGCCCAGCTCTCGCTCAAGCGCGCGACCGGCGAGGTCCGCCGGCTGAACGAGGAGCTGCAGCGAAGGAACCAGTTCATCCGCCGCACGTTCGGGCGCTACCTGAGCGACGAGGTCGTGGCGAGCCTGCTCGAGACGCCGGAGGGCACCCGGCTCGGCGGCGAGAAGCGCAGGGTGACGCTGCTCATGTCGGACCTGCGCGGCTTCACCGCCGCCGCGGAGAGGCTCGATCCGGAGCAGGTCGTGCGCCTGCTCAACAACTACCTCGGCGCGATGGCCGAGGTCATCACGCGCTTCCAGGGCACGATCGACGAGTTCATCGGCGACGGCATCCTCGCTCTCTTCGGCGCCCCGCTCGACCGCGAGGACGACGCCGCGCGGGCGGCGGCGTGCGCGGTGGCGATGCAGCTCGCGATGGCGGAGGTGAACGAGACCAACCGCGGGGACGGCCTGCCCGAGGTGCAGATGGGCGTGGCCGTGCACACCGGCGAGGTCATCGTGGGCAACATCGGCTCCCAGACCCGGGCCAAGTACGGGGTGGTCGGCACCAACGTCAACCTCACCGCCCGCATCGAGTCGTTTACCCTCCCGGGCCAGGTGCTCGTCTCGCAGTCGACGGTCGACAGCGCCGGCGACACGCTGGTCCTCGGCGAATCGCGATCGTTCCAGGCCAAGGGCTTCAAGGATCCGGTCGCCGCCTACGAGCTGAAGGGCGTGCGCGGCCCCCACGACGCGGTGCTCCCCGAGGCGCAGGAGGAGATGCGGCCCCTGGCCCGCGAGATCCCGGTCTCGTTCACGGTCGTGGACGGGACGCACATCCGCCAGGCCTCGGCCGAAGGCCGCTTCGTGCGGGCCTCCCCGTCGGGGGCGTGGGTCAGCTCGGAGCAGAAGGCTCCGCCCCGCGCGAGCGTCCGCATCCGCGTACGGGACCCCTCGGGGGCGGAGCTGCCGGTCGATCTCTACGCGAAGGTGGTGGAGGGCGAGGCGGACGGGGGCTTCCTGGTGCGGTTCTCTTCGGCCCCTCCCGAGGTGGTCGAGCTCATACGGTCCGCGCTGCTGACTGCCTGAGCAGGACCTCCATCTTCCGCTCGAGGCGCGTGAACTCGATGGGCTTGGTGTCGTAGTCGTCGCATCCGGCCTCCCGGGCCCGGTCTCGGTCCTCGGGGCCGGCGTGAGCCGTGAGGGCGATCACGGGGATGTCGCGTAGATCCGGCCTGGACTTCAGCTCCCGGGTCGCCGCGAGGCCGTCGAGGACGGGCAGGGTCACGTCCATGAGGATGAGTCTGGGCGCCTCGGCGCGGGCCCGCTCCAGCGCCTCCCGGCCGTCGACCGCGGTCACCACCTGATAACCCCGGTGCTCGAGCCGCCGCGAGAGCATGTCGCGGTTCGACTCGTCGTCGTCGACGAGCAGTATCTTGTTCCTCACCGTCGACTCAGCATGGCCTGGCCAGCTGCGATGCCTGCAAGTCCGATGCCGCCCCGTGTACGATACCGGCCTCGTCCCCATGGAGGCCGCGTCAGCGCTTCACGGCCCGCGGCAGTATAACTCCCTCGACGATGCCGACACGGCGTGAGGAGGACGCGCTGCGTCGCGGGCTGAAGCGCCTGCGTTCTTCGCAGCCCTTCAACTTTCTCGCCACCACCGGCGTCCGGGCGGTCCTGCGTCTCGTCGGCGGGCCCCCGGAGCGGGTCGTCCGCCACCTCCACCGGCTGGGCCCGGTCGAGACCCGCCTCCCGAACGGCCGTGTGCTGCGGTTGTGGTCACGGGCCGACGACTGGGTCTCGAACCAGGTCTATTGGCGCGGCTGGCAGGGATACGAGCCCGAGACGGCGCCGCTGTTCTACCGGCTCGCCGGCCGCGCGCAGGTCACGCTCGACGTCGGGGCCCACGTCGGGTTCTTCTCGCTGCTGGCCGGCCATGCGAACCCCGCCGGCCGCGTGTTCGCCTTCGAGCCCCTGGAGAAGGCGTTCCTGCGCCTGCAGGCCAACGTCGCTCGCAACGCCCTGGCGAACGTCGAGTGCATCCGCAGCGCGGCGGGGGCGGCGCCGGGCCACGCGCGGCTCTTCTTCGCCGAGCTGGACGGCATACCGTGCAGCTCCAGCCTGTCCTCCGAGTTCATGAAGGGGTTCGGCGACGTCGCGGAGACGATGGTGCCCGTGCTCGCGATCGACGATTTCCTGCGCGAGCGCGGCATTCCGCGCGTCGACCTCGTGAAGGCCGACACCGAGTGCACCGAGCCGGAGGCGCTGCGGGGAATGGCCCGCACGCTGGAGCGGGACCGCCCCGCGATCGTCTGCGAGGTGCTGTCCGGGCGGGGCACCGGCGCTCCGCTGGAGCGGATCCTGCGGCCCCTCGGATACCGGTTCTACCTGCTCACGCCGGAGGGACCCCGCCGGCAGGAGAACATCGAGAGCCACCCGGAATGGCTCAACCATCTCTTCACGGCGGCCCCCCTGGACGAGCTCCTGCGGCCGTGAGCCGCCAGATCTCCAGGGAAGGGTCGAGGAAGCCACCGGTGGCGGCGAGCAGAGGGCGGACCCGAGGCGGCGCATCCGATTCGAACCTCTGCAGGAGCTCTCCCTCCCGGCGGAGCTGCGCCGCGAAGGCGCGGCTGCGCTCGGCGGCGGCGTGGTCGGCGAGGAGCACGTAGGCCACCCCCTGCCGGTGGAGGAGCGTCATGTCGTAGGCGTTCTCCAGCTCGGCTCCCCAGGGCGAGCCGAACACCGGTCGGGCCGAGAGGCTGATGATCGTGAAGGTGCGGGACGGGTATGCCTCGAGCCACGCCTCGCGCACGCGGCCCGAGCCGAGGCCGAGCCGGCGTCCGGCCTCGATCTTCATCCGCATCTGGCCCTCGCTCTCGACGAGCGGTGGCAGCAGGTTCGGCAGCTCGTGGTACTTCTCGACCGCGATCACGCTCCCCGGCGGGATGTGGCCGTCGATCCAGCGCGCGGTCGCGGTGCGGGTGTCGGTGTGGTTCCGCAGGAAGGCCACGTAGGCGAGGGTCGGCCGGGCGGCCTCGACCAGGAGCGACCCCCCGAGGACGAGCGCGGCGCCCGCGCCGGCCAGGCGCGACCGGCGGCCGAGACGGCGGGCGAGGGACCAGACGACCCACGAGCTCAGGATGCAGGCGTA
>Ga0070698_100007465_pt1 | contig 11827 bp, 11 predicted proteins | sample KBSK1502metaG_FD_65477 | JGI IMG/M metagenome (GOLD analysis project Ga0070698, IMG submission 65477) | Corn, switchgrass and miscanthus rhizosphere microbial communities from Kellogg Biological Station, Michigan, USA - KBS K1-50-2 metaG | ecosystem: Host-associated > Plants > Roots >...
AGGTATTGAACCATTCCGAATCCGCTCCTCGCATGGAAGTCCCCAAATCAACAAACTACCGGTATGATCAATAACTAGACTGCTTCTCTATAAGGACGCTGAGTAAAAGAAAAATTGGGGGTTGGATATTGGAGAGGGTAGGAGATGCAAATAGCTTATCAGCTTATTGAAAAACTATTTGTTGAGCTTATTCCACAGAAAGCAGAATATCCTGCAAACTGTGCCGCACTTATCCACTTTGCGGCTACCAGCCCCTTTCCTTAACGCAGAGCCAAAGAGAGTGAGCGCCCTACCGGTCCAGAGCCGAAAAAGCGCGGGGGCAGCCGCAAAGGCGTCGGCTGGCCGCCAGATCACCGGCATCGGATGATGGCCGTCCAGCGCCTGGTCAGCCGCTGGGTTCGCGTGATGCGTGTGGCTGAGCTCTGGCAGCCCTACAAAGACCAGGCTGCCTGGGTGAGGTTGAACCGACGCGGACTGGACGAGCTGCACCTGGACTGGCCAGAAATTCCCTGGTCCAAAGAGGAGTGGCTGCGCGATGATGGCGATGAGTATCTTTCGCACACCCACCGGGTGAACAAGGCAAGACTGGCCCTGGCGCGCGGCGATGTACCCGACATCCCGATCCAGCACATCTGGCAACAGACTCTTAAAGGAGGCGAAGTTGAGGAGATCCGGCTCCCTTCCGGCGCAACCATTGCTTTTGAACTAGAACTCACACGCAAGAATTTTGAAGTCTACGGCCATCATATCCTGCCAGACCTCTTGCGGCACTATGATTTTGCGCTCTACCTCGCCACCAGAGACGCCTACAACGCTATTGTCTCGGCGCGCCGAGATACGCTCTCCAGCAACGAAGAACGCAAGCGCATCCGGATTATTCGTTTCGATCCAGAATAATAAAGAGGAGAACAGAAAGGAGACAACGTGCACCAGCCGCCAGCGCCCCAACCACAAGGTAACTCCACACCAACAACGCAACAAGAATCCAGGATCACTGGCGGCGCAAAAGCCGTCGGCACCCTGCTCCTGCTCTACCTGTTTGGGCCAGCCCCTTTCTTCGCCCAGGGACTCCAGGACCTCCATCAGCAGGACTCCAGCACCCAAGGAACCTGGCACGCCCAGCGCCGCGGGAACCGGCACACATCTGCTGACATCGCCGGGCCGATCCTCTGCTACGCGATCATTGCCTACTTTCACGAGTTTGTTATGTGGGCCTGGCCAGCTCTCTTCGCCACGGTCGCCGGATGGGTTCATATGCCCATCATTGCCACTCTGGGAACAGTGTCACTCTTTCCGCCAACGCCTGGCAACCTGCTCTTTCGCTGGATGCTCATGTTGCCACTGATCCCAGCACTCGCCCGCCTGCTCGAAGCGACCGCGCCCAGTGCTCCACCCGAGTCAAAGCGGATCGTCACCCCGGAAGAACAGCAAGCGCTACAAGCCGAGATTACCGCCGAGCAAGCGGAACGCAAGGCGGTCGCCGCCGCCACACGCGCTGAGAAAGCCGCCCGCGCACCGCGCACCCACGTCAAACCACCGGAGAAGCCACAGAGGCCATATATCCCCCCGGCAAGCTCGCTGTGGGGCCAGATCAACTGGAGCCAGGTCGATGACAAGCACCCCATCAAACAAGCGGCGTTTGAAGCAGCACAACAGCTCCAAGTCACCGTTCAACACCTCCAGACCCCTCCCCCATCACCAGCCGCGCCCGCGAAGAGCGCCAAAGCGCCAGCCGAGGATGCGTACGATTGGGACTCCGGCGAGGGCACAATCAGACTTTAGACGAGAGAGGAGAACCGCTTCGATGCAGAAATTCCAGCTAGACATCCCAGGTACCCATACGCAGGAAGAAGTCCGGAGCAAGCTCTTCATCGCCAATGTCGCGGGCCTCCTTCTCACCGTCTTTACCGGTGCCAGTGTTGCTCCCTGGGTCTGGGACTTTCTCCGATGGGCAAGCAGCCATCTCCCCATCTGGGCACCATCGCTCCCATTTCCCAACCCACTTGATCATCTTCTCCGGCCCAATTGGGTGACGGGCCTGATCTGGCTAATCTACTACCTGGTGTTCTATGTCATCGCCAACTACCTTCTCTCTCCACGTCAAAAAGCCGAAATTCGGCGGTACGTCTACCAGACGACCGCGCAGGATCACACCGCGCACCAGATCTGGCATGACCAACAGCAAAGGGAAGCGGTGCTCGGACCATACCTCTACCGGCCGGTGCCCGATGAAGACTACGGCGAGGAATATGAGCTGCTGCGCGCACGCAAGAGCCAGAACACGCCGCTCTCGCAAGCGTGGCCTGGGGAAGAGAAACACGACCTGGTCAACCAGTGCTTTGCACTGTACCGGCAGGCGCTGGGGCGCTACAGTCCAGCGCCACTGGAACTGAAGACCCCGGACACATTTTACTACCACCGTCGCAAAACATTAGGATACATCGGACCGACTCCAATCTTGCCAGAGGAATTGCTCACCGCTACGAACATCAAATACCTGCAGCCGATGCTGGCGCAGCACCTGTACTGGTACAACCTCGATATCATCGGCCCGCATCTGTCATCCTCCACTCCTGATTTCGTCCCCTGGCCCTGGCTGTTGATTCCCACCGGCAACTGGCTCTGGATTCCGGTTTGGACGCGCCAGAACATCGAAGACGACATCCGCGACCTCTATACCATTCACCAGAAAGCGCTCATCCTCGAAGCAGATGCGTTCGCTGCACTGCTCGGCCAGGGTCCAGCCCTCGAACAGCAATTCCGGGAGGCGAAGACGGCCCTATGGTATAAGGGCTTTACCGATGTCAGCGAACCGACCCTCTCCGAACGGATTGGACATTTGGAAGCCTTGAACAAGCTGGAACGCACCGAAATGCGCGCGCTGGGTCTCAAACCAAAAGAGCCACCCAAGCTCCTCCCCCCACAAGCACCCAAATAACGCGCCCTCCCGCGCTCTTGGTAGTTGATATCAAGACTAGGAAGAAAAACGAGCTTGAACAAGACCCTTTTTCTATCCTTTGTGTCAAAGTTTCGACTTGAAAGTTAGGAAAGAAATGTACATTTCTCCGCCCAAATGTGCTGAGAGAGATGATTTTTCGTCCGTAAAACAGCCTATCAAGCAAATAAAAAGAGAGAAAAGCTCTGCTTTCCTAACCTTCCTGCCGCAGCCTTCCTAATCTTGGTGTCTATCACCAACTCTCACCATCCAGATAGTATAGTGTGATAAGTTAGAGATCATGTGCAACAAATGGCAAACTTACCATTGACCACTTCCTCGGAGGACAGCAGTGGTGCTACGACCCCCTGTAGCGCGGTGTGGATCCGAGCGATGCAAGCTAAAAAACGAGGCTAAACTCGTCTTGCTCGAAATGCCCCCAACTATGCGCTTTGTAGCAGCTTATGTGTGCGCCGTGTCGCGCTTGATGATATCCCTGGCGCAGCCAGGAACAACTCAGAGGGAGGTTGTTGGAGCACCCAACCGACCTGAAGTCGAAAGATGGAGGGGAAAAGAGCCTGTTGTGGAAAGCGGTGATCGGCAGAAGGCATGTACGTCGATGCGCTGCAAGCTCCGTACGCTATGGTTAGAGCTGAATTGCCCGAAGCCCAATTCTCAGGGGAGTAGCTGTTCTCCCATCGGCACCATGCCTCAAGCCGATGCCCTCTTGGGCCTCGATTCCTACGTAAGATTGAGGCCACCTCTGCAAGAGAGACGATGATCAACGAGATCATTCAAGGGAATGAGTGGGCGACCTACGGTGTGCTCGGACGTATCATCTTGACGAAACGCGGGATCACCTACGGGCGCGAGCCTATGGTGACAGAGCGCTGGTAGTACTCGCAGGAGTAACGACCTGCCGGGGAGCATGGGAAAGCCATGCACAGGGGAAAGCAGCGCAGGTGATGACCTTCTGAGGGGGAAGAGCACGAGATGTGCGGAGTCTGAACCTATGGAAGGCCGCCACTGGAGAGCCGGATGACACGGAAAGCGGTCCTGTCCGGTTCGGGAAGGGGCAGAGAGAAAAGGCCCGGTTACGGGACCTCGCTCGCCGCCTACTTCATGACACTGGGTCATATCCTCCTGTAATCGTGACTCGATCATCGAGCGTCAAGAGGGTTTTCGATCAACTGCTACTTACCTCTTCGGCGCCGGCGAAAGCGGCGATGATCTCAGCACCGAGATCTGCTTCATCTTCGGCATCCTGGCGATACTGCACGTGCCACACCTTCCCATGCACCAGTACTCCAATCAATCTGTAGCCGTGCTTTCTCAGCTTCATCTTAGCTTTTTCACAGGTTCAACTCAGAGAGCTAAGTTATATTTGTGTGAGTACATCAAAACAATAGCGTTGGCAACTACCTCCTTACAAGTATAGAGAAACTGAGAGAAGGAAGCTTCCTTTCAGAGGTAAGGCTAGGATCCTGACGAAAATCACTCAGAGCATTGTAAAGCCGCTTCTCAAGGGGCTTCATGAAGCAGGAAAAAAACGAATGGAACGGGAACAAATGCTGCATGAATTACACCAAATATACCCTAGAAAGGCTTTTACTTGGGCTCAAACGCTCCAAACCAGGCAAATTGTTCGAAAAAAAGTTCGCTCTGAGCGATTTTCGTCAGGATCCTAGCCTTACCTCTTTCAGTGAGAGCACAGGGAGTCAAGCTTTTTTGCAATCGGCACGGATAGACTTGGACAAGGCCCGTGGCACTGCCATGAAGAAAACGGTTGGTGACAGTGGAGGAGCGGCTTCGGTGCTGATGGGCAGCTGGCGTGAAGCACTGCGTCTCACTCTAGATACATCAACGTGAAAAAAAGCTTCACTCCCTGGAGCAACGGTTCTCGTTTCATTCTTGTTGTTCAACAGCAGTTGTTTGCCAAAGTTCCTGACTGGACGTTTACACAGCAGGTTTAAGACCAAAACTTATTCCTGATGAAATGACACAGGAATATCCAGACACCCTTACTGTGATTGCATGCATATTTCGAAAGAAATGATGCAAGAGAAAGAAAAGAGCATTACCGTGCAAGAAAAAAAGGAACAACGCACATCTTATCCTCCTCGTGAAGGAGAGCAGTTTCGTCCACGAGTTATAGTAAAGTTCCGTGACTATGTAGAGCTTCCATACGAAGATAGAGCCGAGGAGTACATCAGGAAGTTCCAGCTTGGGCCATGGGACCAGTTAGTGAAAGAGTTCCCAGGTATCTCCCTGAGGAGATTGTACACAGTTCTGAGTACGGAGGGAATCCGGGCACTCGTGGATAAAGCTATTGAGCTTGACCAGACCTATCGCCCGCCAAATTTTCTTACCTACTTTGTGATTGATTGTCCCTCAGATATCGGTGATGAGGCGTTGGCAAAGGCATTGTCCTCGTGGAAAATTGTGCAGGAGGCTTACATCGACCAGCCTGCGGAGGATCCGACGGTCAATGCAAGTGATGATCCACGCAGTGCAAATCAGGGCTATCTGAACGCAGCACCTGGTGGCATCAACGCCAGGTACGCGTGGTTAAGCGCAGGAGGAGATGGCGCTGGACAAAGGATAATCGACCTTGAGCAAGGTTGGACGCTGAACCATGAGGACCTCGTCGCACATGGCGCTTCGATTTTGTTCGGTACGCTGGTGAATACATCCAGATTTCACGGAACAGCTGTGTTAGGTGAGATAACTGCCAGTGATAACACTGTCGGGGTTGTAGGTATTGTTCCTAATGTTGCCTCCATCAATGTTGTTTCGCATAGTGGTTCCACTAGTAACATTCCAAACGGGATATTAGCTACCATCATACAGCTCGATTTTGGAAACGTGCTGCTCCTGGAAGTGCAAATCAATCTTCTCCCCTGCGAGACTGTACCTGCATGTTTCGATGCTATTCGCCTGGCAACGGCACTGGGCATTGTCGTCGTCGAGGCGGGTGGAAATGGCGCTACTGATCTCGACACATTCACGGATGCGAGTGGACGCCAGGTACTCAATCGAGGAAGTGTTGATTTCAAAGATTCAGGAGCCATTATGGTGGGTGCAGCGAGTTCCACTGTTCCTCACTCTCGATTGAACTTCTCGAACCTCGGAAGCAGGATAGATTGCTATGCCTGGGGAGAGAACGTCGACACGAGCGCATCAGATACCTCTGGCTCAACGACGCTGTATACATCAACCTTTAATGGCACATCCAGTGCATCGCCGATTATTACGGGGGCCGCGTTAGCTGTGCAGGGAGAGGCTCAGGCGAATCTAGGATTTCGTTTTAGTCCCAAACGACTGCGTGCCATTCTGAGTAACCCGGCTACTGGAACACTTTCGAGTAACCCGGCTGTTGACCGCATAGGTGTAATGCCTGACCTGCAAAGTATCATCTCCACTATGTTGCAACTGGCACCAGACATTTTTATTAGGGATTTCGTAGGCGATATCGGTGATCCACATACAGGGGCGGTTTCTGCCAGTCCAGATATCATTCTACGTCCTGCTCCAGTGGCGAATCCCCAGGTCACCCTCGGTGCAGGGAGTGGTACGGAAAACAGCAATACGCTTGGTGACCAGGCCGAGACTGGGCATGACGATTACATCTATGTGCGCGTGCTCAATCGCGGTAACAGAGCAGCTACAAATGTTCTGGCAACCGTGTACTGGTCGCCTGTCGCAACGCTGGTAACTCCTAATCTCTGGACACTCGTTGGTTCCATCACTATCCCCAGCGTTCCTTCAGGAAACATCCTGACCGTGTCAGATGCCATTGTATGGCCTTCGGCTGCTATCCCTGCTCCCGGACACTTCTGCTTTGTAGGGCTAATCAATTCAGTTGATGATCCTGCGCCCAGCCCTACAGACTTTCTCAACTGGAACAACTTTGTCAGCTTTATTCGTGAGAACAACAATGTCACGTGGCGTAACTTCAACGTTGTGAGTAGTTCTCCTTCACCAGGTGGAGATCCTGCCGACTACGTCGAGCTACCATTCATCTTCCCAGGAGCACCAGACATAGCCAGGCGAATGCAATTAGAGGTGGTGGCACGGCTACCTGAGGGAGCCAAGGCTTTGTTGGAGGTACCGTTATACTTACTAGATGCAATGCAGGAACGGTCCCCCTTTGTAAAGGTGGATGAAAAACGTGGTGTGGCGTTGCTACCAATCAATCCACATGGTCGACACCTGTTCGGAGAGGTGTTGTTACCAGCACTGTCGCAGGCGAAGCTCAAGCTACTCGTTCACATTCCAGAGGATGAGCGAAAGCACGCGTACGAGGTATTCGTTCGTCAACTCTACGAACATCAAGAAGTTGGACGCGTCACCTGGTCTCTTCACACCCTAGGAATCAGTAACCCCGTGTGACACAAACCGAAGATTGGCCGCTCCAAACAGCGGAGTTTGGCCTCTCTGTGTAAATCCCAAGATGTTTAATCTTGGGATTTACATGTATAAAGCGTAGCACGGCTTTGCGAAAGGCGAGGTTGAACCAATGAGGAATCCATTAAGAAGACGTTTCTGGCTTGAAACAGGCATAGCAACCGGGACAGGCATAGGATTGGTGCTCACCTTGATAGGGAAAGATTGGATCGAGATCGTCTTTGGCGTTGATCCAGATCAGGGGAATGGAACCCTGGAACGGCTCATCGTCGGGACTTTAGTGATGGCGACTATCACTCTTTTTACCCTGGCGGGCTATGAGTGGCGCAGAACCTGGGCCACCATTTCTTGATTCGTCGATGAGCATATGGGTTCATATCCCAGCTCAGACAGAAATAGCTCTGGTAAGCGAGTAATATGGAATGGAGAAAAGCAATGGCAGATAGAACACGTTCAACACCTGAGAGAGAGCCAGAGTCCGATCAGGAGATTGAGCTGTCCGATGAGGGACCGCAGCGGTGGTTGATGCCAGTGATCGAGTCAGCCTATTCACGTCTCATCCCGCGAGAGCAGGAGATGTCGGAGCCGGAGATTGTGCATGTCGAGTCATTGGCAGCAATCCGACGTGTCAGACAGCCAAGCGAGGAGGATCCGTTGGAGGAGGCACCCTTTGCGAGCCATCTCCAACCAGGGCGTGGTGACGAGATACTCGGCGTAATCAAACACGATCACTGGGTGCAGCGCCTACGAGAGTATCAACAACGTAAGTCAACAGCTGCACTCGGCATGCTCGCTATCCCAGGCGTCAATAACTGGAGGTTCATCGGACCCGCTGTGGTCGCGCGAGGGCAGGCGGTTGGCCGACCAGCCGTTGCAGGCCGCGTGGGGAGGATTGCCATCAGTTCAGGAGGGAGCCGTCTGTACGCTGCTACTGCGAACGGCGGGGTATTCCGCTCTGATGACGCCGGCCGTTCCTGGTATTCCTTGATGGATGGCTTCGATTTGGATCCCAATAATTTTGCGAGCACGAGTCTTGCGTGCGGCGCTATTGCCATCGATCCTGGAAAACCCGATCGGATCTATGTTGGTACAGGTGAGGGCGATACAGATGCAGCCTTTCCACGGCGCCTCACAAGCGCATTGCCAAGCTATCGCGGCGTTGGTCCCATTCGCTCTGACGATGGAGGCAGCACCTGGGTGCCAGAAGTTTCGACGCCTCCATTGGCGGGTTTTGCCTTCTATGAGCTTGCTGTTGATCCTGCCGCTCCCGATACGGTTGTAGCTGCGACGACGAATGGACTGTACCAGCGAACTGTCAGCAGCGGTGCATGGTGGCAGCAGCGTCGCACCGGCAACCATTGCAGCGTCGTCGTAACGCGTTCAGGTTCAACAACGATTTTCTATGCTGCTGCGTGGGGAGGGCCAGTCTACAGTTCAACCGACGGATCAACATGGTCAGTTGTGGGCACGGGATTCCCATCCTCAAATGTTGGACGTATAGCGTTAACAGCGCAGTCCGACAATCCTAATGTCCTCTACGCTCTTTTAACGAACAGCGTTGGTGCTCAGCCTAGCATCTACCGACTCGATGGGGGTGGTGGGTCGTGGCACAATATCTTTGGTGTTCCTAACATCGTTCCTGGCGGACAGGGGAGTTACGATCTGTGCATCGCTGTTGACCCAAACAATGCCAATCGTATCTACGTAGGCGGCGACTCCAACGCCGTTTCACCCTTCCCGGCAAATATTCAGCGCTGCGTGGTTTCATCGAGCGGACTCGATTACTCGATGACGGCGACAGCGATTGGAACGAGTGCGCATTCCGACGTTCATACACTGGTTTTCGTACCGGGAGACTCAAATCGCTTGTGGGTGGGGACTGATGGGGGCTGTTTCCTTAACAACGATCCTGTCGGTACCGGCTCGTTTGAAGCGCGCAATACCGGACTCTCCTGTTTATGCACAAACTACATGGGAATGAGTCCGTCTGAACCCGCTATCATCTATTGCGGCTTGCAAGACAATGGTACAGCACGCTATCTTGGCGAGGAATTGTGGACCTGGGTTTGGAGCGGCGATGGCGGCTACTGTGTTGTGCATCCGACGAATCCGTTCCGCGCGCTTGTATACGCCAATGGCACGGTCTACCGCACTAGCACAGGTTGGAATAGCGACGCAGCGGAGGCGATTGCGCCACCGTGGTCACTTATGGTTGAACCGTTAGTTGGAGCGCCAGGGAGCGAACGCGTTGCATTTGGCGCCGGGGGGCAGATCTATGTCTCTGATGACTTCGGAAACACATGGCCTGCTCTTCCTGCGCTGAACATGACACTACCTGCTGGTAGCGCTGGTATCTACTCAATGGTCTTCGCCAATGATATCCGTATGTTCGTTGGTACGACGAACGGAAGGGTATTCCGCGCTGATCTTGCCAATAGTGCGTGGTCCCTCACGCGTATCGATGACGCTGTTAGCGGCGTGCTCCCGCTCCACGGCCTGGTTTCGGATATCGCCATTGATTGGTCCGATCCAGCGCGCAACTCCATTTACATCTGCTTCGGGGGAATTGGCGATACTCGCCACGTCTGGCACTTCAACGGGAGTGCATGGCAGGCGCGCAGCGGAAGTGGTACCGACAGTCTGATTGATGTCGAGCACAACGCGATAGTCGTAGACCCAGCCAACCCCACACACGTCTACGTTGGTGCCGACATCGGCGTATGGCACTCGACCGACAGTGGCAATACCTGGGTGGTACTACAGAATGGCTTGCCCGACGCCCCGGTGTTCGACCTCCAGCTCCACGCTGGGGCTCGTTTACTGCGAGCTTCGACGCATGGTCGCGGTCTCTATGAGTATCTTCTCGATCCTCCGGCCCCCACGGAGACCGAGCTTTATATCCGGGATACGATGCTCGACACGGCACGTGGAGAGAATACCGATGGGCACGACGACCCCTCCAGGTGGCCGACTGCGCCAGTGGTCCATTATCTCTCACCAAACATCAAGGTGGATGTCCCAACGCTCTCTGGATATCAGACACCCACGAATCAGATCGACTTCTTCCAATTCCATGAAGTTATCGTTGATGGCAGTAATGGTGTCGCCACTATCGACCCGCCAACAGTCGTCCATAACCGTGTCTATGTCCTGGTACACAATCGGGGTCCTTTGACAGCATCCTCTGTGAGCGTGACGGCCGCTGTGACCCATGCTTCTACTGTGCTGAACCCGCTTCCTGCCGGATATGCCACGAGCATCCAAACCGGCACCTCGCTACCTGGGTCGAATTGGACCACACTGGGCACGGTCGCGCTGGCCAACCTGCGCCCTGGCTTCCCACAGGTCGCGGCTTTTGATTTACCGTCGAACGTGTTACCTCTGCCTGCCAGTTTGCCCGGACAATCCCACTTCTGTCTGGTGGCTTTCGTCCACTCAGACACAGATCCGTACACGAATACAGAACAGCGTGTTGATCCTCTGACAATCCAGGATCGCAAGGTTGGTCAAAAGAATCTCCATATTGTGCAGTTCATTGGTACTCCACCGCGTACGGGGATTGGAATGTGGGCGAGGCTTGATGTCACAGGATTCCTGTTCCAAGAAAAGGGCTTCATCGACTTGATCTTTGATCTCCGGCGATTCTCTGGTACTTTGAAACTTCTCATCCCAAGCGTGCTTGTATCTGATGAAATGTTGCATACACAAAGGGACTTCACCGTGGAGTCGAACCCACAGGTGAAAAAATGGTACGCTCGGCACTCTCGGGATGCCGAACGACTTTTCCACGAAGGAAAGTTTCGCAAGGAAGACTTCGACCGTTTGACCGCTGCGATGAAGCTGGTGGCCGAGCGACCCTTGTTGCTTCCACGTGTTGAGCTATTGGGACATCAACCCACGCTGACCACTATCCCGATTGGTGCTAACGAGTCCCACACGATTTTCTTCCGTATAGATCCTCCAGAGAAGGCCCAGATCGGTCAGTCGTGGGAGTTCTCTGTGGTCCAGCGAGATTCGCAGACAGGCCAGACTCAGGGCGGGGCAAATTACTCGGTTCGTATCAACCGTCCAGTCGAGGGGTAACGGATGAGAGTGGTGAGAGTCATTCAGCCCTTGCATTTTGTTGAGACCTCAGGTACGATGAAGAGAGGGTAGTGGTTCGTATGAGAATGATAGCCCGGTCTCGGTTGTAGCGGTGAAGAAAGAGGAGAAGGCAGGCCTCATGCAAGACATCTGACGCGGGAAAAGGACAGCGTTTTGCGGACGAAGCGAGCCAGGCGCTGGCGCAAGGTATTGTTCCAGCGTTCAACATGGCCGTTTGCCCGCTTTCCGAGCCTCCCGCTGTGTGCTGCTCCTCCGGTATCACTGCCTGGTAGGCGGCCCAGAAATCAGTGTAGCAGTGACCGGAGCGATAAGCTGCTGGAATGGCGTTCCACAAGCGGCGGCAGGTAGCCTGACTGCGATCTCCGACAGCATAGGCGACCA